>Ga0334722_10002640_pt1 | contig 20007 bp, 28 predicted proteins | sample C3_bottom_MG_FD_207210 | JGI IMG/M metagenome (GOLD analysis project Ga0334722, IMG submission 207210) | Sediment microbial communities from Yellowstone Lake, YNP, Wyoming, USA - C3_bottom | ecosystem: Environmental > Aquatic > Freshwater > Lake > Sediment | place: USA: Wyoming | collected...
GATCATGTACGTGCGCCCGGTGATCCCCACTGCGGTAGGGAGGTTCAAGATAGCCGCGCCCACGATGGTGAAGGTGATGACGGTCTTCGTGCTCGCAGTCTGCGGCGTGGTGGTGAAGTCCTGGAAGCTGTAGTTCATCGAGTCGACCATCGTGAACGACTCGGTGACGGTTCCGGCACCGTTGATGGTGATGGTCTTGCCCGAGCGGCCGATCCCCACTGAATTGGCGTTGGCGGTGCCGAGCGTCAGAGCGCCGTTGGTCGCGGCCCCGGTCGCCCCCCCGGTGTCCCCGTTCCAGTTCCCGGACGCTGCACCCCCGCCCCCGTTGTTGGTGCCTCCCGGGGAGGAGAGCAGAGACATGTTCCCCCCAGCCCCGGCCGCGGCTCCCGCCGTGCCGACTCCACCCGGGCTACCTTCGAGCCTCGTGTCCCTGCTGGCGGCTCCTGGGGTCGCCCCGTTCCCAGCTCCGCCGAGCCCAGATCCCCCGAGCCACGTCCCGCTCTCGCCTGCGGCCCCCCCGGCGGAGCCAGCGGCACCGCCAGCGCCCGACCGGTAGGTGGCGGAGGACCCGGTCCCACCACCCCCGGTGATCCCGCCCGCCCCGCCTGCATTTCCAGCGAAGATGGCCGCGCCTGCGTTACCCCCTGCGGTTGCCCCGGAGCCAGCAGCGCCCGCACCGCTCTGCACTGCGAGGCCCTTCCCGGCCGCGCCCGCCGTGGTCGGCGTGCTCGGCTTGATCACACCGTCGATGACCTGGATCTCCTGCGCGAAGGCAGGGGCGGTGAGCCCGATGATGGCGAGCCAGGCGATCAGCAGCGTTCGCCGCAGCAGCGTGGCAGCAATTCGCCTCATTCCGGGCCTCCGATGCAGGCACCCTTGTCGAAGGTCTGCCCGGCCGGGCAATCACTGGTCCGGGTCAGGAGCCTTGAGCGAGCTGCCGGGAGCGGGCGCCCGCCGTCCCGGACCACTGATGGTGCGCCAACCGGTGCGCCAAGGGTACCCCCACTATCGCTCTCCGACGCGACAGCCGGGACGCTTTCCATCGTGCTCACCATGGCGCTGTCCACTTGATCCCCTCCCTCCCCTCCTCCCACCCCCCTCTCCTCATGTACGAATGCACCCGCGACGCCCAGCGCCACGAGGACACTGGCGCCGATGGCGAGCGGCTTCCCGACGCTGCGGTCCTCGTCACTCACACTCACCTCTCGTACACCATCGTTCCGAAGTTGAGATCGAAGACGGATTTCGGAGTGGCCGCCTCGATCGTCCCTCGAACCCTCGTGATCCCCTGCACGATGAAGTCGCAGGCAGCCGCACCCGTCCCAGCTCCGCCACCCCCATCCGTACAGGTTGCCGGTCCGGTGAGGGTCGTCCCGGAGGTGAACTCCGCTATCGCACCGTCCGTGATGATGATTCCCCCCACCCCGTTGCCGGTGCCGGTGACGGAGGAGAGAAGACCGTTGACCCGGCCCGAGGCCCTCACCCCACCTAAGGTGCAACTGGAGAAGTCGCTGTTGGTGGCGCTGAACCGGATGAGCCCAGCACGTGAAGTTGAGGCGTTGTCCCCGATGTCGGCGCAGATCCCAGTCCCGGTGGTGATCCGGTCCCGAGTCGAGTCCCATGTGGCTCCAAGAACGTTGATGAACCCAACACCGCTCACAAACTGATTGCGCGCTGTGGTCATGGCTCCACGAGTAGTGTTGGCAGAGATGAACGTCGCAGAAGCTCCACTCCCCACATACACGCTACCGTTGACCGTGGTGGGGTTCGACTGGACGGAGACACCGGGTACCGTCTGGGCGAACGTACAGCGGTTGACGAGGATGTCCGCAAGCCCGTTCGAAGCAATGCTGACCACACCACCAATCGAAGAGTTCTCGAAGCGGGAGTTCTGGACGGTGACATGCCCGGACGTCTCCACCTCCACGCCGCGGATAGCCCCCGTGAACTTCAAGAACCGGATCACGTGCTGGTTGGCGTTGGTAGGTTGGATCGAGCGAGCGTAGTCGGAGACGACCACCGCGGCAGTCCCTGGTGAGACGACTGCGTTCAGGGTCGTCGCCGGGTCCTGGATTGCGTAGGTAGTTGTGGCGTCGAGGGCCGTTACTGTTCCCGCGAGCGTGACCGTCGTCGCGGTGTTCGAGGCGATAGCGAGGGTTTGACCACTCCCAGTCCCGCCCGTAGTGACGAAGAACCTCCCCTGAAGATTGTTCACGGTCCACGCTTGCCCACCGTCCGTGGCGATGGCAAAGGCGGTGGCCGTCTCGGCGGTGAACGCGGTCAGAGTGCCCGTTGCCGTCCCTGTTGCCACGGTGAAGTTCGACAGCGTCCCCTGGAGCAGCAGCATCGCCGGGTGGGTGGTGTCAACGTTCGCAGCCCGCAGACTCTCCATGCTGAAGCCTTCGATGTTGCAGCCCGCGAAGGTGCCCGAGCCGAGAGTCACACTGGTAGGGGAACGAAGCGTCTTGGGGATCTTGTTCAGGGCCCCCTGGCAGGTGAGGCAGGGGCTCCCCACGCTCAGGCAGTCGTTGGTGTCGTTTCCTCCGACAGCCACGAACAAATTGAGTGGGCTGACGACGAACAGCTCGCTCGGGCGTACCCGCCCGCCGGGGATCAGGTACCCCCCGAAGCCGTCAAAGCTCTGCGCGGCGCTGCTCATGGGGAGGAACAGCAGCAGAACAAGCACGACGAAGCGCGACTGGCCCGGCCGGAGCAAGAACGACTTCGTATTCATGTCCTTCATGCTGGGCCGCATGCTCGCCTCAGATCAACTGCACTGGAACACGGACACCGCCACGCCACCCGCGCTGTTGGAGATCAGGCTCGGCAGCGTCGTGTCCGGGACCTGGAACATGATGCAGTCGCCGATCCCCATCACGCTCCCGGCGTTGGCGACCCCGAGCACCGCTGCGCCGGTCACGTTCACCTTCACGACCTGCCCGGCCGCTTGGTTCTCCAGCGTCGGACAGAAGACGACGTATCGCCTGCTCGCGAGCTGGGCCGCGGGGCAAGTGGCCGCCACGTTCGTCACGCTGCACACGCTCTGGGTAACGGTGGCGCACGTCCCGGGCATGACCGTGACGGGGGCTGCGGCACCTGCCGTGACCGGCCACGCCCCCTGGTTGCCCGGGCGGCCCTGGTCCGCCTTCACGATCGCCTGGGCGTGGAGGGTGGCTGGCAACGACACCATAGCAGCGCAGAGGGTCAAGCGGAGAAGAGTGAAGATCACGCGCATGGGTCGTCCTCCGGTGGGGGTGCCGAAAGGGGGGTGCGGGAAGGGAGGGGGGGAGAATGGGGGGCGGACGGCTCCTCGGAGACGATCCGGAAGCGGAGGCAACGCTGGTCGAACATGCGCTCCGCCTGCTCGAACGCCTCATCGGCGGTCGTGAACTGCCCCTCCGCGGCCTCAGCGACGCCTTCCGCTTCTCGCATGTGTGACCTTGCCACCGCCAGCGACGCCCGCGCCGCGAGGAGGAACTTCAGCGCGTTGCCGCCGTCGCGATCCTTCGCGTAGTGCTCGGAGGCGACACACAGCGCAGGCACCTCGTTGGCCCACAGCTTCGCCTGGGCGATGTGGTAGGCGGCATCGCGCCCGACGCGGGGGCGGGAGCTCGGCCGGGAGGCGAGGAGGTGCTTGCCGAGGCGCTTCATGGTGCGCCCCCGAGAGCCTGCTTCAGCGAGCCGTCGCCCGGGACCGGGGAGCGGAGCGGGGCGAGGGTGGGCGCCACACCGGGGGGCGCCCTCACCGCCCACTTCCCGCCGAGGAGCCAGAAGGAGAGGGAGAACGGACTCACCGTCACCACGAACAGGTTCTTCGGATCACCCGCCACCCGCAGCAGCTCGCGCACGGCGCCCGGCGCATCAGGTACGTACTCCAGCGTGCAGGAGACGAAGACTACCGCGCTGTCACTCTCGATCGGCAGCGGCCGGCTGATGTCCGCGGGGAGGGAGCAGGTACACTTGCTGCACCCGTGCAGGTCCACACAGAGGTGGCCGCAGTCGTAAGCTCGAGCGAAGCGCGTGTGCAGCCCGCTGTCCGGATCGCCTACGACGACGAGGGGGCGGTTGAGCGTGGCTGCCCGCGCCTTCGCGATGGCGAAAGTCTGGCGCCGCTCGTTGAAGCGAGAGACGGACAGCGCCCCCTCGTAGAGGGTGAGGAGCGCGGCTCCCTTGAAGAGGAGGGACATGGTCACTCCTCGCAGTCCGACGGTAGAGAGTTGATCGCTTGGATGATCCAAGCGCGGACGGCCCGCGCATTCTGAGGGACTGAACCGATTGACGAACCTCGGCGTACCGTCGAAGTAGATCCCCACGGACACGTAGCCCATCTCGCCTGCGAGCCCCGGGTAGTAGAAGCCAAGTGCAACGTCCATGGGGAGGAACTCGGACGGCCCCCCTTGAAGCTGGCGCACAACTCGTCCTCGACGAGGATCATCACCGTGGATGGGCCGTACTGACCCTCGGAGGTTTCCTCGATCACGCCCACTCTCAGCTCCGAGTCCCTCAGCGCCGCGAGCGCTTGGCCGACGAAGATTTGCTGCTCGTGGGCCAGGTCGTACGGGTGGATAGGGTGGGTCGTCATCTCACCGCCCCCCGCAGGAATCACAACCACAGGAGCCAGCGCACCCCGCGAGCGGGGCCCGGCTCCCGCCGAGGATCCGGTCTAGCACCCTCGTCACCATCCACACCCCGACGCCCGTGGCGACACCCATGGCGACGGTCTGGAGAGCGGTGCGCGGCGGCGCGAGCGCGACGGCGCCACCCGCCACGATCGGGGCGATGTCACCAACACCCAGCGCGCTCGACGCGCCCGCGTCCCTCCGGTGCCGCCGCCACTGGAGGCGGGACTCGGTCGGGTCGGCGTATGGGGCGAAGGCGATCACAGGATCCCGTACCTTGTGATGTCCACGAACTGATTCACCAGCGTCCCGGTCAGATCGACCAGCACGATCCCACCGTTCTCCGCCTCGAAGCGGGACAGCTCACCCGTGACCTCGATGAGCGGATGCTGGACGCTCAGGTTGCCGACGCCGCCGGAGTTGGCGTAGGTCCCCCAGGTGAAGTCCCGGAACATGACCGGTGCGGCGCTCAACGTCGTCCCCGCGATCCCCCCGAGGTCGAAGTCGTTGGTGCTCTGGATGATGAAGCGCATGTCCGCCGGGGCGGCGAGCCCCGCCAGCATCCGCAGCCGCATGATGAAGCGGGTCGGTCGCGTCACCGCGATGGTCGGAGCGGCGCCCTGCGGGGTGGCGTTGGCGCCGTTCCCGAACACGGCGTTGGGCCACGGGAACTTGAGCGGCCAGTTGAGCGGGGCGTTGGCGGGAAGCGGCGCCGAATTCACGATCTGCACCCGCTGGCGGTGGAAGATCACCTCGGCGTCGCCGGGCCACGCCACGTCGGCGTCCGGGGTCTGGAAGACCACCAGCGTCGCGAGGCCGCCCCCGCCGAGCCACCCGTAGGGCAAGCCCCAGCGCACACCGCTGAACGACCCTGACTTCATGCCCTTCGGCAGGCCGAAGGGGCGGAACACCTCGCCCGGCTTCAGGGTGTGCGGCGGGGAGCTGGTCGGCTGGCCACCCACCATGAACTGCACCGTGATGGGCGTCTGCGAGGACGGGTGGAGCCCCACGACGTAGCCAGGGGTCTGGTCCTCCACCGCGCTGACGATGGGGTCGCCCGGCGGCTGCTGGAGGAGAGCGCGCTGGAGTTGGGTGCTGTCGAAGTAGCTCTGCGGTACGAAGGTGCGCGGGATGGCGATGGCCGGCGCGAACACGTCGGGCAGGATCGACGTGCGGGTGGGCGCGATCCCACCCTTCGCCGCGTCCGCGAAGGAGAGTGGAGCGCCTTCGGCGCGACGGCGCGCGCGCTCGTCCGCGTCGGCCTGAGCCTGCCGCTGCTCGACGGCCTGCATCCGCGCCAGTTGCTCACCGACCGACAGCATCAATTTCACCCGTCGCTTTCATCACCGCTCACCGCCTCCGCTTCCTTCTCTGCCACCAGTCCACGAGCTCCAGCACGTTCCATGCTGGCCGCGCGCAGTCGGGGCAGACGTTCGCCCGCACTCCACCGACGCTCACCTCAACGTCGGCCCCGCTTGAGCCGCACAGGAGACACCGCCCCGCGCTTGGCGGTGCAGCACGGCTTCTTGGGGGCGGAGCCGCCTCCACGCGGATGAGCGCCGAAGGCGCCACCCGGAGGCGGGTTGCCTTCCTGTTCTTCATCGTCGCCTCCACCGAAGAGGGCATGTCCGAGCGCCGTGAGGGCGTGCCCGGCCGCCTTCCCGAAGAAGGCGCCGCTGTTGTTGCCGTTGCCGGGAGGCTGGCCGTTGCCGTTGTCACTCATCGCTTGCTCCTTCAGTCCCACTCGAACCCGAGGATGCTCAGCACATCACTCGCGAAGCGCGACGCCGGGCTGTCCAAGTCACCGTCCTCGTTGAAGTGCTTCACCGCGGCCTGGACCGCCTCCCACAACTCGCGGCGGTTGAGATCGACGGTTCCGACCCACTTGTCATTGACGATCTTGAAGCGCGCACCCGGCACCTTCTCCTCGAAGGCATCGTAGAAGTCATCCTGCGGTGGGAGCACACCGTATGTGTACATCGTACGCACCAGTCACCTCAGTCGTCGTCCACCAGCTCCCACGGAGCCACGTCGGTCAGGTCCACGTCCCCCACGTCCGCGTACTCGCCCATCCCCGGCTGCGCCGCCTGCGCCGGGGGCGTCGTGTCCACCGCCTGCGGCGTCCCCTGCGCTGCCTGCGGGATGAGCGTCTCCGCGCTGGCACGCGGATTCACCTGCTCGGCCACGCCCCTCGGGACGAGCGGCGTCCACTGGCCAGGCTTTGTGGTGAACGTCTCCCGGGTCTGGTTGGCGAGCACGTCGAGCGCCGCCCCCTGCCGCTGGACGATCGCGTAGAGGCTCTGCACCTCCGACTGGAGGCGGCCGATGATCGCGTTGGCCTGCGCCTTGACCTGCCGGGCCTCGGCCTGCGCCTGGAGCACCTGCTGGCGGGCCGCGGCGAGGCAGGCGTTCACGTGAGCCGCCACGGGCGGCGGGAGCGGCGGGAGCTGCGCCGCCGGGGTCCCCGGCACCGTCTGCCGGTACTGCGTGGCGGTCAGCGGTACGCGCTGCGCTCCCTCCACTGCCCGGCGGGCGGTGGAGACGTCCTGCTGGACGTCCATCGCCGTGCGCTCCGCGTCCAATCCGAAGTAGATCATGTGCGACTCCTGTGCAGATTCTACCGCCGGGACACAAGAAGAAGGAGGCCCACCGCCCCGGCACCCCACACCCAGCCAGGGATGGAGGGGGCCGACGCGGGCGCTGGCACAGCGAGCGAGGTGGTCGGGAACGCGATGCCCCCCACGACCGGCGTGGGTACCGTAGCTACCGCCATGGGTGGAGCGCCAGCGACCGGAGGGGTGGGCGCGGGAGCCGCAGCAGCCACGGGCATCCGCGCCACGACCGTCGTGGGCATCCGGAGAGCGAGGAACGTGGGCGCGATGGAGGGAGCTGGCGCCAAGGGCGCTGCCGTCAGCACCATCCGCCCGAAGCTGATCATGGGAACCTCCGGCGGAGGTCAGCGCCCAGCCGCCACCCCTCGAGCAGCGCCTCCGGCTCGTTCTCGGCTCCGTACCCACCCAGCGACACCTTCGGGCGCAACAGGAAGAGCATCACGGCGGCCCCGGCGATCCCCAGCGCGACCCACGGGAGCCCGCCCTCGACAGCCTTCTTACCCTCGCGGGCCAGCATCTCCAGGAAGTTCTTCACGTCGGTGTAGAGCCCCGGCTGTCCCGACCCACCGAACAGGTACGCCCGCTGCCCGGCCATGTAACTGTCGATCTGGTTGAGCAGCGTCCCCTCCTGGAGGTACTGCGCCTGGATCTTCAGCCCCTCCGCCTGCCCGTCGTGGATCTGGACCCACCTCTCGAGAGGCTTCGCCCCGCTCAGCACCTCGTCCCGGGCCTCGCCACGTAGCTTCGCGATCCAGAAGTCGGCGCTGTTCGCGGCCCCGAGCGCGCCCTGACGAGCGGACTCGGATACGTCCGCGCGCATCGCGCGGGCCCGGAGCGCGGCGCTAGCGGCGGCGAGGTTCCTTGCGGACGTGTCGGTGAAGTTGACGATCTTGGCGGTGAGCTCGGGGGAGAAGATCGATGGCCCGACTCCGTAGGCGCCGTAGGCACGCACGTCCCGTACGTCCCACCCGCGCACGTCGCCCGCCACCCAGCCGCGCACCGAGCCATGTGGCACGTAGTGGGCCCGGAAGGGGGAGGGGTAGCCGTGGCCGTTCAGGACTGCGACTCGCATGGTGCGCTCCTACCTGACCTCACCCAATGATCCTCGGCCGGACCCAGACCATCTGGACGGCCGGGTTGATGCTGTCCCATCCAGCGTCCTCCACCCATGAGTTACGCTTGAGTTCCTCCACGGCGGCGTCGAAGATCCTGGCAGCCGCCCGGTCGCCGCTGCGGTACGGATCGCGGAGCACCCACGGCGTCCCCCGCGGCGGGCAGCACTCCGAGTAGACCACCACGGTGTAGGGGTCTTTCTCCACCCACCCAGTCTTCGCGGTCCACGCGCTCTCGGTCGCCGACTCGACGCCGCGGGTGATCAACGGCAGCCATGCCGTCCTGAGATCGGGGTCCTCCCGCCGGGCAGCCTTGACGAACGCCAACCGCACCCAGTCGAGGGTGTTCCTGGCGTGGATGTCGAGTGTGCTGGACATCGTCGCTCACCTTCTCACGTACACGTCCGGTCGCCCGGAGGTCGGGTTCTGTACGTCTGGCCACCGGGTCAGCTGATCCGGAGCGAACAACTGCACCTCGCGCCAGCCCACCATCGCGATCTGCGGCACCCAGCGGCGCGGCCCAGCCAGCGCCGACAAGTCACCCGTCCGCAGGAACGCCTGGAAGAAGGACTTGGGTGGGAGCAACGCCCCCACCGTCCACGCCTTGTCGATGGCGGAGAACAGATGGTGGAAGGGGACCTCGTCCCGGACGGCGATCCCGCCCGTGCCTCCGCCCATCCGCACGAGGAGGAACTGGCTGCCCACGTCGATCGTGTCCCCGGGGGCGGAGACGCCGGAGAACGAATCGTTGGGGACCTGGGTCATCAACCGGCCGAGGAAGCGCTGCAAGCGCAACGGCTCGTTGAGCGAGTTGACGAGGTCGGCTTCCGTGCTCTCCACCTCGTAGTTGGTGATCGCCACATCTCCACTCGACAGCACGGGAGCGCTCCACGCGGCCACGTAGGGGACGTGCAGGTTCTTCGGCCACGGATAGTCGCTCGGCAGACTGCGCCCGAAGTAGGTGACGCGTACATCGGCGTTGACCCCGGCCGCCGGCACGGCCGCCAGCGGGTTGAACAGATCCCCGCGCAGCTTGAACTGCGGGATCACGAACTCGCCCGGCGGGACGAACAGCGGCTTCGGCAGCCGCCACGTGACGAACCGTCGCGAGTTGCTGATCGCCGACACGAGGCTCGTCTCCAGCAGCGCGTCGAGCTGCTTGCCCAGCGCCCACACCGGGACGAAGCCCTTGGTGAGCGGGGTCCGGCCCATGTCGAGCTGGACGTGGAGCACGCCCGTCAGGTCGGTGAACGCACCATCCTGCACCACCCCCGCGGCGTTGACCGCACTCACCTGAAACCGGATCTCGTCCAGGAGCATCGACGTCTTGAACGGGTTGATGAGCTGGGTGATGTCCTGCACGCTCCGCACGGTGTTCAACCCGACGATCGGGATGCGCGTGGAGAGCAGGACCGGCGCCATCTGGGCGCCGCCGTAAGGCCCGCCGTGGAGGCGAGGGATGTTCCACGGGTTCTGGTCGTAGGGGTGGGGCATGGTGTGGCCTACAGCCTCCTGATGATCCCCATCTGGATCGCATACTCGTACGCTGACTCGTGGAGCTTCCGCTCTCCCCTGTTCGCGGCGAGGAAGCCGTGCTCTACGGCTTGGGCCACGTCATCGTCCCACCACTCGATGATCGTCTCGATGATCGTCTCACCACTGTGACTGTCCATGAGGCCCACGTAGGCCCGGTCCCGCTCGAACCACGTGCTGAGCGTCGTGTCATCGATCGACACGGCGGGTGGCGCGGCGCGTCGCTTCTTGCTGATCCGCGGCATCGTCTACTCCTCTCTCACCTCACGCTGGGCACAGTGACCAGCGTCTCCTCTTCCCTGTACCCCACCAGCGCGATCTGCGCCTGGATCCCAGCGGGGATCCCGGTCAGCAGGATCTTGTAATACTCCTTCGCCTGGAGAATGTGATGGAAGGTCATCGCCCTGCGCGGCACGTCGAAGACCTCACCGAAGGGCAACGGGTTCCCCTTGGTGATCCCGTAGCCGTAGCTGTCTCCGAGCGTCGCTAGCACGACTGCCCCTCCACTCCCAGGCTCGAGGCTCATCGTGACGGCCTCACCCACCACCGGGCCGGGGAAGGGGTCGGTCCCGGTCGGGTCGAACAGCCGCCCGGTCAACCGCTGCACGTACAGGCCCTTGATGAAGGGGTTGAAGAGGTGAGTGCTGTTGCTCTCCTCGATCCCGCTAGCGAGCGCGGGTAGCGTTGAAGCAAAAGTCGCCACGTACGGGACGTAGCGCGCGTCGGGCATCGGCAGGCCCGGCGGGATCGCCCGCCCCACGAAGGTCGTGTTCACATCCATCGCGTTGGCGGTGTCGAAGGGCGCGGCGTTGGTGCGGACGTAGGTGGGGACCAGCGCGGAGCCCGGCGCCAAGTACAGCGGTCTGGCCAGCTTCCAGCGGTAGTGCTCGACCGTGGTATTGACCCCACCCACCACCTCCGACAGCGCCTCCCGGGCCCGCTGGATGGGCGTGCCATAGAGCCACACCGGGATCGGCTGTTGCGAGATCGTGTGGCGGCCCACGCTGAACCCGACCCGCAGCGCTCCACCGGCGAAGGCGGTGGTCACGTTCTGGGTGATGATCTGGAAGCGCACCTCATCGATGAAGACCGGGATGCGGTACGGGTTGTTGATCTGCGCCACGTTAGGCGAGGTCGGCGCGGCGAGCTGGTTCACTGTGACGGAGGAGGAGAAGCACACCGGGATCGTGGGCGCCCTGCTCGCCGTGGTCGGCGGCGGTGCGGCTGGTGTTGTCCTGCTCATACGTCCCCCCGGTCGATCTCGCGGTAGCCGACCATCCCCACGAAGAGCTGGCTCGTCAGGTTGAACGCCAACGCCGGGTTAGGCTCCACCGTGTGGCGCATGAACACCCGGTAGAAGCCCTTCGGCGTGAGGCGGGAGCCCGGCGGCAGCTCCCAGGTCCGGGTGACCTCCTCGAACGCCTGCCGGAAGGGGGTGGCCTTCCGGATGATGGGGTTCCCGCGCGAATCCACCATCCGGATGGTCGTGAAGCGCGCCCCGCTGATCAGGCTGTTCGAGTCGTCGGCGATGACGTTGCCCGCGCCGAAGCCGAAGGTCGTCACGAGCCGCCCGCTGAAGCGCTGGAGGATCAGATCCGCGTCGCCTGGCGGGCTCACCAGATCCGTCTCACGCGACTGCTGCGTGCTGGGGGCGGTGATGTCGATGGGGTTCGACGCCCAGAACGCCACCCACGGAACCGGGACCCGCTTCGGGGGCGAGGCGGAGGCGGGGAGGCTCGCCCCCACGTAGCTGATGCGGACGGTGATCGCCGTCCTCACCTGCTCCCCGCGGTGCTCGAACTTGGGGGTGAGCACCGCCCCGGCCGGCACGAAGAGCGGCCGGGGCAATCTCCACTGGAACTCCAGGTTGGCGTTCGTCGGGAGCGGCCCCATCGCCACCTGCGACTCGGCGAAGACCGTGTCCATCCTCCCGAAGTTGAAGACCGGCACGAAGCCGTTCGTCAGCGGGATCGAGCCCAGGTTGAGCTGGCACCCGATGGCGCCACCGTTGATACCGGAGGTGAGAGCCCCCCGGAGCTGCCACCGGATCTCGTGGATCTCCATCGAGTGCCCGAAGGGGTTCGCCAGCGCGATGGCGTTGGGGCCACCCTGGGCCTTGGACTGGAGCACCGCCTCGGCGGTGAGGAACAGCGGGTCGGTGAGATCGCTGCGCCGCGCCGGAGGAACCTCGGGGTGAGGGTCGTGGTGTGGCTGGGCGTAGCGAGGCGGCATGTAACTCTCCCTGCCCGCGAGCGGCTAGGCAGCGGTATCCTTGCTTCGGACTGCAACCCACCCCCACGGCGGAGTGCGGGGGTGGGTTTGGTACGGCCGTCGGGGCACACCGACGGTTGGCTGGACTACTTCGGCTCGTCCGTCTGGTCCTTCGGCGGCTTGTCCGCCTCGATCTTCTCCGGCTCCACGTTCGCCCACCACTTGCGCTTCACGATGTGATGGATCATCTGCTTGCTCACTCCGTACTCGTCGCTCAGGACCTTGAGGATGCCACGGAAGGGGGTGGCGTCGTACTGCCGCTTGATCTCCTTCACCTGCTCTTCGGTCAACTTCGAGGTACCGACCTTCGTCCCTGTCGCGAGATTCGTCCGGTGCGTTCGGGTCCAGTGCTTGTCACCCTTCGAGGCCCGCTCGCGCTTGGCCATGTCCTTCATGTTCTGCTTGTGGTCCCCGAGGTAGAGGTGCTCCGGGTTCACACAGAGGCGGTTGTCGCATGTGTGAAGCACCAACTTCTCGCCCGGGTCACCGTGGATCAGAATCCATACAGCGCGGGACGCCTTCTTGACCTTCCCGCGTCGGCCGTCTTCGCCTTTGAAACTGAAAGCGCCATAGCCATCCGAGAACCTTCCAGCCTTCCAAGGCCAGCACTCGTCCGGGCCTTGAATTTTGACATTGGGCCAAAACCGCGTGTGCTCCATTCCGCGTGCGGCCTCTCGGCCGGGGATGACTGCGGACCCAACTACGGCCTCCAGAACTTCCACTTCGCGCTTCTTCTTTTCGTCTTCGGCCATCGACCACCTCCAGTGGTGGCACCGAAGTACCACCACTGGAGGTGTATCGCAACGGGGTTAACCCGTTATCACCTCGCGTCGCCCTTGATGATGGCGTGGCAGTTGATCCACACCAGCGACGGGTTCCCGCCCGCGGCGGCGGCGGTGGTGAACGACAGCGGGGAGGCCGGGGTGATGATGGCCTCGAGCGTGTCGTTGCGGGCCACCGGGATCGGGATCTTCACCCGGCGCAGCGCCCCCGGCCAGCCGTTCTGCACGGTGGCCACGGTGACGTTGTTGCCCGTGGTGCTGATCCCGCCGTAGAGGCCGCCCGACGCCGGGAAGGCGAAGACCGGGCCCTCGATCTGCTTCTTGCCGCCGACCTTGAGCTCCATGCTGATCTTGGAGAGGATCTCGTTGACCTCGCGGTCCCCGGCGCCGAAGGTGTTCTGGACCCCGGCGACGGTGTACCACGCCGTCTCGATGTTCATGCCGATCCCGCGGAGGGCGGCGTCGCCGATCCCCGAGCCCAGCTCGCCCGCCTTGCTGAAGTTGGTGGTGAGCGGCGAGTACCGGAGCTGGTGGGCCGCGACGGCGGCGGCGCCCGCCCCCTGCATCACCGGGATGTTCTGGCCGCGGGGGACGGTGAAGATGGACACGGCGGCGGCGCCACCGTCCTGGGCGACGAAGGCGCTGTAGAGGTTCTCGTCGCGCATCGCCGCCTTGCCTTCGACGGCAGTGGGCGAACGGAACCGGGCATCGGGGAGAAGTACCTTCATGGCGTTGCACCTCGTTTGGCGGGCGTGAAGCCCTTGGAGTGGGTGCTACGCCTCGCCGGGCACCATTGCCCGGTCCGTCGCGCCACCCACGGCTCGTCACCTTCCCAAGGCCCTGCGCTCCGCCGCGCGGGGATGCAGCTCTACTCGGAGCCCCGGGTGTGCGGCCCGGGGCTCCGCCTCTCTCGTTCTCAGCCCATCTGCATGAGCTGCTCGACGTCGCTCATGTCACCGTCGCCCATCGCGATCCGACAGGCGTCGGCGAGCTGAGGCAGGTCGTCGTACTGCGCCATCTGCCCCGGAGGCAGCGGCACGCCCGCGCGCTCGTCCACGTAGACGTCGCCGTAGCCCTTCGGCACCAGCGGCTCGTTCACGAACACGTCGCCGTACCCGTAGTAGGGTATCGACGGCGCGGCGCTGTAGCCGGGGATCTGGACGAGGCTGTAGTCGCCGAGCTGGGCCGAGAACTGTGCCTTGAGCAGGTCCCACGTCGTCAGCCCGACGCCCGCGGCCATCGCGCCGATCGCGTGGCCCTGCGCCCGCTCCGGGCTCGCCTTCTGCTGCACGGCGAAGAGGACGGTCCCGGAGAGGAAGCTGCCGACGAGGGGCATCGCCTTCTTGGCCCAGCCGAGCATCTTCACCTTGTTCTGCTCGGTGGCCAGATCGCCGCCAGGCTTGGGGGCGAACAGCATGTTGGCCAGCCACGTCAGGGCGCCGGAGGCGGCCATCCCGAGCCCGGCCCCGACGAGGACGTCGGTGCTGTTGACCTTCTCCCCGAGCACCTTGGGGAAATACCCCGAGAGATCGGAGAGGCCGGGGACGTCCACGAGGCCGAGGCCCGGGACGTCCACGAGGTCGTAGCCGCGGTAGCGGCGGTGCTTCGTCCGGCGCCGACCGTGCGCCCCGAAGTCGCTGAAGTTCTTCATGGTGCTTGCTCCTTCTTTCTTGCTCACGCTTCAGGGCGTGGGTAGTACGACGTGGGTAGTACGACGTGGAACTGCACTTCCTACCGCTTCTTCAGGCAGGCGCTCAGACAGCGGCGGTCGCCGCGGCACTCGCGCGAGCAGGGGCCCATCTTCCGCTGCTGGGCGGTCCGGCCCCGGCGGTGGGAGCGCGACGCGTTCCGGCTCATCAAACCGAAGGTGCGGGCGCGGCGGCGGGTGGGGCTGCGGCGGCGCCGGTAGGCGCCGAAGTCCCCGTAGCCGTCGAGGATCGCGATCCTGTTCATGGTGATCTCTCCTTCTTCCTTCGCTCGTACTGCGTTTCCAGCGCGCCCATCGCGCCGGTTTCACTCGCACCCGACCGGGCGCGCGCTCATCCGCCTCACGTCGCCCCGTCGTCGTAGTTGTCGTAGTCGCCGTCCCCGTCGTAGTCGGCGGTCGCGCCGCCCTTCTTGCGCGACGCCTGCCACGCGAGGGCCCCGGCGAGCAGGGTGAACCCCACCGCCACCGGGACGAAGGGGAAGGCGGGGGCGGACGGCTGCGGCCCATACGGCGAGGGCGGCGGGGGGACGTTCGCCTGCTGCACCTGCGCCTGCTGCTGGGCCACACGCAGCGCCTCCAGGTTCATCGCGAGCTGCTGGGCAGTGGCCTGCCCACCCTTCGCGCTCACCTGCTCCATCGCCTCGGCATCGGTGAGCTGCTCCACCGACTTGAAGCCCGCATCCGTCCGGAAGGTGCAGGAGCCGATGAGGGCGGAGCCAGAGGCTCCGGCGGCCTGTGCGTCGGCACACGCCTTCCGCATGAGCGCCCGCGCCGCAGCGGGGCCGGCGGGGGCACCGCCCAGCACGCCAGCCACCGCGGGCTGGAGCCAGGCGGGGGCACCGCCCAGCACGCCAGCCACCGCGGGCTGGAGCCACTGCTGCGCGGTAAGGAGTTGCTGCTGCGCCGCGGTGAGCCCGGCGGAGAGGACGTCCGGGGCGCCGTAGCGGTTGAAGGCGATCATGAAGGAAATCCTTTCAATCGAGCCAGACCGTCAACGTGTGGCCGCCGGGTGGCTCCCAGCCGACGAAGCTGTTCTCGACCGTGGAGTCCAACCCCACCGCCTCCCGCGGAGCGCGCTTCGGGGTCCCGGCGACGGCGTAGACGTGGGTGAACTCGTTGGGGCGGCGGCCCCACGCCCGCGCCCCCATCCGGAAGCCGATGGCCGAACCGAGGGACATGAGCAGACTGGTGTGATCATCGCAGTCAAACGCGCAGGCGCCGCCCTCACACATGGCGAGCTGCCGGAAGGGCGCGACGAACAGATCGAAGGATCTCGGATCGGCGACGTACCGGACGCCGCGGTGGAGCCCTGGGACGCGATCGTCACCATGCTTGACCGCGTTGAAGATCGCTTCGAGCTCGCAGCCCTCATCGCGATTCGGGCAGTCGTTGGTGACGACGCGCGCCGCGAAGACGATCTTCGGATCCTCGACGCTCCGCTCCGCCAGCCTTGCAAGCGTGAGGAGCGCGTGCTGTTGGGAGTCAGCGTCGAGGACACGGAGGCGCACCTTGCTCCTTGCGGAGTGGACGCCTCCCAAGCGTCTGAACTGATTGTAAAGACGCGATCGGCAAATAAGTCAAGCGTGTATGGCGGATCGGCTCACCGAGTCAGCGTGACAACGCTGGCGACACTCCGGCTCAGCATCTCGACCAGATGCGCGGAGCAGGTGAGTACCGACTTCTCCTCGCTCTTGATCTTCCAGAGCGGTGCCGCCGAACAGAGGTTGCACGCTGGAGAGCCGGGCTCGACCCCCCTCGCAGAGAGCGGACCCGCCGGGAGCATGGGAACTCCCGGCGGGCCCTTTCCGCACGGAGCGGGGGAGGGGGGCCACGTGCCTCGTGCGAAAGTCTTACGGCACTGGCGCAGGCACAACGGCGAGAGCAGGCACAGGGGCAGCGGGCGCAGCCGCGATCGGCGCAGGCGTCACGGGCACCGTGCTCCCCTCCACGACGGGCCCCGCGTCGCCTCCACCCTCCCCCTGCTGGTCGTCCCAGATCCCGGCGGTTTCACCCTGCGACTCCACCTCATCGAGCAGATCACGGAGGTACTGCGCCCTCGCCCCGGACTTGTCCTGCATCGCCCACTGGCCAACGTGCTGGGCGGCGAACTGCGCGACGTCCCCGTCGTGGGCGATGAGCCCATCGGTGACTGACTTGTCACCAGCCTTGATGGCCTGGATGAGCGTCGCCGCGACGGTACCCACCATGTGGCCGTTGAAAATCTGATCCTTGAGCCGGTCGAGGCCGGTGGGGATGTGCGGCTGCGCTGGCTGCGCCGACTGCGCCACGGGCGGAGGAGTGGAGGACACGGACGCGGGCACAGCGGCCGGTGCAGCAGCGGGCACCGCGGCCCTCGCTGCGTCAGCGTAGCCGGGCGCCGGGACACTGGCGGCGGGCAGCCCCGGCTGTGAGAAGGGTGGGATCAGACCCGGCTGCACCCGCTCCTGTACGCTGGCTTGGTAGCCCTGCATGAGCGCTTGGAGCCCACGGCTCGCCTCCTTCATGATCTTGACCGCGGGTGACTCGTCCGGGCCCCGACCACCGAGGCCGATGTCGGCGGCCGTCGCCACGAGGTCCATCGTGATCTTGCTCATCGTCCCCATGGCCGACGCCATGTGGGCCACCATCTGCTGCGCGCTCGTGTCCGGCTTCCCGGCCGTCGCCTGGATCTCCCGGAGCTGGGTGAAGAGCCTCTCGACGGTCGGATCGAGCGGCGGGCGGTTCATCATCTGGTGGAGGAGCTGCTGGTTCTCGGCGCGACCCGCGGCCTCGAGCTTGAGCATCTCCAGCCGCATTGCCTGCTGACCCTGGAGGAGGGGTGTGAGGATCGGAGCGAGAGCCACCATGATCCGCTCGATGGAGGCGCCAGCGGGCTCCGCCGTGGGCATGGACTTCACGGCGGCCAGCGCCGCGACCTGCGCCCGCAGCTCCGCGATCTGCTTGTCCGACTCGCGCTTCGCCTGCTCCAGCTCGCCCCTGCGTCGCTCCTCGGCAAGGTCGCGCTCGCGCTGCGCCAGCGCGTCGCGGAGCTGGGCCGTCTGCTGGGTGAGGGATGCGATCTGCGCCGCCTGGGCGGGATCGGGGGTGGTACGCGGCGGGTAATACGGATCGTAGCCGTAGCCCGGGGGCAGTGGGGGGCGCGTGCCGTTGCCGTTGGGGTAGGCGAACTGCTGCGCGCCGTAGGCACCGTAGGCGGTAGCACCGCCGCCAGCGCCGACGGCGTACATCGGATCGCCTCCCGCCCCCACCCCCGGCGCCTGCGGCATGAGCGATGCCTGCGGGAACAGCAGCGCGGGCGGCCCGGCCCATCCAGGGTGCTTCACCACCCGGAGGTCCACGTCGCGCGGGTCGCCTGGGATGTTGATGGCGAACATCCCACCCACCGCGGTCGTCGGCTCCGACGTGTGGAAGACCTGGAGGACGAAGGTCGGACCGCCCCCGGCGAGCTGCTGGAGCCACATCTCGGGGTTGGCGATGTGCTCGACCTTGGCATCGCCGAGCGTGGCCACCGTCTCGAGGAGCGTGCTGCCGGGCCGGCGGCGGTACACCTTCACCCGGAAGGTGTCGCCCTGCTCCTTCGCCTTGGTGTTGATGAGGACGAACGTCTCTTCGGGTGAGAGAGCCTTGTTGTCAGCCATGGGACAAACTCCTTGTGAACCCCGGTCAGCGGAGTTCGGGTGCGGAGGGTGCGCCCGCATCGGGCGGCGCTGCGCCCTCCTCGAGCGGGGTACCCTCCCCGGCGATGTCATCCAGCGCATCCGCACCGCGCTTCAAGTCGGCCGCTCCCGCCTTCAGGTCAGCCGCCCCCGCCTGCACACCCTTCATGATCTCGACGGTGAGGCTCTGCGAGGTCGCGAGGGAGAGCGCGAGCACGGTGATCGCGCACGAGCCGTTCTGCCGGACCACCCCGTCGGCATCGGGGGAGTTCAGGAAGAACATACACGCGGGCCCCTGGCAGGCGACGGCCTCACCCACCTGCGGCTGGCCAGTCGGCCCGGCGATGGGGGAGTGCTTCCCCATCCCCGCGGCGCTGAGCACCGGGCAGATCCGCCCGAGCCACGCCGGGACCTGCTGCTGGGCCATCGGGCCAGCTCCACCGGGAGGGGTGGGGCTACCACCCGCGCCACCACTGCCCTTGCCGTTGTGGATCTTCAGTGCCATGTGAGACTCCCGGGTAGTAACGACCGCACCCTACTACACCTCGATCAGCCCCGTCAGCCGCCCGAGGATGAAGTTGCTTGCCACCGTGTAGAACGGGAGGAGCAGGGGGAAGGGGGACCGGAACGCTGCCGCCACCCCGACCCAGAAGCCCACGCACGGCGGACACTCGGCCAGCGCGAGCAGGAAGCGGGCGAGGAGCCCCCTCCTCCCACCCAACCACTCCCGGAACGGCAGGCTGATCTTCGCGTGCCCGACGACGAACGCGAAGCCGAAGGCAGCGAATGTGTAGAGGAAGAGGTGGAGGGCCGTCATCTGACGCCTCCTGCTACCCGCTCCTCGTACCGCCGCCACGAGTCGACCTGCCCCATCGCCTCCGAGATCCCTCGTGGAGAGTCGCGCTTGAGCCGCCTCGTCGCGTCATCTAGCGGTGTCCAGTCGACGGCGCTCCACACAGCACGCGGCGGGATGCTCTGGGCTCGAAGGGCAGATGGTCTCACGGGGAAGGAGTGGCCGTGAGCTGGTTGATGTGGGCGGACGGAGGCAGTGCCGCAGGCAGCGCAGGCGACGCGCCTCCCGCGACACCAGCAGCGCCGAGGGCCGCGAACACATCGGCGAACGGAGCCGGGATCTTGCTCCTGCTCACTTCCGCCTCGAGGTGGGATTTCAGATACGCGTCGAGTTGGTCGGGTGGCACGTTGAGCACGCTGAGCACCTGATCGATCCCGTCCGGCGTGAGCAGTCGCTTGTAGGTGGAGAGCGCCGCGTCGCCGACGGCCTTCGCATCCTCGGGCGTCAACTTGCCATCCTCGGTGATCGTCTTGATCGTCGGGCGGAAGGTCTGCTCGGTGTCGTGGTAGGCGATCTGGGCCAGCGCCACGAGGCGCGCCCCGACACTCGCCGCCTTCGACGTGTCGGCGTGAGCCTGGAGGTACAGCCGCGCGGAGTTGAGGACGCTGGCGATGAGCCCGGCGAACGCGAGGGCGACCGGGGGGAGGACGTACTTGACGACGGCGGCGATGAGGAACTCTTGCATGTGGGAGCCCTACCCGTGCTCGAGGAAGTGGAAGACGATCAGGAGGCCAGGAGGTGGATCATCCACCTCGACCCAGAATTCCGGCAGAGACACAGGGGCGATGCGCCGCCACCCCGACCCGATCACCGTGGCGCACAGCCAACGGAAGCTTGAGGGTGATCCCGCGGTCGAGGATC
>Ga0334722_10002641_pt1 | contig 20006 bp, 19 predicted proteins | sample C3_bottom_MG_FD_207210 | JGI IMG/M metagenome (GOLD analysis project Ga0334722, IMG submission 207210) | Sediment microbial communities from Yellowstone Lake, YNP, Wyoming, USA - C3_bottom | ecosystem: Environmental > Aquatic > Freshwater > Lake > Sediment | place: USA: Wyoming | collected...
AGGCGCCAAAGTGATGGGCAAGTATATCGCCGAGAAAGGCGCGGTAGAGGTCGGCAAGGAAGCCGCCGGCGTGCCGGGCTACAGCGACTCGGTGAAAGCCGGCATGTTCGTCTTCAACAAGTTCGACGAGAACGAGCTCAAAACGCAGCTTTCCAAAGACAATGTAGACTCGCTGCTCAAGGCGAAAAAATTATTGGAAGACGAGTCCGATGGCCGGACCTTGAAAGAAAAGCTGCCTGAACTGCGGCAGCTGATCTTCGACATGCAGGACCAGCTGGACAAGACGGCAGCCGACATCAAAGCCTCCGACTCGCTGATAGATAAGACCATCGCCGAAGCCCGGGAGACGGCGGCAGCGGCCGAACGCCTGAAGGCCGAGGAGCAGAAGAAGGCCGACGCCGAATACGCGGCGGCCAAAAAAGCCAAGCCCGCCGGCCTGATGGACACCGAAGTCACGCGGCCCGCGGAGGTGCCGCAGCCGGCGGCGGGCCCCAAGGAAACCCCTGAAGAAAAGCGGCGCAGGATCCAGGACGCCCTGGAAAAGCATATCGCCTCGCTTGTAAAAAAAATGACCGCCGAGAACAGAACGGCCGACGCGGCCTGGACCGCGCTGAAGTCCCCCGAAACGCCGTACCCCGGCGATCCGGACCGGCTGCAGAGCGGCCTGCTCGAGCTGGAAGAAAGCCTGGGGGAGGGCGGCTACTCCCGGCTGCAGGACGTCGAGTATGGCGCCAAATTCACCGCCGCGGCCATAAACGCGTACAGAGCAGCGCAGGAAGATTACGGCGCGCGCCTGCGCTCCACGATGGAGCCGATCCTGGGCCGGATGATCGACCTCACCGGGCAGTGGCGCGGGGTCCATCAGGCCTACACGCCGCAGGGCTTCTACGTAGGCGAGCCCCCGGACATCGGGAAGAGCACGACTTTTACGGCCTATTACGAATACCCGCTGACCAATATCGCGCGCTATAAGGCCGGCACCGAAGGCCTGGCGGAAAAATACACGGCGCTGGCCGCGAACGCCGCGGGGCGCAAGGACGCCGTATACGCGGACGCCAAAGCTGCCGCGGACAACTACGCCGCCAAGGCGCTGGCCTTAAAGGCCGAGCTGCCGCAGGCCGCGGCCCGTGTGGAGGCCGCCACGCAGGAGTTCTACAAGAAGTCCGAGACGGTGACCGCGCTGCCGAGAGAATTCGCGAACGAATTCGCCTACAACGGCAAGCACGACCTGGCGAACCTCGAACCGAAGATCGCCGCCGCCAAGCGGGCTTTCACGGAGGCGCAGGGAGCCAACAAGGCGGCCGTGCTGCTCTATTACGCCATAGCGGAAAAGGTGCGCCGGACGGAGGAGGCGGGAAGCTCGCCGCTGCTCTCGGAGGCGTCCTTCATCAGCTACGGCGCGAAGAACGCGGCGCACAAGGCCGCGATGGCCGCCGCGCTGAAGCCGTTCGAGGGCTGGTCCCCGCGGAGCGGAGGCATCGACGGCACGGACGAGGTCCTGGCCTCGGCGATGAACGGGCTTTCCGACACTATCTTCGCCGCCGACGACGCGCTGCGCTACCTGCGCGCCGCCGAGAAGCGCATGCTGGACGCCGCCGGTTCGGCCGCCGCCGCGCTGAAGGCCAACCTCTCCGGCGACGTCTCCCGCCTGAAGACGGCTACGGGCGATGAGTACGGCAGGGAGATAGAGAAACTCTTCAAACCCTCCGCCGAGCTGGAGCCCAAACTGCAAGCGATCCAGGATGAGGTTAAGGCCACTTTCCTGTTCGACCCGACGGAAGAATTGAAACCGCAGAAGCTGACCATCACGGCCACCCGCTTCGGCCCCATGGTGGAAGGCAAATCGCCGCTGCTGTTCCAGACCGGTTTCTGGCCGGCGTCGGTAGCGGCCAAGACCGCGGAAGTGGAAAAGGTGTCCGCGGACTTCTGGAGTTCGGGAGCCGGCAGGGAAGTAAGCGAGTCCCGGCGGGTGAACGAGCTGACCGCGGCGCAGAACAAGCGGGACCCGGGCCTGGCCGTGGTCCGGAAAATGTACGACGACTTCCGGGAGGCCTACCAGGCCCGCAACGCCGCCAGGGTCATGTCCTTCATTTCGCCCGACTGGACCGCCGGCGACGGGACCGCGGCCTCCGACCTGGACGAGCAATTCAACAGGATCTTCCGGATGTTCGACGAGATCAAAGTGGAGATCACCGGCCTGCAGGTAGTGGGCGACGGCAACGGCAGCTACACCGCCTCGTACAATATGTCCATCAAGAGCAGGATCTTCAAGAAGAACATTAAACGCGAGGAGAGCTCCTCGGTCTACGAACACGTGGAAGTTAGCGGGAATGCCGCGAAAATAAAGAAGACGGAGGCCGGGGGCTACTGGGTGATAAAATAGATCCGAGCCCGTTCTTCCGGGGGCGAGCCAGGCGAGACCGCGCTTACCGGCGGATCTATGACTAGGCCACACGCACTACGACGTTGCCTTTTTTGTGTCCCCTATCCACGTACCGGTGAGCTTCCACTATTTCTTCGAGCCGGTAAACCCTGTCGATGACGGTCTTTAATTTACCCGCCTCTATAAGTTCCTTAAGGAACTCAAGGTCCGCGGTGTGCAGCTTCATGCTGGTGCCGGAGTCGCTGAAAACGTTCAAATACTTTCCCGTTCTGTTCAGGGAGCCTTTGACCATTGAACGGGAGAGCTTGCCGACCGCGTCGAAGATAACGTCGTAGAGCTCGCCGTTGCGGGTGAAGTCGGAGGCGGTATAGTCGATCGCCTTTCCGGCCCCGAGCGCGCGGACCATTTCCAGGTTGGCCCCGCTGCACACGCCGGTGACCTCCGCGCCGAAGTTTCTCGCGAGCTGCACGGCGAAGGTTCCCACGCTCCCCGAAGCCCCGTAGACAAGAACTTTCCACCCGCCCTGGATGCCGGCCTTCCGGAGAATGAGCAAAGCCGTCGTCGCGCCGTTGGCAACGGCGGCGGCCTCTTCGTGGCTCATGTTGGCCGGCTTCTTTACCAGCGCCATGTCCTGCGGCAGGCAGACATATTCGGCGTACGCCCCGAACAGCATCTCGGTGCCGCAGAAGACCTGGTCGCCTTTATTGAACCGGGTGACGTTCTTGCCGGTCTCCTCTATCTCGCCGGACAGTTCCATGCCCAGTATTTTTCGCCTGGGGCCGTTGAAGCCCACAACTATCCTCATAAAGGCCTTCACCAGCAGATCTATCACCGGCCCTATTCCCGGCCGGAGGGCCCTGATCTTGGTGTCCCCTACATGCACGGTGGTCGCGTGTATCTTTATCAGCACTTCGTTGTCACCGGGGACGGGCTTAGGCACTTCCTCCAAGTGGAGGACTTCCGGCGGCCCGTATTTAGCGCAAATGACGGCTTTCATAGTTCACCTTTCCTAATCCCAGCCCATTTCATCAAGGGAGTCTTTTTGGGGGGAGGGTTTAAAAATTGGGGCCGGGCGCGGCACAGGAGCGCTTTTGGGTTTAAAAACTTTTTCGGGCGTTGAAGGGGGAACGATCGGGAGAGCACGCGGGACAGGCGCCTGATCTTGGAGGGCCGAAGCGGCAATGGCCCAGTTGCGGCCTATCCGGATGGCGGCCAACTGGCCTTTTTTTACCTTTTTAAATACGGCGATCCGCGAGATCCCCAAAACTCCCGCAGCCTCCGGTATCGAAAGAAACTCCCTGTCTTCAGCCATATCGCAGATCCAGCACCGCGCACCATCATCTTTGCGGTTAACTCAAGTTAACCATGGCATATTATAGCAGACAGCAACCGAAAATCCAACCCAAAAGGGCGCAGCATCATCCGACACCCGGACCCGACATTAAGCGCCCATTCATCGGTTAACATAGGTTAACCGCACATAATTCATAACCGGCGGGCATAACCGAGAGCATAACAGCGGCCAAGGGAGCCGGCCGGCTGAAAACCACGAACAAGACGTTCCCCTGCCGGGCTGGCTGACCATTAAGGAGTAAAATTTATATACTATAATGCGTTAGAGGGACGACTATGAAGATCCTTATATTAGGCGGAACAAGCTTTTTCGGAAAGGAAACCGCCAGACTGCTTCTGAAAGGCGGCAACGAGGTCACCGTATTCTCAAGGCGGGCGCCCGTTGAGGACCTGCCGCTCGATGTGACCCAAAGCCGCGGTGACCGGACCGTGGAGATAGACCTGGCCAGGATGGCCACCACGGTTTGGGACGCCGTTATCGATAACATCTGCTATACGGCCGAAGACGCCCAAAAAGCCGTCAGGGTCTTCAACGGCAGGACCGGCCTCTATATCTTCACCAGCTCGGCCTCGGTTTACTCCGCCCTGCAGGGAGCCTCCGCCCCTTACCGCGAGATACAGACCGACCTTCTGCCTATCAGGACCGACCTGGGATCAAAACCGTATTACGCCTACGCGTCCGGCAAATACGGAGCCGAAAGGGTCTTCCTTGAAGCTTTCAAAGAAAAAAGCTTTCCCACGATCATCGTCCGACCGCCGGTAGTTATAGGCCCCGGCGACAACACCCTGCGCGCCTATTCCTACTGGCTGCGGCTCAGCGACGGCGGCCCGCTCATCCTGCCCAACCCGGCGGTCTCCTCCCGGTATATTTTTTCCAAAGACATGGCCAGGGCTTTCGAATCGCTGCTTTTCGCCAAAGACCTCTACGGGCAGGCCTTCAATTTCGGGGACTCCAATATCATCAGCCTGCAGGACTTCATAAAACTTTCCGCGCGCATTATGCACAAGGAGCCCGAGATAGTGGTCCCGGACCACCCCTGGCTCAAGACGAACGGTTTTAATTTCGAGGCTTCACCCTTTTCAGGGGCTTCGGATTTCATAGTGGACATCTCAAAAGCGGAAAAGCAGCTGGACTGGCGCTCCACGGACATGCACGAGTGGCTGGAGGAGACCATAACCTGGTTCTTCTTCAAATACATGGGGCCCATGCCGAAGAACTACGCCTCCAGAAAAAAAGAGCTGGAACTGGCGCAGCAGTGGAAACTTAAGATCTAAGCGCGGCGGCCGGTTAAAAAATATCATGAATACAAAGAATAACATCGCCAGGGCGAAAAAAATAAAACTCCTCCTGATGGACGTGGACGGCGTGCTCACCGACGGCAAGATGTACTATATGCCCGGCCATACCGGCGGCCTGGTCGAGGTCAAAGCCTTTCACTCGCTCGACGGGATAGGCCTGCGCCTTTTAAACCAGTTCGGGGTCCTGACCGGCGTAATAACCGGCCGGGAAGCTCCGGGCACCGAAGAGCGCGCCAAAGGTCTGGGCATGAGCTATGCCTACCAGGGCTTTCTTTCCAAGCTCGACCCGCTGATAGCCATACTGAAAGATACCGGCTTAAAGGAAGAGAACATCGCCTACATCGGGGACGATTGGACCGACATCCCCGTGCTCAAGCGCGCCGGGCTGGCCTGCGCCCCCCGGAACGCCCTGCCGGAAGTAAAAAGGGTTTCACACCTGATAACGAAAAAGGCCGGGGGCGAGGGGGCCGTGCGCGAGGCCTGCGATTTCATACTCAAGAGCCAGGGGCACTGGAAAGAGATCATGCGGTTCGTGGAGACGGCGCACTGGCCATCCCCCGCGAAAGCGCCGATGAAAGTGGTCCTAAAGTCAAAAATTAAGGAGTAAAAGATGAAAACCATATTTATCCTCTCCGCGCTGGCGCTGCTGGCGCCATCGGCCCGGGCGCTCCAGGACGACGATCTTAACGACACACTGCTCTCCACCGATACGGCTAAAACGGATTACGCCCCGGAAGAGGACGAATCGGCGCAGGCCTATATCCAGGAATCCGACGAGGACCTGTCCGGCTTCGTTCAGGATTACGTAAAGAAAGACACGGCCCTGAAAGGCGCTTTTTTCCTGGAAGACGCCGCCTCCGGCAAGGTCCTCAAGCTCTCCCTTGCCGTCGCGCCGAAAAGCTCCGTTGCCGGCCCCAACAATACGAAGATAATGGAAGCGGTGTTTAAAGACCCCTCCGGGAAAGATCACGCCGTACTCTTCCACATCCAGAGCGTGGGTTTCGGCGGGATAGATATTTTTAAAATCGAACTGAAAAAAGAAGAAAAAACCGGACGGGAAGCTAAACCTAAAAAGAAATAAGGACACTCTCCCATGCTGCAATACTTAACCGCTTTCGGAGCCGGCGTCATGTCGTTCTTCTCGCCCTGCGTGCTGCCGCTGCTGCCGGGCTACCTTTCCATGCTTTCCGGTTTTTCGGCGAGCGAACTGCTTAAGGGCGACGCCAGGGTGGCCACTAAAAAAGTCGTGCTGAACGCCCTGCTCTTCACGGCCGGCTTCTCGCTGGCTTTTTCCGTTATGGGCGCCGCCGCCTCTTCGGTCGGCGACCTGCTGGCCACGTACAAGTCCGTCCTCCTGAAGGTTTTCGGCGTGGTCATGGCGCTCCTTGGCGTGCACATGACCGGCCTGGTCAACCTTAATATTTTGAACTATGAAAAAAGATTTTCGATGCGGACGCTGGGGGGGAGTTATTGGGGCTCTTTCCTGATGGGGTTCGCTTTCGCGCTGGGCTGGTCGCCCTGCATAGGGCCGATACTGGCGGGCATACTTACCATGGCGGCTGTTTCCGGCGAAGCGACCAAGGGCGTAACGCTTTTACTTGCTTATTCCGCCGGCCTGGCCGTGCCGCTCCTGACAGCGGCCTTCCTGACGGCCAGATTCTTCGCTTTTGTGGGCAGGTTCAAGAACGCCCTGCGCCGCGTCGAGATAGCCGCCGGCATTCTGCTCATCGCGGCCGGCGCGCTCCTCTTCTTCGACCGCCTGATGTTCTACCGCTGAGCGAAGTTTATAAAGGAAGTTCTTTGGTTTTAGCCGGGGCTTCCGTGTGCTGCAAATACCAGACGAAATCCGCCATGCCTTTCATCTCTTCGGTAAGGGATGAAGGGCAGGCCTGCGCCCCTTCCGTATAGAAACTGGCCGATTCCAGACCTGGCACCCTTCTGGCGGTCGAGAACGGTATGGCCGCGTTATATTGCACGTGGCCGTTGCCGGCGACGACGACTATGCCCCCGGCGGGATTGGAATTAAGATAAGCGGCGGCCCCGGCGCCCATGACCTCGTTCCAGATCATCATAGCGTCGAGATAGTTCTCCCAGGTTATAGTGGAAGGCATCGGGGAAGCGCCGTGCCCGTCGAAAGACTCCCTCAGGAAATCAAGATAGCGGGGATCCTTGCTCATCTGCATATCGGCCGGCAGCAGGGCGTTCTCTTCCGCGGTGAGCGCCTTAAGCCCGTTCCTGGCGACCTTCGAAACTATGCCCCGCGGGATGTTCAGCGCGAAAGCTTTCAGCCCTTTTTCCCTGACGAAATCGAAAATGGGTTTATAGATCTCGAAAGGAAAGCCCCACTCTTTCTTCCAGTCGGCCTTTACCAGGAATTCCGCCTCGGAGATCGCGCCGGAAGCGTAAGAGTCGAGTATGGGCTGCAGCTTCACGTTCAGCATTTCAAAGCCAACGGCGGTGTCCTTCCCCCTGACCGCGTAAAGCATCTTCAAAGCCTCGAGCTGGGCCAGGTGGTCGTTGGCCTGGTCGTGGGTCTCACCGACGTACACGGCCCTGCTCTTTGCCACAGCGGCCTTGACCGTATCCATGTTCCCGGCCTCTCCGGTCACTCCTGAAAAAACGCAGAAACCGGGCCCATCCGCGGACAGCGGCAAGCCGGGGACTGCCGGACTCTGAACGTCTTTGATTGTTTTCATATCGATCCGGCCCAGGTCCAGGGCCCTTAAATCTTCAATTCCATTGGACCACACGGGGGTGAACATTCCGGCGATCAGCAGCTGGGAGATAATTATATTTTTCATTCCTTATCCTCTGCCCGTTATTGATTATCCGCAAAACCGTCGCGGCAACGGCCGGCCCCGGCGTCTCCCGTAGCGGGAACGGAAAGGGGCTGGCGTTACATCAGATTTTACCAGTTGAGCGGAAGGACCGATAGAGCCCTAAGGCCTAAAATACGCGGTAAATCGGCGCGGGATATCCGGGCCTTTCGGGCAACGTTACATTTTTCTCGACCCGGGCTTTACCAGGGGCTTCTTCTGCGCGCAAAGCGGGCAATCCGCCGGATTATAAATCGCTATATCCAGATTTAAGAGGCTGGCCGAGGGGAAGTAGAACGACCTTTCGCCCATGCGGTTGACTATGGACAGCGCGCCCAGCACTTCCACGCGGGCCCTCTTGGCCGCCTCGAAAACTTCCATCGTGGACTTGCCGGTGGTAAAAACGTCTTCCACGATTATCACCTTAGCTCCCGCCGGCAGTGAAAAGCCCCGGCGCAGGATCATGTTGTTATTATCCCTTTCGGCGAACATGAAATCCACGCCGAAAGCGCGCGCCACTTCGTGTCCTATAATAAGGCCGCCGAGGGCGGGAGAAAGTATAAGGTTCGGTTTGTCGCCTTTCCAGCGCTTCTTCAGTTCGGCGCCCAGCATGGCGGCCAGGGCGGTATCTTTGAGAGCCAGGGCGCACTGGACGTAGTTGGGGCTGTGCAGACCGGAAGAAAGGAGGAAGTGTCCCTCCAGCAGGGCCCCGCATTTCTTCAGTTTGGCGTGAATTTTTTTCTCTTGAGCCGTCATTGTATTGCCTCCAGTATATCGCGGACCGCCGAGGCGGGATCCGCCGCTTTAAGGATAGGTCTTCCGACCACTATAAAATCCGCTCCGGCCGAAGCCGCGCCGGCGGGGGTCATGGTGCGTTTTTGGTCGTCAGCCCCGCGCTTCGGCCCGTTCGGGAAGAGCGCGGGGTCTCCGCCGGCTTCAAGTCTGATGCCGGGGGTGACGACCTTAAGGATCCCGCCGAATCTTTTCTTTACCGCGGACACTTCGCGCGGCGAACAGACGATACCGTCGGCGCCGTTTTCCGCGGCCATGGCTGCCAGGCTGAAAATAGTCTTTTCTATGTTATTTTTAGATCCGGTCCGCGCGAACGACCTCTCGTCGAAACTGGTCAGCACCGTGATGCCCCAGAGCAGCGGCCTTTTTTTAACGGACCCCGCGGCCTTCAGCATCTCCGCGCCGCCGGAAAGGTGCAGCGAAACGGAATAAACGCCGAGGCCGGCCGCGCTCTCGACCGCGTTCTTTACGGTATTGGGAATATCGTGGAATTTCAGGTCCAGGAAAACCTTGCCGCCGTATTTATGGACCAGGTCCACGGCGCGGGGACCGGCCGAAGTAAAAAGACCGGAACCGACCTTGTAGACGACAGGCAGGCCTTTAAGCTTTTTAAGGAGGGCCTCGGCGGATTTCAGGTCCGGTGTATCGAGCGCCGCTATCAGCCTGGTTTTAGGCATAGGTTTCAGTGTTTCGAGCGGGGACGGCCGGGGTTAACGTGGCGCTTCTCAAGGTATTTTAAAATATCCCTCACCAAAAACGGACCTTCATAAATGAGCCCGGAGTAGACCTGCACGAGGTCCGCGCCAAGGCGGAATTTTTCCGCGGCCGAAGGTCCGTCCGACACGCCGCCGACGCCTATGATCGGGACCCGGCCGGCGGCCAGTTCGGAAACCTTTTTAAGCATCTCGTTGGAAATGTCGCGCAGCGGCAGTCCGCTGAGACCGCCCTCATACGAGTGCCAGCGCGCCGGCAGGTGTTCGCGCCTTATCGTAGTGTTGGTGGCGATCAGCCCCAGGCCGCGCTCAACGGCGGTGGCGACCAGGGCCTCAAGCTCCGCCTCTTCCAGCTCGGGAGCTATCTTCACGAAAAGCGGTTTCTTCACGCCGGCGCCGTTTATAAAATCAAGCGCCGGGTCCAGAAGACGCGCCAGGCGTTCTTTCTGGTGGAGCGCGCGCAGCTGCAAAGTATTGGGCGAGCTGATGTTCAGCGCCACATAATCGCAGAACGGATAAACGATCTTGAGCGTATCCAGGTAGTTTTTAGGCGCTTCCTCCAGAGAACAGTCGGCGTTCTTACCGATATTTATCCCGACCGGCACGCCGGCCGGGCCCAGCTTCTCCAGCCTGCGCGCGGCTTCGTAAGCGCCCACATTGTTAAAACCCATCCTGTTTATGATGCCCTTATGAGCGCCCAGGCGGAACAGGCGCGGGCGCGGATTGCCGTTCTGGGCGCGGAAAGTTATGGTGCCCAGCTCAAGGAAACCGAAACCGAGCCTGGCCAGCAGGTGGGGGGCCTCGCAGTTCTTGTCGAAACCGGCGGCCAATCCTATGGGATTCCTGAACTTCATGCCGGCGACGGTTACGGGCATATCCTTGGCCCGGGTCAGCATCTCTATCACCAGCCGGGCGGGCTCGATGCTCTGGAGAGTTTTGGCGCTCCGCATCACGGCGTCATGAACCGTTTCCGGGTCAAAAGAGAAAAATATCTTGCGTAGAAGTTGTCTGTACAAAAAGCCCATAGATCCAGTGGTTCTGCCTTAAAGTCAAGCCAAGTAATTTTACATTTTAAATGCCCGCCATTGGAATCACGCGGGGCGGCCGGCGGCCTTGAACACAAAACGGCCTCCGACTATGGTCGCGGCCGCGCGGCCTTTGAGCCGGCGGCCGATAAAAGGGGAATTGGCGGACTTGGAATAAAAATGCGGGCCCACGCGGTATTCCGCGCTCGGATCCACGAGGGTTATATCGGCGTCCATACCGGGCGAGAGGGCGCCCTTGTTCTTCAGACCAAGTATGCGGGCCGGGTTCGCGCTCATCAGTTCGGCCAGACGCAGTTTGGAGATGACCTTCGTGTGCACCAGTTCGGTGAGCGCGAGGCCGAGCATGGTCTCGAGACCTATGACGCCGAACGGAGCCTTTAGCAGGCCTTTCGCTTTTTCGGCGGCCGGGTGGGGGGCGTGGTCGGAAGCTATGACGTCTATGGTCCCGTCGGCCAGGCCGGTTTTCAGAGCCGCGCGGTCGGCGCGCTCTCTCACCGGCGGCTTCATTTTAAAGGCGGCGTTCTTTACGTCTTCGCAGGTAAGCGTGAAATAATGCGGGCAGGTTTCGGCCGTGACCCTGATGCCGGCTTTTTTCGCGGCGGCGACAAGGCCCACGCTTTCAAGACAGCTCAGGTGCTGAAGATGGAGGGGCCCGCCCGTTGAGCCGGCAAGCATAAGATCGCGCAGGACCATAAAAGTTTCCGCTTCTCGCGGAATGCCGGGAACTTTCAGGCGGCGGGCCCGGGCGCAATCGTGCATGACGCCGGGCCCGGTCAGAGAAAAAGATTCAGCGTGCTCAAGTACCGGGATCCCCATGCCGCCGGCCAGCTTCAGCGCCCGCTTGAGGAGCGCGCCGTCGGAGACGCAGGAACCGTCGTCGGTGAAAGCCAGGGCGCCGGCTTTTTTCAGGGCTTTAAGGCCGGCCAGTACGCGGCCGGCGCGGCCGAGGGTGATGGCGGCCGAAAAGTACACGTTCACCGGCAGCTCCTCCGCCTTGACGCGAAGGCGCCGGATAAGCGCCGGATCGTCGGAGGGGGGCTCGGTGTTGGGCATGGCCAGGATCGAAGTTATACCGCCCGCCGCCGCGGCCATGGCGGCGCTTGAAAGGTCTTCGGCGCGTTCCATGCCGGGTTCCCGCGTGTGGACGTGCATGTCTATCAACCCCGGCAGCAGCCAGAGTCCCGCCGCGTCGTAAACAACGGAACCGTCCGCCGGCTTCAAAGCGGGAGCAAGGGCCTTTATGCGCCCGTCCTCTATGAGCAGGTCCAGTTTTTTTTCGAGCTTGCGCGCCGGATCAATTACCAGCGCGTTTCGAAGGAGAATTCTTGGCATTTTTATCGATCTTGACCGGGACGGCCGGGGTAACGGGCTTCGTGTCCGCCTGCAGGCTGACGATATTAAGATCAAAAGCGCCTTTTACTTCCCGGTAGCTCAGCAGCTGGACCGAAACGAGCATGAGCAGCACGGCCCAGCCCAGGTGAAATTTACGGCGTCCGGAAAAGCCGTGCATAAGCTTGAGCGTCACGGCAACCAGCAGTGTTATACCCAGTCCGGAATGAAAGCGGCCGACCTCGGAGGAGGCGGCGGGACCCACCCGCCCGGCCACGCCGAAATAAAGAACCGCTATAACGGCGAGGAACAGCAGGAACAGGTTGAACCAGCCCCGGCCTTTCTCTTCGGAAGCGATAAAAGTCAGCTGGCTCAGGCCCGCGGCGGCGTAGAAGCAGGCAAAAGAAACGAAGATGAAAAATCCGTTCTTCATCTTCATCGCGCCCAGGGCGTTCTCAAAACTCCAGCCGCCCAGGAAATAGAGGATAAAAGCCGCCATTGCGATACCGGCGAGCAGCAGGGCCGCCGGTGAAAAAAGTTTTATGCGTTTGCCCCTCTCGAGGCCCGCGTATGCCTCGGTAAACCCCAGGACCAGCAGCGCGCCGCCCTGGGCGATATGAATGGCGGTCGAAGCGGCGTTGTAACTGTCGGGATTAAGCGTCATGCGCGTTTTTTCCCGCCTTTCCCCTCTCTAAGGAAATAATACAGCCCGGCGAGCAGAGCGGCGACGGCGAGCAGCCAGGCGGGCTTTGAAAGTGTTTCGTTCCCCTCTGACCGCGCCGCCGGAGCGGCGGGCTCGGATCTATCCGCGGCGGCCGGAGCGGGGACGGACGCGGTGCTCGCGGCCACCAGCCTGACTTTGGGTTCGCCCTGTTTGAGCGCTATAACCTGTGACGCCCCTTGCTTAAGTTCGGGGGCTTTTTGCGCTTTTTTGACCGCGGCCATGAAAGGCGTGATCTTTTTTATCTGCGGAGAGCAGGCGTCGGCGGATCTGGAACAATCGTCCCCGGCGCGAAGGCCGGAGACCAGGAAGAACATGAAAAGCGGGAGAAGTATTGTTTTTTTCATATCAATGAGGCTATTTCATCCATGGATTTTCTTTTGCGGGCCGGCGGAGCTTCGTCCGCGTAACCCACGCTCAGCATGACTTCGGCTTTGGCCCCGGCGGGCAGGGCGAGCGCCTTAGCGGCCGCTTTGGCGTTGAACCAGCCGAGCCAGCAGGTGGCGAGGCCCTGTTCTTCCGCCGCCAGGACGAAATGTTCGGCGGCGATGCCGATATCCATCAGGCGGAAATTGGTGTCCCGCACCTGATTGCCCAGCCAGGCGGTAGTGCTGCCCTTACTGGAGACCACGACCACCAGAGCGCCGGCCGCGGCCGCGAATTTACAGGCGGAATAGATGCCGGAGAAGGCCGCCTTCGCCAGCTTATCCTTCTCGGCGGGGGTATACGCCACTACAAACTTGTAAGGCTGGGCGTTGCACGCCGAGGGGGCGAGCCGCGCCGCTTCGAGGCAGGCCAGGAGTTTTTCCTTTTCCACCGGTTTCGGCTTATACCTGCGCACGCTGCGCCGTTGTGAGACAAGCTTAAGGAGCGGGGTTTCCTGCATAGCCATATTGTATAAAAAAGAAGTTATAATAAATAAGTATTCGGCAACCGGGAACCGTGCGGCCTTTACGGAGAATTATGAACGACTGGATCAAAGAAGCCCCCATCGCCGTCACCGTCTGCGACGGCAAGGGAACAATAACGGAAATGAACCTGAAAGCGGGGAAAACCTTCGAAAAATACGGCGGAACGGGCCTGATAGGCGCGGATCTTCTTAACTGCCATCCCGAACCCTCGAAAACGAAACTGAAAGCCATGCTGACCGCCCCCGCGGGCCCGGTCAACGCCTACACGATAGAAAAGAACGGCGTCAAAAAGCTGATCTACCAGTTCCCTTTCCAAAAGGACGGCAAACCGGCCGGCCTCGTGGAACTATCCATCGAGCTCCCTTTCGATATGCCGCATTTTATAAGGAAATGAGCGGTTTGGAACAGATGTGCCTGACGGCGGCCGAGGCGCAGGCCATGCCGAAAGCCCCGGTCACGAAGCCGGCCGTGCCCAGCACGACGCTTTTCTGGGTGCAGCTCTGAAAATCGTTGATCCCCTGCGGGCAGCGGCAATCCGCTTTGCAGTCTGTCTTCCCCATCGAATCATGCGGCTCCCTGGCCTCCTCGAGCGTGCAGACCGCCTGAACGCCGAAGTCTCCCTTCTTCGGGAAATTATATTTTTCGCGCAGAATGTGGCGCACGGCGCGCGCCAGCGGGTCCATCTGCGTCCGGCCCAGGTCCATCAGCCGCACCTGCGTGGGATCTATCCGGCCGCCCGAGCCGGTAGAGGCTATCATGGGGAGGCGGCTCTCCACGCAATAGTTTATGAGAAAACATTTGGACGTGATGTGGTCGATGGCGTCTATCACGAAATCGGGCCGCTCCTTCATCAGGGCGCCGCAGGTCTTATCGCTGAACGCCTCGCAGACGCCGTCCACGCGCGCCTCGGGGTTCACCAGGCGCAGGCGTTCGGCCAGCAGCGGCGCCTTGGCCTTTCCTATCGTGCCGCTCACGGCCTGCAGCTGCCGGTTGAAATTGCGGATGCAGACCGTGTCGAAATCCACCAAAGTTATCCGGCCTACCGCCGCGCGCGCCGTCATTTCGGCCGCCCAGGAGCCGACGCCGCCGCAGCCTATCACCATCACGTGGGCTTTTTTCAGCCTCTCCATACCCTCCGGCCCCACCAGCCTCTCCATCCTGTCGAAGCGGCGCTCCGGATCTTCCATTCGCGCGGAATTATGATGTCGTTCTGTCATATTCGATAAAAGGCCGGGGCGGCGGCGACAATAATCTATATCACGTTGGTCCGCTGGAATTTGCGGGCTATTTCAGAGGGGGAAATGTAGAAGAGCGTGGGGCGCCCGTGCGGGCAGTGGAAGCTGTCCTTGGCGCCTTTCAGGTCCTCTATCAGACGCAGCGCTTCCTGCGGCTTTATGTGGTCGTGGGCCTTGACCGATTTCTTGCAGGCCATGGTGGCCACGGTGTTCCTCTTCAGGTCTTCGGAAGCTTTTTCAGGTTCGCCAAGGGCCTCGGTCAGGTAGCCCAGGAATTCGCTCAGGGCTTCCGGGGTGAAATAGAACAGCGCCGGGGTGGAATGGAGACGCAGCGTGGCGGCGCCGAAGCGCTCTATCTCGAAACCGGCCTTATCCAGCCATTCCTTCCACTTTAATACCGTCTCTATCTGCGAGCGGGAAAGCTCCACCGAGACCGGCAGCATCAGCGGCTGCACCTTTATCGAACCCCTGGAAAACTCTTCCATGTATTTTTCGAAAAGTATGCGCTCCTGCGCCGCGTGCTGGTCCATGACCAGCAGGCCGCCGCCGGATTCGAAAAGCAGATAACTTTTGGCTATCTGGCCGAGATAGGAGATGGGGGGCAGGTACCAGTTGGGCGTCCCCCCGTTCTCCGCTCCTACCGGCTCCAGCTGCAGGGTTTCATTGCCGAAAAGATTTTCCTGTCCCGCGCCCGCCACGCCGCTTTGGCCGCCCGGCGGAAAAAGCGCGGGGCCCGGCTCGGCGGAGCCGGAGGCCGCGCCTTCCGCGGGCGCGGTCAGCGACACCGAGGCCGTCTGCTTTTTAAGGATCTCGTTATAAACGGTGCTTGAAAGCTTCCTGAACACGTCGTTATCGGAGGCGAACTTGACGTCTTTTTTCTGCGGGTGGATATTCACGTCGAAATCGGCGGGGTTCAGGTCCAGGAACAGGACGCAAGCCGGGTGTTTGTCGCCGCGCATGGTGTCATAGCCGCGGTAAAGCGCCTGCTGAGCTACGCGCGAAGTCACCGGCCGTTTATTCACGAAGAAATGCTGGTTGATGCGGGTGGCCGACAGGGAATCGGGCTTTGAGATCAAGCCGTAAACCGAAAGAGCCGGGTTCCTGCCTTCCACCTTTATAAGGCCCTTGCTGATATTCCTGCCGAAAATTATGCCGGCGCGCTCCGTCAGCGCGGACCAGAAATCCTCGCCGCCGGGCGGCATGGAGAAGATCTCCGTATCGTCTATATTAAGGGTGAACCCTATCTTCAGGTCGGCCAGGGCCGCCTCTTCAACGGTGCGGATCAGGTGCGCGCGCTCTGAAGGCTCGCTTTTCATGAACTTGGCCCGGGCCGGCGTGTTGAAGAAAAGGTCCGTAACTTCCACCGTGGTGCCTTTTACCGGCGGGGTCTTTGTCTCTGAAAGTATGCGCCCGCCCTCGCCGGAGACGGAGTTCCCGGTTTCGGCGCCGGGCCTGAAGCTGGTCAGGCGGAGCTTCGAGACCGCAAAAACGGAATAAAGCGCTTCGCCGCGGAAGCCGAAGGTGGCGATCTTATCCAGGTCCTCGAAAGTCCGGATCTTCGAGGTGGCGTGGCGGCTGAGGGAAAGTTTCAGGTCTTCCAGGTCCATGCCCTTGCCGTCGTCGCGCACGCGGATGAGCTGCTTGCCCGCCTTTTTTATATCCACGGTTATGCGCGAAGCGCCCGCGTCCGCCGCGTTCTCTATAAGCTCCTTCAGAACGGAAGCGGGACGTTCTATGACCTCGCCGGCGGCGATCTTGGAGATAACTTCTTCCGGCAGCAGTTGTATTTCGGACATAGTTAAATTTTACAATACTTGCCGCCATTGTGTGCCGCGGACGGCCTTTTTAACGGACTACATACACGATCAGGTGAGCCGGACGAACATGACGAACAGGTTGATAAGCCCGTGAAGCATGATGTTCACCGGCAGGCGGCGCTTTTTTTCGTAGACGTAGCCCAGCAGCAGGCTCACGGGAAAGACCAGCAGGGAGGCGGTCCCGTGGGTAACGGCGAAGATCACGCTGGACGCGAAAAGCGCGCGCATGAAGCTCATTTTTTTCCGGAAGGCGGTATACATTACCCTGCGGAAGAGCAGTTCCTCGCCTATCGGGGTCAGGACGCACATAGTGAACAGCCGCAGAACGAAGCCCCACATGGAAACACCCATGACGGCCTGAATAGCGGTATAAGTTTCCTTATTGCCTCCGCCGCCCAACCGCCGCATGAACTCGGCCTCCGTAAGACCGGAGAAACGGATCCCGAGCATCACGATGGCGAACATGGCGCCGATTATGACGAGGTAGCCGGCGAAATATTTCAACGCGGTCAGCGCGTCGCGCCCGACCTTGGAGTTCCAATCCCGCCAGACCGCTTTAAATTCCACGCCCCGGCCTTTCAGCGCCCACAGGCAGGCAAGCGTGTAGACGGCCCCCTGGATAAAAGCCGACGCCTCCATCCGGTCCAGACCGAGTTTCAAGGTTTTGTCCAGCAGGAGCAGCGCGCATACCGAAAGCAGCAGGACGGGCACGATAACAAAGAACACCAGTTTGGCCAGGTCCTTATATGAATCGCAGGTCTTTACCACGGAGAAGGGATCGTTTTCCATAAACAAAGTCCCGGGCGCGGGGCCCGGGACGGACTCGTCTCCCGATAACGGCATAGCGGAAGAACTATATTGTCCAGTTCCGTCTTGTTCGGAACTGGACCCGGAGCGTTCAATTGCTTTTAATAATTCTGCGGGCCCGGGGGCGGGGGCACGACGGCTTTGGTAACATAATCTATGGCGTAACTGAAGCTGCCCAGCGATCCGGTAAGCCTTGAGCCGACCACGCCCATGCCCGCCGCGTTAAAGGCCGCGGCTTTTTCTTCCATGGCCTTTTTGGCTTCGGTGTCGAAGGTGAACGTCTCAGGGGCCTGGTAGGTCTCGATGGCCACGGAAGGTATCACGCCGCCCTGCTGGTAAATATTGCCTACGATGTAATCGATACTGAACGAAAAATCCCCGCCTTCGGGCCGCACGACATTGCTCACGGGCGGCACGCCGGCCTTGGAGAACACGGACAGCCGCGCCTGCGAGGCCTTGAGGGCTTCCTTATCGAAGGTGAAAGTTTCCTGCGCGTCGTACCTGGCGATGGAGAACTGGGGCCGGGCGCCGAACTTATTGTTCTTAACAACGTATTCGAGCCACACGGTGTAATTACCGTCCTCTCTCTGCACGGCTTTCCCCCGGATGACGGGCACGCCGGCGGCTTTAAAGACCGCGGAATAAGCGCCGACATTTTTCTGGGCCTCGCTTTCGAAAGTGAATTTCCCGCCCTGATAACTATTGAACACCACGTTATATTCCGGCGTGGGCCTGAGCAGGTTCTTTACAACGTAATCGACCGCAAAGGCGTGATCGCTGCCGGCGTCGAACATATATGAACCGAGCACGGGGGCCTGGGCGTTCTTAAAGTTGGCGACGGTCGAGTTCATGGCCGCCTGGGCTTCGGAGTCGAGCCAGTAGGCCGCCCCGTTCTTATAGGTATCGATGATGACGGCGGGCGGCAGCGCGGCGCCGTTCTTTACCGTGGGGAGATAGTCTATTACGTAAGAGTAGTTGTTGTTCTGCGTCTGCACCACGCGGCCGCCCAGAGTGGTGATACCGGCGGCTTTGAGGACCGCGATACGCGCGTCCATGGCGGGCTTGGCCTGGCTTTCGAAGGTGACTTCCTCGTCCGTGACGTAATTGGCGATGGTCACGCCGGGGGGAATAACAGGATTGACCGGCGCGGGCTTTGAAACGGCGGCGACCTCGGCCTGTTTTATGGCCGCAGGGCTTATATCTTCCAAATTTTTAACTTCTGAAAAAGCCAGGCTGGAAACCATCAGCAAGGATGCCGCCAGAAAGGGAACTTTTTTCATCATTTTCCTCCGGTAATATTATAAAACTTTTTGCGGCCTATCTGCGGCCGTAGATCCAGCTCAGAAAGCCGCCCCACCTTGTCTCTTTCGTGAAAGGCAGGTCCCAGTACAGGGTTTCTTCGTTCTTCTCGAAATCGGCGAGCGTGGCCCCGAGTATCCGTATGGGCGCGATGTGGATGGACACGCCGTGGGCCCTGGCATAGTCAAAACCCGTGTTGGAAACGCCGACATACGAATACTTATAAACGAGGTCTTTGGAGATGAAATCCATGAGCTCCCGGCCTTTCTGCGCCGCGAGCTTCCGCTCCGGCGTGTCCTGCGGCTGAGCGGCCGTCATCAGGCTCACGAAATCATACAGGTCCCCCGAAATGGAGAACTTCTGCGCAAGGGAGACAGTGGTGGTCGCCGTGGTTATCCCGAAGATGTCGAAGCGGGCCACGTTATTGCGGGCCGAGGTGATGGCGGCCGTATCTTTGAGGGCCATTTCCGCGTCCACCCAGGCGTTCAGCTTATCCGCGAAAGCGGGGAGTTTGGAAGTGAGGATCACGGAGGCGTGGCCGCCGGGGATCTTGAAAGCCTTGATCCTTTCGATATACCCGTCGGTGAGCTGGGTGCCGAGCTGCGCGCTCGAGACGCCGGGGTTGCTGTTCAGGGTCGCGATCATGCCGTTCAGATCATAGCCGACGGCCGACATCAGTTCGCTCGATCCGACTACGACATCGGTGTAATCCTTTATCTGCCAGGCGACTTCGGCCATCTGCATTATGCAGGAAGTCATGACAAAAATATCCACTTTGCCGGTTTCGGCCATCATAAGGCGCATCTCGGGCAGGGTGACGTAGTTCTGCGTGTCCGTATCTATCAGAGTGCCCTTGTTGGTCTTCTTCTGGTCGAAGATCCCGTTGCCGTGGCCGTATATGACGAAAGAGTACCTCCTGGCGGGATAATTGGCCTTGGCCCATTTGGTGAAATCCGAGACGTTCCTCCAGTTGCCGGTGTCGGTATTGTTCGTGCGGGTGACGATGTCGGCCGAGAAAGTGGAAAGGAGGCTTTCGTCTATCGCTCCTCCGCCGTTGAAAAAGGCCTCTATCTTCTTGTCCAGTTCGTCCGAATTGGCGGCCGCCCCGAGAGCCATCCTGACGGTGGGGGTCGAGATCTTGCCGTCGAAGCCTTTGACCGGGAAAGCGGCCTGCACCACCACGTTCACTTTAGCGGTGGAACCTATCTTTTTCATCTCCAGCAGCTGCCACATCAGCGCGGAATGGAGCTTATCCTTGGTGGTGGAGTAGAACATCACGGTCCACTCTTTCGGCTGGGCGGAGCGGGGTTTGACCGCCGCGGCGGGAGCGGCGCCGGAAACGGGGGTCGGGACGATCCCCGAGATATCGGCTGCGTTTATGGAATCCAGTCCGAAACCCGGCTGGCCGCCGGCCTTAGCGGGAAAAGAGAACAGGAAAACGAAAGCCAGGGCTGAAATTACGTTTTTCATATTAAGCTCCCTATC
>Ga0334722_10002642_pt1 | contig 20005 bp, 33 predicted proteins | sample C3_bottom_MG_FD_207210 | JGI IMG/M metagenome (GOLD analysis project Ga0334722, IMG submission 207210) | Sediment microbial communities from Yellowstone Lake, YNP, Wyoming, USA - C3_bottom | ecosystem: Environmental > Aquatic > Freshwater > Lake > Sediment | place: USA: Wyoming | collected...
GAGCACCGGGGCGGGGAAGCGATCTACGGGCGGAACTGGGGAAACCTCACGGCGACGGAAAGCGATCCCTCGCCGAAGTACGAAAACCCAGGCTGGTCCCCGGGCTCTCAGGGGATCCCGAGATACTTTCTCGCGTTCGACACTCACGCGGAAGGCGCTCAGACGTTCTGGCGCTGGCTCCGGGACAAGTGGCCCCACGTCATCGAAGCGGGCGAGCTCGGCGACGCGGACCGCGCGGCGACGCTCCTTCGAACCGAGGGCTACGGCTGGACCGAGGACGGCCCGGCCGCGCTTCGCGCTTGGCTCCCCCAGACTACGGCCCTCTTTGGCCGGCCGAACCGGATCGGGCCCGGGCGGCGCCCGGCTTACGTCGGGCTTGGAGTGACCGCGTTCGCGCTCAGCGTCGGGCCCTTCGTCGCGCGAGCCATGGGATACAACCCGGGGACCGGCTTTGCGATCGGGGGCGCGGTCTCGGCGCTCGCGATCGGGATCGACTTGGCGAGGGCGCCTTGACCCGCAGTAGCGCGAAGCCGTTGATGAGTGAAGCCGATCGGGCCTGGCGCGACTGGTACAACACGATCGCGACGGCTAAGGAGCAAAACGATTTCGACGACTGGCGTCAGTGGGTCGAGCTCGCCCCGAACTGGCGCGAACGGCTCTTGAGCTTTCCTCCCCGCTGGCGCCGCCAGTGGGACTACCTCACGAACGCGATCGGGCTTCTCGGTTGGGACGGACTCACCGAAATCGGTCAAGCCCAGTGGTTCTATCTCGGCTTCCGTACCGGCATTTTTGCACAAGGCGGTTACGGATGAGCACGCCCTACCGCCCCACGTCGCCCGCGGCGGTCTACGCGCGGATCCCGTTCCGGTTTCCGATGCCCTACGGGATCCTTCCCCGGGGTGAGCTCGGGTTCTGGCCGGGGACTCCCGCGATCGAGGGCGGGGATCTCCCCTCGCTCCGGCCGTCAATCGCGCCGGGCGCGATCCCGGCGATGAGCCTTACCGATCGAGACTGGCAGATCGCCGCTTACTTGGCGGATCTTTTCCAGCTTCCGAACCCGGCGCCGAACGGCGTTCGAAGCCCGCAGCGATTCTGGACGAACGTTCAAACGATGCTCGGGATCTTCGACTCGTGCGGGGTCGCAAGCTCGGCCGTCCAAGCCGTCTACATGAACACCGCGCTCGACGCGGCCAACGTGCGCCTAGCGCTCGCGCGGCTCATCGTGAACAGATGCCCCACGTCGCGGACCGCAACGCGAATGCGCGCCTTCTGGGGCCCGGGTGAGGGCGTCAACGTCGCGGTCGGGCTCGGCGTTCAAACGGACTTGATCCAATTTCCGACGGGGGGCTTGCAAGTTCCCCCGCCCCCGCCCCCGGAGCCCGAGAAAAAGGGCTTTCCGGCCTGGGGCTATGCGCTCGGCGGAGTCGGCGCGCTCGTGCTCATCGGAGGCGGGATCTACTTCGCGACCCGAAAGCGGAAGCGTCGCAATCCGTGCATGTGTCCGAACCCGTCCGGGGACTTCTTCGGCTCGCCCATGGTGAGCCCGAGCGTCGATCGAAACGTGCTTTCAACCAGTCACTCGCACTTGTGGGGCGAGCCGTACACGCCGTTCCAGAATCCGCGCCGTCGGCGCCGAGCTCGGAGGTAATCCCTAGATGGCTCTCTACTTCGGAAACGATTCAACGCACCCGGTTGGGGTCGTGCAGCGCGCGGAGCCCGCGCAAATGCGCGTGGCGATTGAGCGGCTCATCGCAACGGCCATCGTAGACGAAACCCCGATCGTGGATCTCGTGCTCGCCGGAGCGGGAGCGGGGCACACGTTCGAAGCCGCACTCATCGCGACTCAAGATCCGGCATTCGTCGGGCTCACGCTCGATCCCACGCAAACGGTCGTGCGGGTCGCACGCGACAACACCGAGGCGGGACTGGCGGAGCAGATCGCGCGGATCATTGTCGCTGAATTTGCGGGCCTCGGAGCGAACGTCGCGAAGATCGTCATCGCGGGCGCGGGCGCGGGGGCAACGTATATGGCCATCGTGCTCGGCTCGACGCAAGCAAGCCCGGGGGGCAACGGTCAAGGCTCGGCGTGCAATCTCTCGCATAATCTTTACGTCGATCAAGACAATGCGGTCCCGCTCGCGCAGCAAGACGGCTCCCCGTGCAAGCCGTACGAAACGATCGAGCAAGCGAACGATTTCATCGCAAGCCAGCCGGTCGGATCTTGGGTCGTTCACATCAATCAGGGAACCTATTTCGAGGATCTGACGTTCCCTCCGATACGGGACGTCGAATACCGCGCGATCGGCTTCGTGGATCATGTAGGAAACGCGAGCTACACGACTGGCGCCGGAGGAACAGGCAAACTCACCTTCACGGGGCGTTTCTTCGTCGCACTTCTCGGGCTCTGGACGGCGACCGGACTCGCGGGATCGGATCTGCTCATCGCTCAGAACGGCGCAAACATTCCCGCGCAGTGCGGGATCTTCGCCTTCGATGGCACGGGCTTTGCGGGCGCGCTCGGACTCTTCTCGATCGGCGCGACGATCGGAGCGTTCAACGCGCCGACGCTGGAGGAGTTTTCAGAGCATGGAGTCATCGCAGCGGATCAAATCGTCAAGAGCTCAGCCGCGCAAGGCTCGGTTGTCGGTTGCACCGCAATCACAGTCACGAGCGTTTCAGAAGGCTACTGGGCGACGCTCTTCGAGACGGCCGTTACGTTCACGGGCCCCGTTGGATCTTTCCGCGCGGACGAAACGGCGATCTCGACGTTCTTCGCGTCGGGCGGCGCGCTCGCGGGCGCAGCGACGATCGCCTATCTGGACGACGACGGCGGCAAGGCCGTTCTTCCGTTTACGGTCGGAACGTTCGCGAACCCGCAACCCGTCACACTTCACGAGGCGCTTCAACGGATCGGCAACGTTGTCAGCGTCGGACAGACGGTCCCGATCCCGTGAGCTCAACAGCACAAAAAAGAACCGACCCGGAAGGACCCGAGTCGGCTCTGAGGTTTTTGCGTCCCTGCCAGGGTAGCAACGAACTCTCAAGAGGCACGATGCCCCTCTTGACGAGTTCCGTCAAGAGGACTACGTGCGTCTGAGCCCCCGACCGCGATCGGGGATTCGAGCCGGTGGGGTGACACCCGTCGGAAACCCCCGGGGAGCCGGTTACACCGGCCCACCGGCTCGAATCTCCGATCCGGTCGGCGGGGGGTTAAAAGTCGGCGCGACCGTTCCGCCGGCAATAACTGTGCCAAGCGGCCGGACGCGCTTCGGTCCGACGGCAGCTAGCCGAGGGGCACGGGAAACCGGCTCTCCGGGGGTTTGCGCGCCTTTGCGCGCGTCCGCGAGCCCTCTCCCCCAGGGGAGGGCGGTCCCCGAAGGGGACGCGCGGTGGGGCTTGGAAGAAACACCCGTAACGTTACCCCCCCGGTGCGAGAAACGCGGCAAATCGCGAGGCGTTCCTGGCGCGAAGCGCCAAACCGCGCGCTCGCCGCAGGCGCGCCGGGGTGCGGGGGCGGCGGAAGCCCCCGCGTGCGACCCTCGGGAGCTTCTCTATGCACTTCGGGACGCGGTTCGACCGCGAGCTCGGGAGCGTTGCGGCAAGTGCGGGCGCACGCGCGTTTCGAAAAACGTTCAAATCATCTTGACACCGGAGGGGCGAGCGCACTATGCGGGCGTCCTCGCGTGCGGCAGCATCTGGGAGTGCCCGGTTTGCGCGGCGAAGATCAAGCGGCGACGCGCCGAAGAGATCACGAAGCTGGTAGAGGCGCACGGGCAAGCGCGCGCTTCGATGCTCACGTTGACCGTGCGGCACGCAAAGGGCGACTCGCTCCGTCAGATGAGGACGAAGATCGCGAACGCATGGCGCAAGATGCAAGCCGGGCGCCCGTGGCAACGGTTCGCCCGGGCGGTCGGGCTTGTCGGGACGGTGCGGTATTCGGAGCCGACGCACGGCGAGAACGGATGGCACCCGCACCTTCATGTTCTCCTTTTGACGACGGTCGAAGCGCGCGATCCCCGGTGGACCGAGACTGCGGCGACGAATGACGGCACATGGGAGAACTGGCTTTCGCTCCGCTGGCGAAAGAAGGTCCGGGCCGTGCTCGGGCCGGAGCATGAGCCGGACGGCTACCACGGCGCTCGGATCGATCCGTGCCACAACAAGCGATACCTCGCGAAGCTCGGGCTTGAGCTTTCCGATCCGTTCTACAAGACGGCCGGCGGGGGAAACCGCGCGCCGTTTGAGCTCGCGCGGGATTGGGCGTTCAAGGGGGACGGGGAAGCGCTCGGGCTTTGGGCTCGGTACACACGCGACATGTTTCGCGCCCGGTGCCACACGTGGTCGAAGGGCCTCCGCGAGCGCTACGGGCTTCGCGAGAAGAAGGACGAAGCGATCGCCGAAGAGCCCGAGCGAGGCGAGCTCCTACACGAGATCCCGGGGCCCGTCTGGGATCAAGTGAAGCGGCGGCGCGGGGCGCCCCTTCGATTGTTGCAAGCGGCGGAAGCCCGGGACTTTGACCGGACACTTGCCGCGATCCTCGCCGGCAAGCCGAATGCGATCGATTGGACGCCCCCGCCGAAGGCGCCGCGCGAGCCCGTCCCGCTCGATCGGATCGATGCGGAGTGGGTAAATGACTGGCAGATCGAGCGAGCGAAGCGGAAAAAAGCGGCGGACGCGCGCCCGGGGCCGGTGCGCGGGCTCTCCCGGCCGGGCGACGTGCGAACGGCGATTACCCAGGCTTTGCGCGCCGACCGGCCGCCGCGCGGCTCGACCGGCGCGGAATCGAACCGGGTCGCACGGGACTGGTATCGGTCAAACGCGGACCTTCGGATCGCCGAGCTCCGGGACATCCTCGATCGCGCGCTCGACCGGGCGGAGAGCTTCGACCGTTCGGCTTAGGCGTAAGGGCCCCAGTCGAAGAGCGCTACGAGCGCCCGGAACGCGAGCCGAAACCAAAGGGGCGGCAGGTTCACCGCATGACTCGCGCGAACGTCGAAGGAAACCGCTCTCCGCCCCCGAAATCGACTGTCCGCGCGATTTGCTCAGGCGTCACCCCGGCATGTTCCAAGGCGTTCAAGACGAGCATGGCCACGCTCACATTCGCGCAGTGACAAAGGGTCGCGACGGTTTCCGAACCGCTGATGGGCTCCCCCCTTTCGGTCAGTGCGCCGGGAGCGAGATCCCCGACGACATCGATTTGGCCGGTCCCGGTGTAGCAACCAAAGCGAAAAGATTTGTAACGGTCACGGGTAAGATTGGGCATTTTTGTTCTCCTCAGAAGTGACAGACGGCGCGGCACGCTCGATCTTCACATGCGCGCAAGACTTGATCGGCCTGGGTCGAGCACTGGGCCGGGGGGCACGCTCGGAGCTCCGCGCAGCAGTGCTCGGCGATGCACACGGCGCAAGGCGTCGCGGGCTCGGCCGAGCACGGCGGGGCCGCGTCTGGCCCCACGGCGGAGGACTTCGAGGGCGCCCCCGGGCTCCCGCATGATGCGAGAAGCCCGAGGGCGAGTGCGAGGCGCTTTTTCATGCGCCCTGGATTGCCTGAACGAGTGCGGCGATTTGTTCAAGCTCTTGGAGCGTATCGCCACCGTTCAGACTGAGCCCGACCACGAGCCACGCGGCAAGGGAGCGCGCTTCTTCAGGGGTCCACTTCTGTTGAAGAAGCACCGAAATGATCTTCCCGTCGTGCGCCGTTATGGCGAAACGGTTCAAGGTGTCCGCGCTCAAAACGGGATCCCATCGCTATCGACGGGCTCACCGTCGGAACCGTCCGAGGGCGCCTCTTGTCGGGGGCGGGGATCTTCGGCGCGAACGATGATTTTCGCGTCGACCGGGAGCGCGTTCAGGCGAAGGGTCAGGCTTCCGTCCTTGTTTTTGAACGCTCGACCGATGCGCGTCCAAAACGCCTTGGCGTCCGGGTTCGAACCTTCGGTGATTGCGTAGCAGTTCAGGATCTTTTCACCCGTCGGGCGAGGGCTCGACGGACGGCGCTGATTTCGGGTCGGATGTGGCATGGGACGCGGTACCTTTCTTGTACGGTGGGACTGAGGACAAATCTAACAGGTAGTCTCGAAGCCCGACGCGGCGGGCGGCGCCGTCTTTCACGCGAAAGACGTTCCAGCGATCGAAGAGAAACACGAGCACCGAGAACCGGGTCGAGCGGCGCCCGGGGACGATGAGGGAAGCCACGGGTTTTGCCGTGCGACGGAAGGCCGGCCAGACTTCGAGCACCGGCCAGCGAAAGACGGTCACGAGCTCGTTCTTCGCGGGCGCGATCGGCGTGACATCGTTCGCGGCTTCTTCGGTGCTCATGGCGAAACCTCGAAGCCTTCCGTTTCGCCCCGGAGATAGAGGATCGCCGCTTTGACGAAGGGGCGCGCGGCGCGGGGTAGCGTGAGCCGGCCGCGGCCGACCGTGGCGGACTCCAAGCGCTTGAGCCGGCCACCGAGGTTCTGGCCCTTCTTTCCGCGGGCCTGCCCCGCCGGAGCTCCGTCCCCGGTGAGGATCTTCACTTGCCGGGCGTCATCGGGCGAGCCGTCGTCGAGCGGGGGAAGGCTCGCCAGGCGAAGCGCGAGATCCGCGGGCGGGGCTCGGCGTTGCGAGAGAATCGACCGGGCCCGCTCGCCTAGCCCCCGATACATCTTGATACACCGCGAGACGAAGGCGCGATCTCGGTCCACGCGATCGGCGATCTCGTCTTGCGTGTGACCTTTCTCCTTGAGGGCGAGAAACTTCCGGCCGAGATCCCAGGGGTGAACGTCCTCGCGGCCCGTGTTCTCGGTTAGCTGGCGCCAGTCTGCGCCGACGTGACCCCTCACCATGCATGGCACGCCGTCGGAGAGAAAGAGCGCACGGCGCATGGCGCGGTCTTGCTCGCGGAGAAGCCGGATCGCGAGAAAGCGGCGGTTTCCGGCGTTCACTATGAACTTTCCCCGGTGCCCGGGCATGGGGCGCACTTCGATCGATTGGATCAAGCCGTTTTGACGGATGCTCTTCGCGAGCCGGTCGATCCCGAAATACTTGCGCCGGGCGTTCTCCGGGTCGAGCGAAAGCCGGTCGAAAAAGATCGCGCGAGGCTTCAGCTTCACGAGCCGTCCTCTAGGTGGCCAAAATGCTTCACGGTCGCGCGTCCTCTCCGGACTGTTGATTCGCAGCGTTCAAGTTGCGGAGCGTTTGAATCGCGTGCTCCAGACCGGCACGATACCCCGTGTCATAACCGGCCTGCCATTGAGTGGCAGCGTTCGTCAACCCGCTGACGAGCTTCTCATGTTCGAGCGCACGGATTCCCAGCTCCAGGTTCACGAGTTCATGTTGCTTCATTCTAGAATCCCGTTCTCCGCGTAGCCGAGCCAGACGCGGGCGAGCTCTAGTTCGCCCGCGTGTACCATGCGGATCCCCCAGGTGAACCAGTAGAGGCACCGATCGATCGCGGAGCGGACCGCGCGCGGCATTCGGGGGCGCTTCACCGGATGCCCCCTTCTTCGGACCATTCGATCGGGCCGTCGGGGCCCTGAAGTCGCAAGGTACGGGAGTCGCGCTCGCCCGCTCGGAGCTCTTCGAGCACTTGGAGGCAATCCGGGCACGAGCACACGTCCTCGCAGCCGCAGTGAGGGCAAGGGATCTCGGCCGTATGGTGCTTTCCCTCCGCGTCGGGGACCGCTCGAAGGCAATCGTTACAGAGCGCCTCCGGGGGCCACGGCGGCGCGTGAAGCCAGCGAAGTCCGTCCTCGAAGCCTTGCCATCTGCCACGGAGCACGAGGGCAATAACGCCACTTGCGGGGGGCTCGTGAAGCCAACGAAGCCCGTCCTCGAAGCCACGCCACGGAACGTCGAGCGAAGGGCCATAGCCGCTCACGGATATTCTTTCTCAAATTCGGCCGTTGATTTCTCCAGCAGTGCCGCGGCTTGTCGGAGAAACTCCGCGATCTTCCGAATCCGCTGCAAGTTTCCGGCCCAGCCGTCCGAGATCACTTCGCCGTTCTCAATCGCAAAGGTCGCGCTTGATCTTCCACGGAGCGCCACGGCAATCACGCCACTTGCGGGAGGCTCGTGAAGCCAGCGAAGCCCCTCATCAAACCCGCGCCACGGAACGTCGAGCATTGGGCCGTAGACTTGCGACGGAACCTTGGTTTTCATATGTTGCCCTTGATGACATCGGCGAGCACACCCAGCCGTAGGGCGACTTCGGCCGCGTCGCTTTCCCGGCAGTACACTCGAAGCACATTCTCGCTCGTGTAAGTCACGGTTACGAAAGCGGGCATCACAACATAGGCTTCGCATTTCAATATGCGTGGCCCTGAAATTCGGGCTTGGTCCTCGTGAGCGTCGCTCATGCGCTTGCCGTCGCCCTCGCGGCCGGCGGGGGCCGAACGCAGATCGAGCAGTAGACGGCCGAGCGCTTGTCGCAAAGAATGCACGCCTCTTCGCGGCCGGTCTTGTCTTGAACGATCGTGACGCCTCGGTCCGCGCACTTCTGGCACACGAGCGCCTTTCGGTGTCCGGTCCGTGCGGCGAAGATCACGCGCCGCCCGGCGCGGAACGGTTGATGACACGCGGGGCAAGTGCGCGTGCTCACGATTCGACCCATGCGAGAAGCGCTTGCGCTAGGCGCTGCGCTTCGTAAACGTCAAGTGTCGTCCATCGCGGACCATGGTTTCCGACGGCGACGAAACCAAGGTGAAGCGCGCGAAATGTGGCGCCGTCCTTGTTCGCTTCCGTCGGAGCATCTTCAACACGGAATGAACCAATTGAAAAAAGAGAGTTCTTCTCGGCCATCGGTCCTCCCTGGCAGGGGTTCAGAGCTTAAGACGCTCGGGCCCGGGGTTTTATTCATGCCGCAAGATCCCGAGTTTTACAAGTTGCAATCAAAAACAGGCAGGATTTAGGGCACTTCAGAAAAACGCCTTGCGCCTTCGCTCCGAGTGAGTAGATTCCGGGCGCCATGGGCAAGGGCGCAAAGGTCACGCCGGACGAAGTGAAGGAAGCGGCGGCGCAAGACTGGGGGATCCCCCCGACGTGTGACGTTTTCGAGCGCAAGGCGGAGGACACCGCGCGTCAGCTTGTCTCGGGAGTCGATCCGACCGTCGCGAAGGTCCGGGTTTTCGTCGTGGACCGCGGCCAGCAACACCGGGTCATGATCGGGAGCGTCTCGGAGTGGCCCCCCTCCGATGTCTCGACCGGATGGATCATAGAAACCTTCGGCCCGGGGACTTATATCGTCAAGGGCTTCAACCACGCGAGCGATAAGGTCTGCGAAGGGCGTGTAAGTTTCTGGGATCCCGCCACGCGAGCGCCGCTCGGTGGCGACTCGGGCACCCCGAAGAGCGACAACCGAGCCCGCGTCTCGGAAGCCATCGCCCAGCTTGCCGAGCTCACGACGCTCCAAGCCGCGGCCCGCGCTCAAGGCGGGGGCAGCGACTCACGCGCTACGGACTGGCCGGGGATCGCGGTCGGGATCGCCGGGATCGTCGGCGCGCTCGCGCCGGTGCTCACGCGGAAGGAGAACGATACGGCCACGGCAGCCTTGATCGAGCTCGCCAAGCAGAAAAACCCCGCCGCGAACGGGAGCGGGAGCGCGAACTTTCAGGAAATGATGGCGGTTCTCTCGTTCGGTATGACCCTCGCCGAGAAGAAGAGCGGGAAATCGATCGAGGACAAAGAGCATCCCGTTTGGAAGATGGTTCCGACGATCGTGGATACCGTCGGGGTGCCGCTCTGTTGCACGCTCGCGACCGCGATCCTCGGGCCCGAGAAAGCGAAGCCCGTCATCGAAGCGATCAACCAACACACGCAAGCCCGAGTCGAAGAGGCCCGGGCCGATCAAGCCGTCGCAGGCGCCGATCCGAATGTCGTCGATACCCAAGGGGCGACGGTCCAATGACGCTTGTGCGAGATAGGGTAGGCTTTCCTCCGGTTTCGATCTTCCAATGCAACGTCTGCCAACGGAAGGTCGAGACGAAGGGCGCACTTCCCGAGAATTGGATCGCGCTCGATACGTGGCGCGGGGACGAAAACACCGTGACGCACACTTGCGATCGGCACGGCGGGAAGCCGGAGCCGCGCTCGCGCGTTCGGAGTTTGACCGTGGCGGCGCTCGTGCTCGTCACGATTGCTCTCACTTCACTTGCTTGGAGGTTTCTCCTATGAATCGCGCGGAAGAGCTCGCGGCCGTCCTCGAAGAGATCCGGGCCTTCCTCGCCGAGCTCGGCGAAGAGGACGACGAGGACGAGGACGAGGACGACGAGGACGACGAGGACGACGAGGACGACGACGACGACGACGACGGGGAACCCGCGCCCGCGGCACCATGAGTCAAACCTGGCTTTCGATTACCGGACGGCAGAAAACCGATCTTCTTCGTGAGTGGTCGATCGCGCATTCGACCGATCCGCTTGTGCGTCAGACGGCCGTCTTGCTCGTGAACCGGCTTCCGAGGGACGCGCACCTGGTGCGGCTCGCGCGGCTTCACCGCTTCGTGCGCGACTCGATCCCCTACCATCGGGAGTCGGTCGAAATGTTCCAACACCCGAGCTTGACCCTCCGGCAAGGCGGGGATTGTGACGATCATGTATCGCTCCTTTTCGCGCTCGGCTGGTCCTTGCGCTACCCCTTCACGATCCAACCGATCGGGCATCCCGACGGCCCGGCGCACTACACGGGGTTTCTCGGCTGGCCCCCGGGCGAGTCGCCTTGGGGTGACGAGGGCACGCATTGGGCCGCGGCCGAGACAACGATCGACGCGCTCTTTGCCGAAGGCCTCGCGCACGCGCAAGAAAGGCTTTTCGCATGAACGGATTTCCGCCCGGGCGCCCTCGTGAAACCGTGGACTTGATCCCGATTGTTCGCGGAGTCGCGAACCTCCGAGACGATCTATTTCAGCGGCTTTTCAGGGCTCTCCGCGAGGGAAGCGCGAAGATGGCGCCCGAGAACGTGGTCGAAATCGCCGTGACGCTCGGCGCCGCGTTCGCGAAACTCCACGGCTGGCCCGAGGACAAATATCGCGAGATTGCGGCCCGGGCCTATCAGGGGCTCAAGGTGAACGTCAACGTGAACGGGCAAACCCCGCGAGGCTAAGCCGATGGATCTCCCCCAGTACCTTCCGATCATCTTGAACGACTTGGCGCAAATGGCGGGGACGCTGAAAAACCCCATGGTCGGCGCGCTCGCGAAGAAGAGCCCGACCGAGCTCGCGCAAGTGCTCGCGCAAGCCGCGGCCCTCGAAAGCCTCGCGGCCGAGCTCGGCGATGCGCTGAAAGAGCAGATCCGCGCGTGGACCCCGGTTCGCCCTTGACGCTTCGCGAGCTTTAGGGCTAGCGTCCGCAGCACACCATGATTCCGTTCGGCCCCGGTATCTCCGACCTGCGTACGTTCACGATCGAAGAGCCGGACGCTCGATCGCTCGCGGCCCAGCTAAACCGCTTGGTGACGCTCCTCGCGCTTCTTCTCACGAACGAAGAAGAAGAAAAGATTTTTATTGACACCTTCGACGTGGCCGGATCGGGTCACGGGGGAAACTGGCTCGCGACGGTTGTCGTGTCGAACAAGCACCTAGAAGATGAACACGTTGCGGCGATCAAGATCGGCCCCGGAGCTCCGGGCGCGTTCTTCTTTGCGGTCGAGCAAGCCGGGAAAACTGACATCGCCTTGCCGGATCTAGCGGTCCTCTTCCCGGTCCCCGCGACCGACACGACGACCGGGCACCGGCTCGACCAGCAGATCGCCTTGACCCCTCCGGCGCCTCAAGGCTTCGAGGCGGTCCTCTACGACGTTCACTCGGCGGGCATGAACGCCGGCCAACGTTACATCGAGCTCGCCCTAGTCGCGTATCGCTCGGTCTAGGCTCGCCATGCCGGGCGCGGCGTCAGTCGGGCTTAGCGCGGCGGCAAGCGCTCTGCCCGGCGACGCGGGGACGATCCTCGCGTACGCGCAAGGCGCGAAGGATCTTCTCGACTCGCCCCGTGACTACATCAAAGCCGCGGCCCAGATCGGGGGCGCCGCGGCGTGTACCGCGCTCGGAGCGGCGCCGCTTGCGCCGCTCTGCGGCTCGGTGGCAGCGGCCATCATCGGGCCGATCTTCGATGCCGTCTCATCGCTCTTTTCGAGCGCGTCGAGCAAGCGCGCCGAGCGGCGCCGAAGAGCGGCGCGGATCTACGCTCTCGCGCAGCAAGACTTGTACGCGAAGATCGAGGCTCTGAACGATGTCGCGAATACGGGGCTCGCCGAGATCACGCTGGACCTTGAGGCCCTTCACACGAGGCTAGGGCTCCCTGGGTCGATCGGGCTCCGGGACATCATCATTTGGTTTTACAAGGCTTACGGGTTTCACTGGGGCGGGGGCACGATCGCGGGGCCCGACGATCAACATTTGACCGTCCGCATTCCGCCCCCGGAGCTCTCGGCGCAAGGCTGGATTGTGAAGATGGGAGGGCCCTGGGTCTGGGGATCGATCGTGTGGCGCCTCGCGCAGCGTCAGACGATGAGCCCGACGGGCCCGCTCACTCACCCGATCGAAGCCGGAACCTTCCTAGTGAGTAACGACGAAATGCGGCGTCTTTTGCCGATCATGGCGCGGGATCTCGAAGCGCTCGAAACCGGCGCCGCGGCAAGCGCGAAGTTCATGCTCGATTACCGCATAGCGCTCGACTTGCAACGCGATCTTCTCGCGCGGCTGAACGTCGCTCAGGCAACCCAAGCAGAGCAGATGCGCTTTTACCAGGCGCTCGAAGAGCTCGCCGAGCTCGGCCGAAACCTGGTCCGGCTCGCGTTTCACATGGCGCGGCCGAGCTTCACGCCGAGCGAGGCATTGATCGAAGCCGTGCTTGCTCACCGGCCCGAAGCCGTGCGGATCTTGCGGCTACTTGACAAGCGGCAGGGGCCTCGGAGTAGTCTAGGGCTCCGAATGCTTTCGCTGAAAGGCTGACGCCGCATGGGACGCATTCTACCGATCCGACGGCTTCTCGAAAGCTCGGGCGCCGCGGCCGGGCACGCGCAAGACGCTTCCGCCGGCATGGTGGTCGTTCTGGTAGGCGGGGTCCGCTGGGCGTGGAACCCGCTTCAAACCCAGTGGCAGCGGACGCACACGATCGCGGCCGGTGACACGCTTTGGCACTTGTCGGGCTCGTACTTCGGCGCGTCCTCGCTCGGCGGAGTTCAGGCGATCTACGGCGTGCCCCAGAATCGCGCGATCCAAGGGCCCTCGCCCGACTCGGGTTTGATCCCGGGCGATGTCATCTTGATCCCGAACCTGACGCGGCCCGCGTCGCTCCCGCTCGGAGGCCCCTCGCCGAACGTGGTTGTGGATCAACCGATCGTCGAGCCCATAGGCCCGGGGCCCGCTCCGATGCCGAGCCCGGTCGTCGGGCCCGACGTTCACCCGACCGGGGGGCCTCAACCCGTCCAGCCGAATCAGCCGATCCCCGCGCCCGACGGTGCGATCGAGCCGGTACACGAGGCCCCGAAAAAGTTTTGGACCACGGGCAAGATCGTTGCCGCGGGAGTCATCGGGGCTTCAGCAATCGGGATCACGATCGCGCTTCTCGTGGCGAGCTCGAAGAAGAAGCGCCGCCGGCGGGCCGCGTGAAACTCTGCGATATTTGCGGAGCTCCCGCCGATGTCGCGACGCGAACTAGCGTCTCAGCCCTTTCGGCGCGCGGAGAGCAAGCCTTGATGGCTCATCGTCCGAAAAAAATAGTGATTCTCGCTTGTCTCGGTTGCACGCATCGCGCCGCGCGACGCATCGAAGAAGAACGAGTTTCGCTTCGAGCTTCCCCCGCGCCGATCGGAGTCGCCTAGATGCTCGCGCCGATCTCAGCAGCTTGGAAGATCGCGCGGGTCGAGTATTCGATCGCGCAAGCGGGGAGCGCGATCGGGCTTCTCGCCGGGGTCGGCGCCGAACGCGGGCCGGGGCTCGATCAAGCGGACGCGATCCAAGTGGCTACGCATCTTGCTCTTTTGCGTCATGGGGTGCTCGGCGCGGATCTCGCCAAGGTGGCCGTGTACGAACAAGCCGCGGCCCCGGCTTGGAACACGTTTACGATGGGCCGCTTTCTCGGGACGTTCGCCCCCGGGCAAGGGCCGAAAAACGCCTATCGCATTCCGATCGTGGGGACCGAGCGGCTTTGGACGCGACCGGCGGGGCCCGGGCTCCCGGTCGATTGGAGCCGAGTGCTCGCGCTTGCGATCGACGAAGTGCTAGCGCGGATCGCCAAGGCGGAAAGCGGCGCGAGCCAGCCCTCGGGCGAGAGAAGCACGGCGGATCTCCAAGTGCTTCCGCTCGGGATCCTGACCGTCATCGTCGGAGGCGCCGCGGCCGTCATCATCGGAGCGACCGCGCTTTGGCGCTACCTCGATCCGGCGCTTCGCGCCGACATCGCAGCGATCGAGCAAGCGGGGAGCGATTACAAAAAGCGCCTTCACTTGCTGAAAACGACCGGCGTCCTTCCCGCTCCGAGCGAGAATGAGAAGAGCCTCGCGGATCGGGTCGAAGCCCGATCGAAAACGCAGATCCCGGGGCGCTGGGTGCTTGGCGGATCGATTGCGGGCGGAGTGCTCGCGGGGATCTTGCTTTCGGCCGCGCTCACGCGAGGGCCTCGATCGAACCCGGGCCGGGTTCCGATCCTCCGAGGCAAGGCGCACCGGGATCGTGTGCGGCTACTGCGCCGGCTCGGGTGCAAGGTCGAGACACGCGGGGATCTCGTGCTTCGAAAGTGTCCGCCCGGCGTGAGAGTGCCCCGGGCATGAAGGCCCTCGCGATTGCGGGGCTCGTGTCGGGCGCGCTTTCGACGACCGTGGGCACGGCCCAGCTTTCCGCGGCGTACCAGGCGCCGAATCTTCTACCGAAGGATCGGTTTCGCTTCGGGCTTCTCGGCGCGTCCCTCATCGCCGTTGGGATCACCGTGTCGAGCCTTTCGACGTATGAGCTATCGAGGGATCGCGATGAGACGGACTGAAATCGAGTGGCGAGGGAAACCCCCGACCGCGGCCGAGCTCCGCGCCATCGGACGGGCGCGGCTTCCCGCGGGGCGCTTCGTCGCAAGCTCGCAAGCGATGCCGCGCGCTCGGGTCTTAAGCCGGGTCGAAGCCGGCTACACCGCGTTTCACTGGGGAAAAGAGCCCGATTCTCGTAAGCGCGTGAAGCTCCCGAGCATGAAGGGCGGGATTTTCGCGCTCGGCCGGCTTCGCGCCGTGGAATACGAGACGACGAAGGGAAAAACGCGCGCGATCTGGCGCCACAAGTTCACCAAGCCATTTCCCTTGCTCACTTCTACCGCTTTCGGTAGGCTCGGCCCCATTGTCGGCGGTCGGGCCGTCGTCACCCCGCGAGGAATCGAACGATGAGACGCACGAAGGCGCACCGTAGGACGCGACGAAGAAACCCCGGCTTCGCCCAGCGAATGCCGGTCGTGCTCGTGAACCCGTCGCCCCGACGCGGGCGCCGACGCGGACGCGGCCGAAGGCGCGGCGTCCGGCGAAACGCCGTCGTGCGGTACTCGAATCCGCGGCGACACTTGGCGCGGCGCCGCGGAGGATCACGCGCTCGGATCGTGATCATGAATCCGAACGGCGGGCGAATGACGTTCCTTCGCGCGCTCGCAACCGTGGGGCTCGGCGCGGGCTCGGGCCTGGCGCTCTTCGCCGTGGACTTCGGGATCTCCTATATTCCGGTCGCGCCGGTCTGGCAGAGCGTGATCCTCGGAGTCGTCGGCACGGGCGGCGCGCTCGGCCTGGCGTACTTCTCGGAGCGTGCGGCGGCCGGGGCCGCGGCTTCGACCGCAACGCTTCTCACCGGGCGGATCGTCGAAATGGTGAAGCTCGGGCCGCTCGCCAAGACGAGCACCGGAGCGACCGCGACCGAAGGCGCCGCGGTCTACCGTCGGCGCGAGGGCGGCACGGTCGAGCGAGTCGGGGACGGAGGCGCGGTCGTTCGCGCTCGGACCGAGGGCGGCGCTCGTGCGCTCGTGACATCGCCCTTTAACCAAGGCTTCAAGGTTCCCGAAACGGCCGCGAGCGCTTACGTGCAAGGTCCGGCGCGACACTACGGCCCGCACGCTTGGATCCATGATCTCGAAAGCGGCCGAGCGCGGATCGTTTCGGCTCACACTCGCTGACGGCTCGCCCCCCGGCCCGCGCGATCCCCCCCCCGCCCTGAACTTCGATCCCTGAACCTTCCCCCGGAGAAACGACAATGCCTGAAGTAGAGATTGCCCTCAACACACTCCCCATGTGGTCTCGCTTCACGCTCACGATCGATCTTCGGTTCGATGGGATCTCGACGTTCAAAACCCAGTTCACTCCGGGCCGCACGATCCCTTGCTTCGCCTACAAGCAGGGGGATCAAACGGCTCGTGCACTCGAAGGCTCGGCCGCGACGGATCGCGATACGATCCTGGTCCAAGCCGCTCAGACGCGCGGCGGGGCGCTCTTCGACATCAAGGGGCTTTCAATCACCAAGGACGGATGGGCATACAGCCGGGGCGACTCCGACGCGGGAGGCCCGGGCACGAAGCACACGCTCTTTCCGCCGAGCTCGATCCCCGCGGCGAACGGCGCGCTCCCTCCGATCATTCCGACGGTCGAGGACTTCCGCTCGCTCGACGCGCTTTTCGCCCATGTGTTCAACGATTTCTTCTCGGTGAACATCAACGTGGACGGCGTACAGCGCGTGCTCACCATGGGCCCGGTGCCCTTCTACCCCGCGACGGGCGGCACGGGCGGGACGGGGAACGTGGACACTACGAACGGGCCGGCCTTCGTGAATAACTACACGGAGATCACCGAGGGGATCAAATGGAACCCCGCCGGGTCGGTCGATTCCAACATGGTCTGTAACCTCATCGCGGCTTACGAATGCGCGACCCCGACGTGGACTACGCCGACCGGGACCGCGGACGGAGAGCCGGTCACGATGACTAACCCCGCCATCGCGAACCCGAACCCGACGCCCCTCGGGCGGAAGTGGACTCAGGCCTACATCCTTCGGTTTCTCGGTCGCGAGTACAAGCCCACGTCAAACGTATCCTAGCCGTGGGACTAGGTTCCCACGATGCAAGGAAATCGCGAGCTCTGGTCCTCGATCGCGCACGGAATGGCGGAGGATCCCTCGCGCGCGACGCGCGACGCGGCCTACCTCGCGACGCTTCTCGAAGAAGCGCAAGCGCGGGGTGAAGGGCGGTTTCCGCCTGGGTACCAATACGCGGGCGCTCACCATTTTTTAGCCGTCGCGGACGATCTCGAAGTTCAGTCGCTCGATAACAAGGACTTGCCGATTACGAGCACGGGAAGCCGGCCGATCCCGATCAAGATCCCCTTCGATTGCCTGATTCAAGGCGTTTTCGGTTGGGCGTTTCCGATCTTCAACGGCGCGGGCCAAGAATCCGCGTTCAACGTGCTTGCGGCGGAGCAAGTGCTTTCGAACGCTTCGGACTACCGCGATCTTTTCTCCGTCGCGTGGCTACTGGACGGTGATCCTCACTTCGTCGGCAACGGCGAAGAAAGCTTGATGGCCCCAGCGAGCGCCGTCATCGGCTCACGCAATAGCCCTCGAAGCATGGCTTGGACGCTACGGCGCGGGCAGATTATTTCCGTCCTCTTTCGAAACATCACAAACGTTCCGGTCCCGGCGCTCACGGTGTTTCCCTATCCGAAGCTCCGGGCGACGGTCGCGTTTCAGGCGTTGAATCTGGGGCCCCCATGAGCAGCCCGACGACGATCCAGCAAGCGGTTTCGCTCGCGCAGCGCATGGCGGGAGATCCGAGCGCGGCGGTTGCGCTCGCTTCGCAGCTTGCCGATCTCATCGATCGGCTTCCGCCCCCCGCGGGCGAGCTCCTCTCGCGGCCCGTATTCGAGCGGGCGACGCTCTACACGGAGGTTCTGAGCTTCGAGAACATCAAGCCCGGATCACTTTCGCCGATTCAATCGATCCGTTGCCAACGTGACCTTTGGATCCGCGGGGTCTCGGCCCAAGCGTATCCGAGCTTGACCGCGCCGAGCGCGGAAGCGCTTTTCGCGAAGCTCCTCATTCTGAACGCCTTTTCTCGCACGTCGAACGGCCGATCGCTCTTCGAAGTGAACTGGCGCCTCGAAGGAACGCAGGGATTCATTTCGAAGGGCGTCGAAGGCGAGATCCTCGCGCCCGCGGCGACCGTGACGAGTAACGGGTTTTTCCACGCGCCGCTCGACTGGCAATTACAGACGAACGACACGATCCAAGTGCGGATCCGAAATGCGGCGCGCGATCTCTTCCCGGCGACGCTCCCCGATGAGATTTTCAGCGATGCCGAGCTCACGCTGCGATGGATCGTCGTCACGTTCTGGGCGGAAGAGCCGAGGACTCAACCGAGCGTGCGACGGTGACAAATGCCGAAACGTACTGCGGACCAGATCCGGGGGCTCGGGTTCGACTTTCCCGGCCGGCTCGTGACGAGCCTTCCGATCGAGCTTCTGAAAACCGAGAACGCTTGCGTGAAGTGCTACGCCTCGTTCAACAATCAGGATCTTGGATCGGACGCGCTCAGCCAGCTACTCCGGCTGAACCTTTTCGCCGAGCTCAACGGCGAGCAAGATCACGTCGCAAGCGCCATCCTCCCCGCGGGCTTCTCGGGCGGCGTATTCAGCGTGACCGGCCATCCGGCGGACTCGTGGCACGTTTACGCGCAAGGCACGTTGCCGACGATCTCCGCGCGGGTCGGGCTTTGCGCCGTCGAATGTGGGTGCTCGGACCCGATCGCGGTCGTGAATCCGCTTTTGAAACCAGCGGGCTTCTCGACAAACGCCGCGGTCCCCGTGACCTTGCGCCGGCCCGATCTGTTGTTCATTCCGTGGGGCCGGACGGAGGGCGAGTATACGAGCGTGAATTTCTCGCCGCTCCCCGCGGCGCTGACGCTCTTCGGATCGATACAACGGGCGAAACATATCGTCGCGGTGGGCGGAGCGCTCGACTCGATCTTGACCTTCGGAAGCCCAAACCCGCTCACTACCTCCGCGCTCCTAGTCCCGGCGGGAGCGACGCGCGAATTTTTCCCGGATTCGGACTTGCTCACCGATCGGGTGACACCGACGACGGCGCTCGCATCGTTCACCATGGAAAGCGTCCGATAGAAGGGATCGGGTAAGATGGAACAACCGACGACACGACACGAGGCGACCCGGCTTTTCTTTCAGCACTACGACACGCAGGAAGGCGCGGCGCGCGAAGCGCTCGATCGGTGGCTCGCGGTCTATCAAAAGATCCCAGCGAGCCCGCGGCTTCGCGGCAAGCTCGAAGAGATACTAGCGGGCCAGTGGGAGAAGCTCACGCCGGAGCTCCAAGCCCGGGCGTGCTTTCTCATCGGCGAGGGCCTCAAGATCCGCGCGATCACGCCGGCCGAGCTCGCACCGGAGCCCGAGCTCAAGCCCGCGGCGGCAACGGAGCCCGTCACGCCGACCCCGCCGGCTCGCGCCGAGCCGCAACCGAACCGGGCCGAACGCGCGAAGCGGATCAAGGAAAAGAGGCGGCGATGACGACGGCACCGAAAACGCGCGACGAAGCGGAAGCGTTCTGGCTCACTTGGTACGCGGGCGCGACTCCCGAAGAGAAGAAGCTCTTGGAGGATCTCTCGCAATCGACGAAGAGCCGCTTTCCGGGGCCGGAGCTCATGCGTCTCAGTCATCGGCCGTTCGATAAGATGGCGCCCGGCGAGCAAGCGGCTTGGAGTCTCCTCGCGGCGCACCGGCTCGACTACTTGCACAAGCCGAGCTCGCCGTGATTGTCGCGCGCGTTCGAACCCCGCTCACTCTCGGGCAGATGGCCACGGGGCTTGATCTCGCGCATTCGCACGTCTTGCACACGAGGCTTTCAGCCCGGCTCGGAGCGATCGCGCTCGGGATCTTGGCGGTCGAGCACCGGGGCGGGGAAGCGATCTACGGGCGGAACTGGGGAAACCTCACGGCGACGGAAAGCGATCCCTCGCCGAAGTACGAAAACCCAGGCTGGTCCCCGGGCTCTCAGGGGATCCCGAGATACT
>Ga0334722_10002643_pt1 | contig 20003 bp, 17 predicted proteins | sample C3_bottom_MG_FD_207210 | JGI IMG/M metagenome (GOLD analysis project Ga0334722, IMG submission 207210) | Sediment microbial communities from Yellowstone Lake, YNP, Wyoming, USA - C3_bottom | ecosystem: Environmental > Aquatic > Freshwater > Lake > Sediment | place: USA: Wyoming | collected...
CATTGATAATCTCAATGTATTACGGATAGGCCTAGAGGGAAGTTCCCGGGCGGGCAGACACCGTGTTTTCGGTGTAGGCGGTTCTGAGAGCGACGAGGGTCCGGCCGGTGGCACATCGGGCTATCGAACCAGCCGCAGCTTCCTTTGTGGATTGGTGCCCAGCACTGGCGCAGAATCCGGTATAACGGTCGGACACGGACACGAAGCGCGGGCGTCGCAGGAGGTCAACGGTGTCAAATCGATTGGGTCGCGAGTTCCTTTATCTTTCGCAAGCCGACGTCGCGGGACTGGGCCTATCGATGGGCGACATCATCGCGGCGCTGGAGGTCATGTTCCGCGAGAAGGCCGCCGGTCGCGTCGAGATGCCTCCCAAGCCAGGCGTCCATACCAGGCCGGACGCGTTCCTTCATGCCATGCCGGCGTACATCCCCGCGCAGAACGCCGTCGGTATGAAGTGGGTTGGCGGATACCCCGAGAACCACCGGCACCACTTGCCGTACATCTCCGGGTTGATCGTGCTCAACGACGCAGAGACCGGCGTGCCAATCGCGATCATGGACTGCGTCTGGATTACGGCCAAACGTACCGGGGCCGCAACGGCGGTTGCCGCGAAGTATCTCGCGCGTCCCGAATCGCGCACACTCGGCATTCTGGGCTGCGGCGTCCAGGGTCGCAGCAATCTCGAAGCCCTCAACGTCGTATTCAAGTTGCGCGCCGTCCGGGCGTTCGATGTGGACCGCGCGGCGAGCGAATCGTTCGCGCGCGAGATGAGCGCCCAGTGCGGGCTCGACGTCGTTCCAGTCAGTGAACCACGAGAAGCCGTGGTGGATTGCGATCTCGTCGTGACCGCCGGACCCATTCTTCGTCAGCCTCACGCGACGATTCCACGTGGCTGGTTCGCCGAAGGATCGTTTGCGTCGCTCGTGGATTTCGACTCGTACTGGCATCCTGACGCGTTGAGCGAGGTCGACAAGTTCTGCACCGACGACGTGCCGCAGCTCGAGCACTATCGACACATCGGCTACTTCCAGCACATCCCTCCGATCTATGCCGACCTCGGGGAGTTGGTCTCCGGCGCCAGGCGCGGCAGGGAATCGGCGGAGGAGCGCACGATGGCCTGCAACCTCGGACTGGCGCTCGATGATGTCGCCACTGCGCCGCTGGTCTACCAGCGGGCGCTGGCAAAAGGCGTGGGCACCTGGTTGCCGCTGTAATCGCGGGCGGCGATCATCTCCCGAAGCGAACGCCCTCGGCCATTGCACCGCTTGGGTGGTGGGCTAGTTAGCGAAGGAGCCCCTCGAACCGAGCCGCCAGCCAGCCCTGAGCCTGTCGAAGGGCGTCAGTTCGCAAAATGCGCCGTGAGGGCCGAGTCACGTTGTTGGGGCTGGGGGCCCCCAACATCGTAAGCGCGGCTACCGGTCCCGGAAGGCGCGTTTTGCCGGCGAGCGTGAGCGGGGATCCGGAGCAAACTGGCCCACCACCACCGCTTGCTATCCTCGGCGCCGACCAGGTTCGTCGCCAAGCTCGAGGAGCCCGCCGTGCTGGTGGATCCCACCTCGGGACAGAAGACCGAACAGCTTCCGACGTACAACGCCTATTCGCGTGACGGCGACGTCACGGCACCGCTTGTTTACGTGAACTACGGCAGACCCGTTGACTACGAGCACCTCGATCGCCTCGGCGTTTCGGTCAAAGGCGCGATCGTCATCGCGCGTTATGGAGCCTCCTGGCGTGGCATCAAGCCGAAGGTCGCGGCCGAACACGGCGCGATCGGATGCCTGATCTATTCCGATCCTCGAGACGACGGGTATTTTGGAGGCGAGGTGTTCCCCGAAGGGCCGATGCGGTCCCGCGACGGCGTGCAGCGCGGGAGCGTGATGGACATGCCCGTCTATCCTGGCGATCCGCTTACGCCAGGTGTTGGCGCGACGCCGGAGGCCAAGCGGCTGGCGGGATCGGTCTATCCCGACGAGTGGATCATCCGGGGAAACCACCACGATGCATGGGTGAACGGTGCAGGCGACCCTGTCAGTGGCATCTCGGCCGAACTGGAGGAGGCGCGTGCGCTCGGCGAACTTCTCAAACAAGGGTGGAAGCCGAAGCGGACCATCATCTACGCGGCGTGGGACGGCGAAGAACCCGCGCTGCTGGGTTCCACCGAGTGGGTGGAAACGCCTGCCGCCGAACTCGAGGCGCACGCGGCCGTGTACATCAACACCGACAGCAATGGACGCGGGTACTTCTCTGCAGAAGGGTCGCACACGCTCGAGCCGTTCATCAACAGCGTGGCCAGGGCCGTCGAGGATCCCGAGGCGAAGGTCAGCGCATGGAAGAGACTGCAGGCGACGACCATTGCCACTGGCACACCTGAGGAACGCAGCGAGGCACGCGCACGGGACGATTTGCGGATTGGTGCGCTCGGATCCGGATCGGACTTTACGCCGTTCCTCCAGCACAGCGGTGTCCCGACGCTGAATCTTGGCTACGGTGGCGAAGACGACAACGGCATCTACCACTCGATCTACGACGATTTCTATCACTACACGCACTTCGAGGATACCGACTTCGCCTATGGCCGGCTCGCCGCGCAGACCGTCGGCACGGCGGTCATCCGACTCGCCGATGCAGACGTCCTTCCGTTCGACTTCACGCGACTGGCTGAGACAGTGAAGCGTTACGTCGATGATGTGCAGACGCTGCTGAAGCGCCGGCAGGACGAGGTGCGGGAGCGCAACCGCCAGATCGAGGATGGCGTCTTTGCGGCCACCCGTGATCCGCGGCGGCGGACCGATACAAGAAAGCCCTGGCCAGCGCCTCGGCGCAACTCGCCGGCAACCCCGCCGCCGTTCGTTCGGTCAACGCGAGGCTGATCCAGAACGAGCGACAACTGCTGGACGCGGGTGGCCTTCCGCACAGAGAGTGGTATCGCCACCTCTTGTACGCTCCGGGCTACTACACCGGGTACGACGTCAAGACGCTGCCTGGTGTGCGCGAGGGAATCGAGCAGAAGCTGTACGATTCGGTCGACGCCGAAATTGCCCGCGCCGCGAAGGCCATCGCTCGGGAAGCCGCGCTCGTGGATTCCGCCGCCGGCGAGCTGGGTCGGCTCGGTCCGCCAGTTCGCTGACCGGCGACGATCACATCGCGCGTTTTGCCAGGGCGCGCACCGCCTGGACCATTCCCATGAGCCCGATCCCTTTGCCCATGGAAATGTTCTGCCTGAAGATCCGGAAGACGATATCGGGAGAGACCTGCGCGATCACCTCAGGCCGTTGCCCCGAAAGTCCTTGATCGAGAATCGTCGCGAGGGCTTTGGCGGAGATCCCCACCGGGCTTTCGACCGCAAAATGCAGTGTCAGCGTGCCGTCGGCCTGGAGGATGGCCCAGGCATAGGCATCAGACTCGCACTGCGGGATCTGGTGGTCGACGGAGAACGGGCGCGTCGCCACAGTTGCCGGCACCTCCCGAAACTGGTCCGCGAAGTCGATGAGCAACTGCGCCCGGTCAGAAGGGTCCGGCAGCAACTCGAGCGTCTCGAGAATCTCCGCCAGGGGCTTCGGCACAGTCATCGGTTACTTCTCGATCGGGACTCCTACGAGGTTCCCCCACTCGCACCAACTGCCGTCGTAGTTTCGCACCTTTGGATAGCCGAGCAGGTACTTGAGAACAAACCATGTGTGACTGCTGCGCTCGCCGATTCGGCAGTACGCAATCACTTCCTTCGACGGATCGAGCTTCTGTTCGTCAAGGTAGATCTGTCGGAGTTCACCGGCAGTCTTGAAGCTGCCATCCTCCGGGTTGATCGCCCGCGCCCATGGGACGCTCTTTGCGCCGGGGATGTGCCCGCCGCGCAGCGCCCCCTCGTTCGGATAGTCGGGCATGTGCATCCGCGCGCCGCTGTACTCCTCGGGGCTTCGGACATCCACGAGCTGACCGCCCGCCTTCAGGTGTGCGAGGACTTCGTCCCGGAACGCACGGTACGGTGCATCCTGTCGCTCGCGTGCTTTGTATGCCGTGGCCTGGAGCGTCGGCACGTCGCGCGTCAATGGCCGGCTCTCCTTCTGCCACTTCAATCGGCCGCCGTCCATCACGCGGGCCTTCGTGTGTCCGAACAGCTGGAAGACCCAGAACGCATAGCACGCCCACCAGTTGTTCTTGTCGCCGTAGATCACCACGTCGGTGTCGGGTGTGACACCGATGCGCGACATCAGCGCCTCGAAACCCCGACGATCGATGTAGTCGCGGCGGAGCTGGTCGTTGAGGTCGACGGTCCAGTCGACCTGCACGGCGCCGGGAATGTGGCCGGAAGGATAGAGCAGAGCATCCTCGTTCGACTCAATCACCCGGACGGAAGGGTTCTGCAGGTTGGCCGCGACCCACTCGGTCGAGGTCAGCACTTCGGGATGGGTATAGTGACGCGATTCAACGGTCATGGTCGGCATGGGGGCCACCTTGGTTCCTTCCTGATTACACCCGGTCGCTGGTGTCTGGCCGGGCGTCGTGTTAATATACGACCTATTAGGTCCGTATTATACAGGAAGTCAGGAGCCATGAGTACCGCCACCCGCACGATTGAGCAATTGACCAGCGGCGACTACAAGTATGGCTTTGTCTCCGCGATCGAAGCCGACACCCTGCCGCGAGGGCTCAGCGAGGACGTGATCCGGCAGATTTCGGCCAGAAAGCACGAGCCTGCGTGGTTGCTCGACTGGCGGTTGAAGGGCTACCGGGCGTGGCTCACCATGGTCGAGCCCACCTGGCAGAACGTGCACTATCCGCCGATTGACTACCAGGCCATCAGCTACTATTCGGCCCCCAACAGACCCGCACTGGCCAGCCTCGACGAGGTCGATCCCGAGCTGCTCAAGACGTTCGAGAAGCTCGGCGTGCCGCTCGCCGAGCGCAGCCGTCTGGCTGGCGTCGCGGTGGACGCCGTGTTCGACAGCGTGTCGGTGGTCACCACCTTCAAGGACACGCTGGCCAAACTCGGCATCATCTTTGGCTCGTTTTCCGATGCAGTGCAGCAGCACCCGGAACTGGTGCGGAAATACCTCGGGTCGGTCGTCCCATACTCCGACAACTTCTTTGCCGCGCTCAACGCCGCCGTGTTCAGCGACGGCTCCTTCTGCTACATCCCGAAAGGCGTGCGCTGCCCGATGGAGCTGTCCACGTACTTCCGGATCAACGCCGCCGAGACCGGCCAGTTCGAGCGGACGCTGCTCATCGCCGACGAAGGGGCCTACGTCAGCTACCTCGAAGGGTGCACGGCCCCGAGGCGCGACGAGAACCAACTCCACGCGGCGGTGGTGGAACTGGTGGCGCTCGACCGCGCGACGATCAAGTACTCGACGGTCCAGAATTGGTACCCGGGCGACAAGGACGGCAAGGGCGGGATCTACAACTTCGTGACCAAACGCGGCGCCTGCCGCGGGGTGCGTTCGAGGATTACCTGGACCCAGGTCGAAACCGGCTCGGCGATCACCTGGAAGTACCCCGGCTGCATCCTCCAGGGCGACGATTCGGTCGGCGAGTTCTACTCAGTGGCGGTGACCAACAACCGCCAGCAGGCCGATACCGGGACCAAGATGATCCACATCGGCCGCAACACGAAGAGCACGATCGTGTCGAAGGGCATCTCGGCCGGCCATGGCCAGAACACGTACCGCGGCCTGGTCAAGATCGCGAAAGGGGCGGCGGGGGCGCGCAACTACTCGCAGTGCGATTCGCTGCTCATCGGCGACCGGTGCGGCGCCCATACCTTTCCGTACCTTGACGTCAGGAACTCGTCGGCTCAGGTCGAGCACGAAGCCTCGACGTCGAAGATTGGCGAGGACCAGATCTTCTACCTTCGGCAGCGCGGCCTCGCCACCGAGGACGCCGTCAACATGATCGTGAACGGCTTCTGCAAAGAGGTCTTTCGCGAGCTGCCGATGGAGTTTGCCATTGAAGCGCAGAAGCTGCTGGGCGTGAGCCTTGAAGGCAGCGTGGGGTAAGACCAGGTGATGACGACACTGCTCGAGGTCAACGACCTCCATGTTCGCGTGGCCAACCAGGAGATTCTCAAGGGGATCACCCTTGCGGTCGATCGCGGCGAGGTGCACGCGATCATGGGACCGAACGGCTCTGGCAAGAGCACGCTGGCGAATGTGCTTGCCGGGCGCGGCGGCTATGAGGTGACGGCAGGCACGATCACGTACGACGGACACGATCTGCTCGCGCTCGAACCCGAGTTGCGGGCGCGCGAAGGCGTCTTCCTGGCCTTCCAGTATCCGGTGGAGATCCCCGGCGTCAACAACGCGTACTTCCTCCGCGCGGCGCTCAACAGCATCCGCAAACACCGGGGCGAACCCGAACTCGACGCCGTCGCCTTCATGAAGCTGGCGCGCGATCGCATGGCGCTCCTGGAGATGGAACCGGGCCTGCTCAGCCGGCCGGTGAACGAGGGGTTCTCGGGCGGCGAGAAGAAGAGGAACGAGATCTTCCAGATGGCGGTCCTCGAACCGCGGCTCGCGGTGCTCGACGAAACCGACTCGGGGCTCGACATCGACGCCATTCGCATCGTCGCGCACGGCGTCAACAGCCTCCGCTCCCCGGATCGCGCCATCATCGTCGTCACCCACTACCAGCGGCTGCTCGACTTCATCGTGCCCGACCGGGTGCACGTGCTCTCGGACGGGAGAATCGTCCGATCCGGCGGCAAAGAACTGGCGCTCGAGCTCGAAGCCAGGGGCTACGGCTGGCTCGAAGAGCCTGCAACCGCGGGAGTCCGGGCGTGAGCACGATGGCCGTCGCCACCGCTGTTGGCCGCGACGTGCCGGCATCGTTCGTCGATGAGTTCGGGCGGCTGGAGCATCTACGCGGATTCGAACCAGCGTGGCTGCGCGGGATTCGCCGCGACGCGTTCGAGCGCGCTCGCGAGACAGGCTTGCCGACCTCCCGCGACGAAGAGTGGCGGTTTACGAGCGTCGCGCCAATTGCCGCGCTGCCGTTCTCGGCCGCGCCGCATGCGGCAGTAGACGAAGCGTGGGTACGGTCGCACTCACTGGCGGACGGCTCGGCGGCCGAACTGGTATTCGTCGACGGTCGCTATGTTCCGCACCTGTCGCGCGTGAATGGGTTGCCGCGCGGGGTCGAAGCCCGGAGCCTGGCACGAATTCTCGATGCTGACGGCGCGCTCATCGGACCGCACCTCGCACGCACGGCTGCGGGCCCGGTGTTCGCGGCCTTGAACACGAGTCTCTTCGAGGACGGTGCCTTCATTCGGCTGTCGCCCGACACGGTGGTCGCATCACCAATCAGCCTGCTCTTCATCTCGACGCTGCCCGACCGCATCGCGATGGTCCACCCGCGGATGTTCGTCGCAGCCGGCCCGGGCAGCCAGGCCCAGATTGTCGAGCGGTACATCAGCGTCCATCACGGCGCCGGCCTGACCAACGCGTTCACCCAGTTCCTGATTGCCGACCGGGCTGTGGTCGATCACTATCGACTGCAGGACGAAAGTCTCTACGCGATCCACATCGGTGCTGTTGAGGCGCGCCTCGATCGCGGCGGTGCCTTCACTTCGTCTTCGTTCACCATCGGCGGTGCCCTTGTGCGCAACGACGTGACCGCCATTCTCGGCGGCGAAGGCGGCGAGTGCACGCTCAATGGCCTCTATCTGGCCGCTGGTGATCAACTGGTGGACAATCACACGCTCATTGACCACACGGCGCCCCGCTGCACCAGCCACGAGATCTATCGCGGCATCCTCGACGAAACCGCCCACGCCGTCTTCAACGGCAAGATCATCGTCCGACAGGACGCGCAGAAGACCGACGCCAGGCAGACCAACCGGGCGCTGCTCCTGTCGGAGGCGGCGCACATCAACACGAAGCCGCAACTCGAGATCTTTGCCGACGACGTCAAGTGCACGCACGGGGCGGCTGTGGGCCAACTCGACGACGAGTCGATGTTCTATCTGCAGGCGCGCGGCATCGGGCGCCAGGCGGCCCGCGGGATGCTCATCCGCGCGTTCGCAGGCGAAATCGTCGACCGTGTGAAGCTGAGCGATCTGCGGGCGCGGCTCAAAGTGATGCTGGACGCATGGCTGACCCGCAGTGCAGAGGCGCATTCGGATCTCGCCACGGCGGGCCCGGACGTGGGACCCTCGGGGGCGGAGGCTCAGCTCAGCCCGAGTCGCGGCAACGGGTGACGACCATGTCGCTGACTGCCGCCGAGTTGATGATGCTGCGCCTTTCCGTGACGGACGCACTGTCGTCAGTCTACGACCCCGAGATCCCGGTCAATATCTACGAGCTCGGCCTTGTCTATGAGGTCGATATCAGCATCGATGGTGCCGTCGTGGTCATGATGACATTGACGGCGCCGGGTTGTCCTGCGGCCCAGTCCCTGCCTGTCGAGGTGGAGCAGAAGGTGGCGGCGCTACCCGGCGTGAGTACCGTCTCGGTTGAGATCGTGTGGGATCCGCCGTGGGGGCCAGAGAAGATGTCCGAGGCGGCGAGGCTGCAGTTGGGGATGCTGTAGGAGACTGACACCCCACTTCGGACTGCGGCAGTGGGTCAGTTCGCTCGGCGTCCCCGCTCACACTCGCCGGCAAAACGAACCTTCCGGGTTCCGCAGCCGCCCTTACGTCGCCGGGGGCCCCCATCCCCGGCAGCGTGACTCGGCCCTCACGGCTCGTTTTGCGAACTGACGCCCAGCGGCTCGGTTCGAGGGGCCGCGTCGCGGACTGACCCACTACCTACGCCCGAGGCTGCCAGACAGGAGTAGTATGTCAGCAGGGAACTGGCCGGGATGAACACCCGGTCCGCCAATCTCCCGTTGATGGTCCACGTATCCGTTTCGTGAGGAGACGCTCATGAGGGAACTCACCACGGCAGTCATGCGCTACGCCTTCGCGAAGAGTCTGTATGCGGGGCAGGAAATTGCCAAGGCCGTCGGCTTCAACGAGAAGCACGTGAACGCCAAGAATCCGCCGGCTCCTGGCCCTGACGGTCAGGATCCGAAGACGATTTCGGGCCAGCTCTACAGGAACACCAAGCGAACCGTGGAGAAGTTTGGCGATCCTGCCGCCGTGATGTTCATCGCCGGCGATGAATATCAGACCAAGGCGGTGGACATATTCTTCGACATCATGACGTTCAAAGCGATGAGCCCCGACTACTGGGTGAAGGTCACGGACCATGTCGTGACGCAGAGCAAGCTGGCGGTCGACGCCACCATCGGCGACAAGGACTCGATCCATTCCCAGCAGGCGAAGAACACCCGCTACGTCTTCACGCTGGTGAGAAACAATCCGGAGAAGATTGGCATCCCGAAGCACGGCGAATTCGACCTCGCCGAGTTCATGGACAAGGCGTACGGGGTTGGCGACTTCGAGAACATCTGGACGGTCGAGGGACTCGGTCACGTCTACTGTCAACGGACGTGGAATCTGAAGTGGAACTGCAGCGAAGACGCCCATGGCATTCTGACTGACGGTCAGGCCGCCAGCATGCCGGCCAAGTCGCGGACCATGATGCACGCCGGCCTTGGCCTCTGCGTGGCTGAATCACTGATGAAGCAGTTGACGCCAGACAGCTCGACGAAAGAAACCGAGCGTGTCTTGAAGACGTTCATCAAGCTGTGCAACAACAATTCGGTCCCCGGATATGTTGGTTGCGCGCTGGAGTCGCTGGGATTGGTGACGCGCTGCTTCAACTTCCCCATGGTTGGCAAGGTGGAGAAGGCGCTGTTCGACCTGGACGAAAACGCGTGGGAGTTCTTCTGGCGCGGCGCCGGTCGGGCCCTCTACTTCTCGCCGGGGCACATGGTTCAGCCGCTCTACTCTCCGTGGATCGCGGCAGAGGCGGAAGCGCCGAACGATCGCGCGCTCAATATCCTCAAAGCCGGGATCTCCTGGCCGACCAACATCGTCAATATGCGCACGCCGGCCATCTTCGAGGACCTGATCAAGAGGCGCGGCGCCGACGAAGAAGACGCTGGGACGATTGCGCACGGCGTGGCCGCGTCCACGACGATGGCGTCGGACATCACACCGGATCATCCGCTCATCAAAGAGTATCTGGAGTACGTGCCCAAGAGCACCGATCCCGAGGTGAGGCGGTTGTGGACCAAGCTGGTGCACGACCCGGCCTACAACGCCGTGCACCGCTATCAGCCGGTGCTCAGCGCGCACAACAAGATGGACCAGGTGTTCCGCTTCCAGGACTTGAAGGCGCTGGTCGATCGTCTGGACCCGCCCACGCAGCACCACAAGGCGGAGCAGGTACACGGGAGACATCAGAAACCTTAGCGCTCTGCATCGCCTGAGCCATGACGTCGACCCCACGAGTCAGCGTGTTCATTGTTGACGACGAACCGCTGGCCCGGCGCCGCCTGCGCGATCTGGTGCGGGAGGTGCCGTGGCTCGAGTCGGTGGGGGAGGCGGCCACCGCGCAGGCCGCGATTGCGGCCATCAACGAACTCCATCCCGATCTCGTTTTCCTCGATGTGCGTTTGCCGGGACTCTCCGGCCTCGACGTGCTTGCGCAGGTCAAACATGCTCCGGCGGTGATCTTCACCACCGCCCACGACCAGTTTGCCGTGACCGCGTTCGATGTCGGGGCGCTCGACTACCTCCTCAAGCCGTTTGACCAGGAACGTTTCGACCGCGCGATCGATCGCGCGCGTCCCCTGCTCGAGCGGGCAGAGGGCACCGGGGCGGTCGACTTTGCGCGGGACGCGCAGGGTGGGGAGCGGATGACCCGCCTGTTCGTGCGCGAAGGAGGCAGGATCGTCCCGATTCCTCTGGCCGTTGTGGAGCGCTTCCAGGCGTGTGACGACTACGTCGTCGTGCACGCGGGGAAGCGATCGTACACCATCAGCCTGACGATGAATGACGTTGAGCGCCGCCTCGACCCGCTGCTGTTCGTCCGCGTACACCGATCCCACATCGTGAACCTCGACCACGTGGCGTCGATGGCGCCCTATGACGGATCACGCTTCGAGATTGCGATGCGCAATGGCACGAAGATCCTGGCCAGCCGGCAGCGGTCCCGCCATCTGAGGGAACTTGGGCGCTGAACTCGGGCGTCCGAAACCGGGGCACGAACCGATCACGCCTGGGCGTTCACCCACGGGATCATGATGCACGCGGTGGTTCCCTTTCCCGCGGCGCCATTCAGCGTGAAGCGGTGCCGGTCCTGATACAGCAGTTGAAGCCGTGCCGCGGTGTTCGTGGTCCCGGTTCCCTGTCGACCGCCGCCCTCGTAGCCGATTCCGTCGTCTTCCACGACAAGTTCCAGCCACGCCTCAACCCTGCTGGCCCGGACCGCGAGCGTGCACTTAGTCGATTGGTTCGAGAACCCGTGTTTCACTGCGTTTTCGACCAGAGGCTGGAGCAGAAATGCCGGCATGCGGGTCTCCAGGCACTCTGGCGCGATGGCGTAGATCACGTGAAGTCGTTCCTCGAAGCGAATGGCTTCGATCGCGAGGTAGTTCTCGATGTATCCGAGTTCCTGCCTGAGCGTGATCTCCTGGCGACTTCCCAGCTCGAGTGTCATGCGCAGCAGATCCGCCAGGCGACTGAGCATGCGGTCCGCCGCAGCGGGCTCGCTGTGGATCAGCGCCGAAATGGAGTGGAGCGTGTTGAACAGGAAATGCGGCTGGATCTGCATTCGAAGCGCCTGGTTCTGAGCCTCGACCAGTCGTGACTCGAGTTGGGCGGCTTCCAGCTCCCGCTGCCTGACTCGCTCCCGAAGCCGCCATGCGTGGTACGCGCCAAGCACCGCCAGCATCAGGAGCAGATTGAGGTGGGCATACATCCAGAAGAAGGCCATGAACCGCTTCCACGGGGCAGCGAACACCACCGTCCTGTCGGCCCCGTTCAGAAATGCCACCGCTACGAGCCAGATGCCGACCAACCCGAGCACCGTGGCGGCAAGTGCCGAGAGGGCCTGCAGAGACATCCGTCTCCACTCGCGCACGCTCGGCTCATCAACCGGGAAGCGGTTTGCCACCGCGATGATGGCCCGTCCTGAGAGGCCCCAGGCCAGAGCCTGGAGCAGGTTCATCGGCAGGACCTTGGCCCACGACGCCAGGCCTGGGGGAATCGTGCCTGCCGCCATGTCCCCGGTCGCCGTGTAGACACCCAGGAGCGCCCATGGAATCCAGTAGGCCCTTTGCTCGGATCGCCAGGCCAGCAGCACAACGAGTCCGACGTAGCCCAGGAACGCGGCAACGGCAATGCCGATCTTCGTGCTCGGCTGCAGGTGCGTGTCGGCCCAGTACAGGAACGCCAGCTGAGCCAGACCCAGCGTGACGGCGACTAGAGCCAGCGTGTGTCCGCGCTGGATCGGGATCGCGTCGATGTCCGCACGCTCGGTTGAGACGTCGGTTCGAGTGTTCATGGCACGCACCAACCAGCTCTGTCGGGCGCCATCGTCTGCAACTGAGATGGCGCCCCGTCCTGCCACATGCGAATCTCCCTCCCCGATCACATCCACGAGCATACGCTCCAACCGGACTTTACCAACGTCGGTCCGCCACCGACCTGGCCGTCACCATTTGATCATCCTGTACCGGTCAACCGTGTCGTCCAACCCAAGTCCCTCGTCATGGTCGACCAGATTGCCGGCCAACGGGAACGTCATTCTGCAGTCGTTCCGCCCTTCGACCATGAAGGAATGGTCGTTTATGACGGACCACGGGCTCCCCATGGCGCCCCGGACCTCAAGATGACAGCATGTTCCGGATGCGCGGCGGCGTGGTGTGAGATCTTGCTAATGTGCCCGGGTGTCCCAGCGGTTCGCCGGCTGCGGCGCCGGCTGACCGGTGATCCGCGAGGAGGGAAGGGTCGACAACAGCACGCCGATCAACATGCCCGCGACCGTCCTTGTTCGTGGCATCATGCGCTCATCTCCCACCCGAAGGTGCAATCGTCTGCCGGTAGTACTGGACGAGATTTTCGACACTCGGATGCTGCTCGATCCTAGCTGTCCACGCCGTCGTGTAGAGCCAGTCGTTGACCAGCGACGAGAGATCCTGCGTGGCGGTCCTGCTGATGACGTCGACGAGGTCCTTGGTGCTGCCGCCCCGGACGGCGAACTCGGAGGAATACCGTCCGATGATCGCGTGGAAGGTGTCCTTGCCGGCGACGCGATAGAGCAGATCGAAGAACAGCCCCCCGACCGTGTAGGACCAATTCGTCATGCGGGCCCCGCCATAGTTGACCAGCGGCACTGTCTGCAACCCCGGAGTCTTCGGAATGGCTCTTCGCAGCCGATCGATGAACTGGGTCTCGAGCCTCTCGACCGCCGGCTCACCGGTGATTTCCTGTGTCACCAGATACTCGAGGAATGAGGCGAGCCCTTCTTCCCATCGTGGCTTGGGGCTTTCGGTCGATGGCGCGTTCCACAAGTGACTGATCTCGTGGTAGACCTCCCGGAGCCGCGTGGGGTCGCGGAACGCCGCCGCCGCCTGGATCACGGCCGTCACGTCGGTTTGCGACCCCCAGCCGTCCGGGATCTCGATGAAGGTGAGGACCGAGGACCCGCGTCGCGGGCCATACCATCCGGTGAAAAGGGTGACAGCCTTCGTCGCGGCCTGGACCACGCTGGCGGCACCCGCTTCATCGCCAGGCAGGTGAAAGACCCGGACGCCGCTGGCAGTCACTTCCTTGTATTTCGCGATGGCGAAGTCCATCCGCCAGGACGGCTTGAGGCTCGAGTATCGGTAGGCGACTTTGTCGCCCACCGGGTCAATGCCATCGAGACGCCCGCCGTTGGCGACAACGAGCCCGTTGGGAACCGTGATGCGAGCGGAGTAGGTGAAGCTCCAGGAAAGGACACCGCGCTGGGAGGCCACGGAAGGGTAGCCAGGCTGGGGAAACGGCAGAGAATCATCGCGCAGAATGGTGAATTCTGGATCGATTCGATCCTGGATGTAGCGCATCCCGGTCTCGGCATAGCCAAGCACAGGGCCCTCATACCGAATCTGGATCGTCGTCCGCGCTCGCGGAGCGAGGGGTGCCGCAAGTGTGACGAGAATCTGGTTGGCCTGGTATTTTCTGAAGTCCTCGAAGGTGACCACCGTCTGGCCGAACGCGAGATCCCGCCCGTGCTCGTCACGCACCGCCTGCACGCGCAGCAACCGATAGAGCAGCAGCGACGCGGTGCGCACCGGTCGGGCAGAGGGGTTCTCGACTTCGATGCGCGCCGTAGCCCGCATCGCCTCGGCCGCGTAGTCGACCTCGACATTCAGATCGTAGCGGGTCGGCGAAAGCACCACCTGCGCGCTGGCATCTGCCGCGTCGCGCTGTCCCTCCGCCCTCGCGAGCGGCACGAGATCCGTCACCAGGAGGCCCGACGCGATACAAATCAGAAACGCCTTTCTCACAGCCCCTCCATCCTTCAAACTGCGCGTTCGCCGTTCGAATATGTCCAACGATTCATGTAGACGTTTGCCGTCGACGGTCCGTTTCGGCCAATCCGTTCACCCGGCTGCATTTCGCAAGATTCCACAAGCAAGCTCCATGAACTCCTCCGTCTAAGTCAACAAATCCCGCGGCCGCGGTGGTCGAGCGAATCGGCTGACCCTGCTGATTCGTTGCCAGCGGTCGCACGTTGCTGATCCGATCAATGGGAGGTTGTTCATGCGAGTTCGTGTTGTCGCGTTGCTGTCGTTATTGCTGCTCGTGGGTGGTTCACCAGTCGGGGCACAGGAGCCGGGAAGAGTGGGTCTGTTGATGACCTACCCGGAGTCTGCAGGGCTGATCTTCTGATCCCCGCGAAACTCACACCCCCGCTGAGGCGCCAGATTGTCGTGTCGAAAGGTGAGATCGATGCCAATGAACGTCACACAACCCCGGACGCTGACATCCGGCCTCGCTGGGAGAGAACGCTGGTGCCGGGCCGCGCATCGCGCAACCGCCCACCGGAGTTGCCTCGCGATGGTGTCGCTCGCCTGTCTGCTGCTCGCGGTCGCCGCCTGCCACGGCGACCGAACCCCACCCACGTCGCCGACCCCGACCCCGATCCCGGGGGAAGCCTACACGCTGAGTTTTCGCCTTCTCCACAGCGCCTCCGGAGACGTGGGCTCCAACTTCACGCGAACCGTGAACGGAAGCGGCCAGGTATCGATTCGAATCCCCGACCTGGGCGTCGCCGGCGTAGACCCGCTGCGCGCGGTTGCGGTTGAACTCTTACCCCTTGGCTCACCACTTGGCCGGATTGGGGTGTTCATCACGAGTACCCGGAACGGCACGCTCAACTTTGGGAATCCCGGACGGGATGCGACCTACGGCATCGTGTTGATGAGCGCCTTGAACGGCACCGACTACGGCTGTCTGGATTACTGCCCGACCTGCTACGGCACGAAGCCGTATCGTTACGCGACGATGAGACTGGCCGCCGAGGGCGAGGACGTCCACGGATATCGCGCGAGGGCGGCCACTGACATGCCCTTCCGGTATGCGGCCGAACTGTTCTCTGCCGCGATGCGCGTGCCGGGCCTCCAGTTCGGAAGTGTCGATCTGGTCACCGCACCCACGGCCGACATCACGGCCGCGTGGGCGGACATCCCGGCCTCCGGTTACGGCTATCGTGACGCGCCCGTGATCAACTTCAGGTTCGGCGACGCGTCGTCGCTTCAGTGCCCGTATGTCACCTGCATCCCTGGGATGACCCCCTACGAGCAGAACTTGAGGTACGCCGCCTACCTGGCCATCCACGAATTGGCGCACACGTACCTCTCGGCGCCGGACTACGACGCAAGGCCGGGTTGTGCCCCCCCCAGTTCGGGGCTCCTGACATGCGTGCTGGTGTCCTGTCCGCCCCCGGAAACCGACTATCCCGTCCTGTCGCCCTACGGGATCGACGCCATCCGGTACTGGGCGCTCATGAATCACCGGCCGCCCAGCTAGTCGTCACGTCGGCACCCGCGAACGCCAGGCAGTCGGCGGCCGTCGCGGGCTGATTCGCCGGCTGACCGCCCTGGTGCCGGGACTGGACCGCTTGCCGCTTCCCGTCGACCGATGCGCGAGCGGCACACAGGCTGGCGGCATCGCCGCCTCGTCTACTCGCTCCGCAGGGTGCGGGCTGGGTCCACGCGCGCGATGGCCAGCGCGGGCACCAGACTGGCGACCGCGGCCACGCACAGGAGACCGACGACGGCGACGACGTAGGTCAGCGGGTCGCCGGGCCGGACGCCCCAGATCAGCCGCTCGACCAGCCGGGCACCAGCCAGGGCGAGTCCCACGCCCGCAAGTGCGCCCACAGCAGCCAGCAGCATGCCTTGCCCGACGGTTCTGCCCACAATCCGGCTGGCGCGCGCGCCAAGCGCGAGGCGGATACCTATCTCGTGGGACCGTTGCGCGACGCCGTGCGCGATCAGGCCGGCCAGTCCCGTGAACGTCAGGACAAGCGCGAGCAGCGCCAGGCCGCCGAACAACTCCGCCCGGAGTCGCTGCAGAGCGAGAGAGTCGGCCCTGACGTCGTCGATGCTGCGAAAGCCGGTCACCGGGAGCAGCGGGTCGGCCGCGCCGACGGCTTTCTGTATCCCGAGCAGGAGCGGCGCGCCGTCACCAACTGTGCGTACGACCCACGTCGGCGGGAACCAGGTATGGATCATTGAAATCGACGCGTCCGGCATCTGCGCAGCCGGAAGGTACACGGTCGGCACGGCTGCCAGAGGCCCGTAGTTCCCCCACCCGCTTTTCACCGGAACATCGCCGACGACGCCGACGACATTTCTCGCCGTGCCGCCCAGCCGCATGGACTCGCCGAGAATATCCCGCTGCGGATAGTAACGGCGCACGAACGCCTCGTTGACGACAACGACGTGCTCGGTCGCCGCGCGATCGGCTTCGGTGATCGACCGCCCGCGCAGGGTACTGACCCGCAGCGCGCGCAGCGCACCGGGCGTCACGTAACACGCATTGGTGGTGAAATTCCCGGTGCGTCCATCGGTTGGCATGAAGCCGAGGTTGAGCGCGCGCTCGTAGGGCGGCGTCAACATGACACCGGCCGCGACGACCCCCGACAGCGACTGGATTCGGAAGAGGCTTTCATCGAACAGCCGAACCACTTGTTCCGTCGTCTTGTACCGGGCGTCCTGCAACGAGATGTGGGCCGTGAACACGCCCGTCGGATCGAACCCCGCGGGTTGGGTATTCAGCGACAGGAATGTCCTGACGAAGAGGCCTGCGCCGACCAGTAGCGTGATGCCCAGGGCCATCTGGATCACGATCAACAGCCGGCGCGGCCAGGGGTGCGCCCGCCCGGCCACGCCTCGATGGCCAGCCTCGGCGAACGCGCTGCGCAGATCCGTTCGCGTGGCCGTGAGGGCGGGCCACAGACCGAATGCAACGCCGGTCGCGCCGGCCACCACGATCGAGACTCCCAACAGCCGGACACTGAGACCGGCCGGCTGCCACAAGCCGAATGTCGTGACCAGGGCCGGCATCAGCGCGGCCATGACCAGCCAGCCCACGACAATTCCAGCCGCTGCGCCAAGCACGGCCAGGACCACGCTTTCGGTGAGGAGTTGCCCCACCACGGCACCGCGTCCTGCGCCGATGGCGACGCGAGTGCCGATTTCCCGCGCTCGCACCGAGGATCGCGCCAGTTGGAGGCCGGCGATGTTGGCGCACCCGATGATCAGTACGAGCGCGACGGCGCCCCAGAGGAGCAACAACGGCTGGCGCACCTCTTCAGTCATCCCCCGTTGCAGCGAGATCTGCTGCAAACGGCCCGAGGCGGCGTTTGGCCCGTCGACGCCGCGGATCACATCGGTACCGATACGCTGAAGCTGAGCGTCGGCTTCGGGTTCGGTGATTCCCGGCCGAAGGCGGGCGATGACGCTGTAGTTCGAGCCGCCTCCTTCGCCCGTGGTCGTCGGCCGCAGGGGCGTCCAGACGTCGGCCAGCCAGCCGGTACGAAAGTCGGGCGGCATGACGCCGACGACGGTGTACGGCTCTCCGCGAAGATGGATCGTCCGGCCGACAATCGTGCGATCTCCACCGACCTGGCTCAGCCACACCGCGTGCGACAGCACGGCCACTGGCGGTCCACCCTGGCGATCCTCGTCGGCGGTGAATTCGCGACCCATGAACGGCGGCACGCCGAGGACGCGGAAGAAGCCCGACCCCACCCGTTGTTGTCTCACCGACAGGGCGTGACCGTCCGCGAAGAGGTTGACCTCGGGAGTCGACTCTGAGATGGCCGCCGCATCGAGTCCCGCGGCGCGGTCGCGCACGGCCTCCCACACCGCTCCCGTCAGCGCGCTCTGAACGGTGCTTTCGCCGTTGCGCGCGTACGTCACGACGACCTGGGCGAGACGGGCGGGATCCGGATAGGGGAGCGGCCGAAGCAGCACCGCGTCCACGAGGCTGAATACCGCCGTGTTGGCGCCGATGCAGAGGGCGAGGGTCGCGACGGCCGTGGTCGTGAAGACAGGGTCTCGCCGCAGAAGGCGAAGGGCGAAGCGCGTGTTGCGGACGATCGTGTCGATCACCCGAAGTCCGCGCGCCTCGCGGCATTCCTCGCGAACGCGGTCGGTCGCGCCGAACTCCAGGCGGGCGCGCCGCCGGGCCTCCTCGGGCGCCATGCCCTGGCTGATGAGATCCTGCACGCGCGCATCGAGATGAAACTGCAGTTCGTCAGCCAAGTCGGACTCGACGCGGCGGCGGCGGCTAATTGCATGGGCAAACGAACGGAATCGAGTGAACATCTCACACCTCCTGCGGCGTCGCGCCAAGCACGTATTCAACCGCGTCGTTCAGGCGCCGCCACTCCTCGGCCTCGCGCCGCAGTTGATTCCGGCCGGCCGCCGTCAGCCGGTAGTACTTGGCGCGGCGGTTGTTGTCGGAGACTCCCCACTCCGGCGAGATCAGGCCCCGGTGTTCCAGGCGATAGAGCGCCGGATAGAGCGACCCCTGCTCGATCTGGAGCATCGCCCGCGACAGTTGCTGAATCCGCAGCAGGATCCCGTACCCGTGGAGCGGTGCAAGCGACACGGCTTTGAGGATCAGCAGGTCGAGCGTTCCCGGCAGCAGATCGGCACCGGACCCCATGGGCGTCTCTCCTCTCTCCTAGACTGTCAAGGAGTGAGACGGAAGATCCCGGCGTTAAGTTGGCACGTCGAACGGAATTACCGCGGCAGGGCCAGCAATTAGCAAGATTCCTGCTGTGCGTTCCGTGCCCGGAACGATGCCAGTGACCGGGGGGGCTCGCCACCTGGGCGATGGTGGATGTGCTCGAGCCGCTCCCGTGGAATGCCGTGTCTCAGCGAATTGCCGAGATGGGATCCACCCTCGACGCCCGCCTCGCGGGAACGAACGCCGCGACCAGACCGACGATCAGCAGAGTTCCGACGGCGAGGGCGTAGACGACACCGCTGTGCGGCTCTACCTGAAACAAGAACGCCGCGACCAGACGCGACAGCATCCAGCCGGCTCCCACGCCAATGGCGATGCCAGCGCCCATGAACACCGCGGCGCGCGACAGGATCATGAACAGCACCTGTCCGGGCTCGGCGCCCAGCGCCATGCGCACGCCGATCTCCTGGGTGCGCAACTCGACGAGGTACGCCATCACGCCGTAGATGCCGACGCCGGCAATCACGATGGCGAGCACGCCAAACAATGCAAGCACGATCATGTTGAATTTCCGCTGCACGATCAGCGTCTTGTACATCTCGCTGAGGGTCTGAGCCTCCGGCACGACCACGTCGGGCAACACCGCGCGGACAACCGCGCGTGCGTCCGTCGCCAGCGCGCCCGGATCCCGCGAGGTCCGCAGGAAGAGAGTGCCGCCGAACGCGCGTGTGCCGCTGATCGGTCTGTACACCTCTGGCCGGAGCATCGCCTCTGGTCCGCCGAGTCGCACGGCACGCACGACGCCGACGATGCGACGCGTGCCATTGGATTGCACCGTCACGCCCAGAGGTTCTCGACCCTTGAGGAAACGCTCCGCAGCGACGTCGTTGATAATGAGCACCGGCTCGGCGCTGGTAGCGCTGTCGGC
>Ga0334722_10002644_pt1 | contig 19998 bp, 20 predicted proteins | sample C3_bottom_MG_FD_207210 | JGI IMG/M metagenome (GOLD analysis project Ga0334722, IMG submission 207210) | Sediment microbial communities from Yellowstone Lake, YNP, Wyoming, USA - C3_bottom | ecosystem: Environmental > Aquatic > Freshwater > Lake > Sediment | place: USA: Wyoming | collected...
CCAACGGCGCCGGGAAGACGACGATCTTCTACATGATGGTGGGGCTGGTTCGCCCCGACGAGGGCGAGGTGCGGCTGAACGGCGCCGTCGTGACGGACCTCCCGATGCACCGCCGCGCGCGGATGGGACTGGGGTACCTCCCCCAGGAGCCGTCCGTCTTCCGGAAACTTTCCGTTCGGGACAACATCCTCGCCTTCCTCGAGGAGACTCCGCTGTCCCCGGGGGAACGGCGGGAGCGCTCCGATGTGATCCTGCGCGAGATGCGCATCGGCCACGTCTCCGACACGATGGGGTACGCCCTGTCCGGGGGGGAACGGCGCCGCGTCGAGATCGCCCGGGCGCTGGTCCTTTCCCCCGATTTCCTGTTGCTGGACGAACCGTTCGCCGGCATCGACCCGATCTCCGTGGCCGACCTCCAGCAGGTGATCCTCGGATTAAAAGAGCGCGGGATCGGGGTTATAATGACGGATCATAACGTGCGTGACACGCTCAAGGTCTGCGACCGCGCGTACATCATCTCCGAGGGGGAGATCCTCCTCGCGGGAAACCCCGGTGAGATCGCCGCGTCGGACCGGGTCCGGGAGATTTACCTGGGAGACGGTTTCTCGCTCTGACCGGCGAAGGGGATTGGATGGCGCTGGAACTCCGACAATCGCTCAAGCTCAGCCAGCAACTGGTGATGACTCCCCAGCTGCAGCAGGCGATCAAGCTTCTGCAGCTGTCCCGGCTCGAGCTGCAGCAGGCGGTGCGGGAGGAGCTTGAGGTCAACCCGGCGCTCGAGGAGACCGTCGAGGAGACCGCCGAGGAGGAGGCTCCGCTGCCGGCGGAGGCGTCCACACCCCCGACCCCGGAGGAGGGGCCCACGCCGAAGGAAGGCGACGGGCTCATCGACCGCGTGGACTGGGAGTACTACTTCAACGAAGGGTCCCGCGACGGACGCGTGGATCGGGACACCGACGACGAAGACGGACGCCCCTACTACGAGAACACCCTCACGCGCCGCCCCGACCTCCCCGAGCACCTCGAAACGCAGCTGCGGCTCCTGGACCTCTCCGACGCCGAGCGGGAGGCCGCCCTCTACCTGGTCGGCAACATCGACGAAAACGGGTATCTGAAGACGACCGCCGAGGAGGCCGCGCAGGCCCTCTCGCTTCCTGTCGAAGAGGTGGAGCGCGCCATCGCGACGGTCCAGACGCTCGATCCCCTGGGCGTGGGAGCGAGGGACCTGCGGGAGTGCCTGATGATCCAGGCGCGGGAACGGGGCGCGGCGTTCGAACTTCCCCTCCGGATCCTCGCGGACCACTTCGACCTGTTCTCAAGGGGGGACGTGGCCGGAGCGGCGCGTCGGCTGAAGCTCCCGAAGGAGGCCGTCAAGGAGGCGTTCCAGAGGCTCGTCACCCTGTGGCCGAAGCCCGGCCGCGAATACTCGGGAGACGACGTCCAGTACATCACCCCCGACGTCTACCTGTTCAAGATCGACGACCAATGGGTCATCACGCTGAACGACGACGGTCAGCCCCGGCTTCGACTCTCTTCCTACTACCGGCGGCTGCTGACGGGAGACGCGGAGGGGCTCCCGAAGGAGGACCGGGAGTTCCTGAAGCAGAAGGTCAACGCCGCGCTGTGGTTCATCAAGAGCATCGAGCAGCGAAAGCGAACCATCTACAAGGTCGTGGAGAGCATCGTAAAGCTGCAGCGCGACTTCCTCGAGAAGGGGCCCGGCCACCTGCGGCCCCTTACGCTGCGGGACGTCGCCGAGGACATCGAGATGCACGAGTCGACCGTGTCGAGAGTGACCAGCGGCAAGTACGTGAACACCCCCCACGGGATCTTCGAGCTGAAGTACTTCTTCACCTCGGGGCTCAACCGGGAGGGAGGGGAGGAGGATATCGCCTCCAAGTCCGTCAAGGAAAAGATCCGGGAGATCATCCGCGCCGAGGGCGAGAACAAACCGCTCAGCGACCAGGAGTTGATGCGGCTCCTGCGGAACCAGGGGATCCGGATCGCCCGGCGGACCGTCACCAAGTACCGCGCGGCGCTGGGGCTGCTGGCCTCGTCGCGGCGCAGGAAGCAGTACTAGTGCAGGGCTCCACAGCACCGATTACGCAGAAGGAGGGGAACCCGTGAACCAGATCAACGTTACGTTCCGCCATGTCGACCCGAGCCAGGCATTGAAGGATTACGTGACCGGGAAATTGGGAAAGATCGGGAAGGTGGTCGAAAAGTCGTTCGACGCGCACGTCACCTTATCCGTCGAGAAGTACCGCCACATCGCCGAGGTGTTCCTGACGGCGCGGGGGATCACCATCAAGGCGTTCGAATCCACGGAAGACCTGTACTCCGCCATCGACCTCGTGTGCGACAAGGTCGAGCGCCAGTTGAAGAAGTACCGCGAGAAGCGGAAGGACAAGGGGCAGGCGGTCATCCCCGAGCCGATGGTGTCCGGATCGTCCCTCACGATCGCGGAGGGGGAAGGCCGGCCCAGGATCGTCCACACGGACAACTTCCTGGCCAAGCCGATGACTGTGGAGGATGCGGCGCGCCACCTCGACCTGCTCCGGCTCGACGTGGTGATGTTCGTGAACCAGGAGACGAACCAGCCGAGCGTGGTCTTCCGGCAGCAGGACGGCAACATCGGATTCACGGAGCCGGCGGCTCGATGAGGATTCAGGACATCCTCCCCCCGGGGGCCGTGGTGGACGGGCTCCGGGCGGAGACGAAGGAGGGGGTCCTTCGCGAGCTCTCGGAAGCGATCTGCCGGCGGCTCCCGGCCCTTTCCCCCGACCGCCTCACGGCGATCCTGATGGACCGCGAGGGGCTGGGGAGCACGGGAATCGGCGAAGGGGTGGCGATTCCCCACGGGAAGGTCTCCGGGATCGAACGGCTGGTCGCCGTCTTCGGGCGCAGCCGCGGGGGGGTGCAGTTCGCCTCCCTCGACGGGAAGCCGGCACGGCTCTTTTTCCTGATCCTGGCCCCGGAGAACTCCGCGGGGATGCACCTCAAGGCGCTCGCTCGCATCTCGCGGCTTCTCAAGGATCCGCGGTTCCGGGGACGGCTCCTTGCGGCCGAGGGGGTCGAGGGGCTTTCGCAGGTTCTCCGGGAAGAGGACGAGCGCGTCTGATCCGAGCTGAAAGGAGGGGCCGTGCCGATCTCCGTGCAAGCCTTCCGGGACGAGTGCTCGGGGCACCTGCGCCTCCGTCTCCTCGCGGGGGAGCGCGGGATGGACCGCGTGATCGCGGCAAGCCGCGTCCAGGAAGCCGGGTTGGCGATCATCGGCGAGGTCTTTCCGTCCAGGGAAGGGTGCGTCCAGGTCCTGGGCGAGACCGAGGTGGACTACTTCCGCAGGCAGGATCCGGCGAGACGGAGCGAGATCGTCGAACGGTTCTTCGCCGGCCCCCTGCCGTGCGCCGTCGTCGTCGGGCCGCTCCCGGCGCCGGGTCTCTTCGTCGAAGCGGCGGAGCGGGCTTCCGTGCCCCTGTTCGCGTCCGACCTCCCCGCGGCCGGTTTCCTCGAAGAGGCGGGCCGCCACCTCTACAGACTCTTCACGGAAACGGCCACGGTCCACGGCGTCCTCCTCGAGGTCATCGGCGTGGGGGTTCTCCTCTCGGGACGGAGCGGGATCGGCAAGAGCGAATGCGCCCTCGACCTCGTCCTCCGGGGCCACCGGTTCGTCGCCGACGACGTGATCCACGTCGACAAGCTCGGCCCGGCCACTCTCGTGGGCCGCGGGGACGATCTCACCTGCCACCACATGGAGATCCGGGGGCTCGGGATCATCAACGTCCGGGACCTGTTCGGCGCGACCGCGACGACGCAGATGAAGAAGATGGAGCTCGTGGTCCGGATCGAGGAGTGGGATCCTTCCAGGGAGTACGACCGGCTTGGTCTCGAGGGCGGGACCGTCGAGATCCTCGGCGTCCGGCTCCCCTCCCTTCTCGTCCCGGTCTCCCCCGGGCGGAACCTGGCGACGATCGTGGAGGTGGCGGTGCGGAACCACCTGCTGAAGCAGCTCGGGGTCCACTCCGCGCGGGAATTCGTCGATCGGCAGAATCGTCGGGCCGGTGGGAGCGGCTCCCCATGACCGCCGTCGAAGCGCGGGCGCACCGCGCCGACATCGTCGTCGTGACCGGACTGTCGGGGGCCGGGAAGAGCACGGCGATCAAGGTATTCGAGGACCTCGGCTACTATTGCGTGGACAACCTGCCGCCGGTCCTCCTTCCCAAAATCGTCGACGTCGTCTCCGAGGCGCGGGGCGAAGGGGCCCGGGTGGCCCTCGGGATGGACATCCGGGGGAAGGAGTTCCTCCCGGACCTCTCTAGGGTGCTCGACGAACTGCGGGGGGGAAGGAGCGCGGTCCACGTCCTCTTCCTCGACGCGGCGGACGAGGCGCTCCTGCGGAGGTTCAGCGAAACGCGGCGGAAGCACCCCCTCGCGGCAAGGGGCGGCGCCCTGGGCGCGATCCGGAAGGAGCGGGGGATCCTCGCGCCGCTGCGGGAAATGGCCGACGCCGTCATCGACACCTCCCAGTTCAACGTCCACCAGCTTCGGGACGCCCTTGTGCGCCGGTTCCGGCGCGAGGGGGCCGGCGGCCTGAAGGTGAGCGTCATCTCCTTCGGCTACCGGTACGGGATTCCCGCCGAGGCCGACATGGTGGTCGACGTCCGGTTCCTCGCCAACCCGAACTTCGTACCGTCCCTCAAGCGGTTTACCGGCCTCGACCGGGGAGTCCGCGACTATGTCCTGGGAGCCCGCACGACGAAGGGGTTCCTCCGCCGCCTGTCGGATTTGTTGCTTTTCCTCCTCCCCCTCTATAGAAAGGAAGGGAAGGCGTACTTTACGCTGGGCGTCGGCTGCACCGGCGGCAGGCATCGGTCCGTCGCGGTCGCGGCGGCGCTCGGCGACATTCTCGGGAAGGGGAAGGAAGCGGCCGTCGTGATCCACCGCGACCTGTCGCGCTCCTCCCTGCCCGCCAAGGGGATGAGATGATCGGAGCGGTTGTCGTCTCCCACGGCGCTCTCGCCACGGAACTGGTGCGCGCCGCCGGGATCATCGTCGGAAAGATCGAGGGGGTCGTCGCCGTCGACATCTCCCCCGACATGAGCGTCGAGGCGGTCCACGATGCGGTGGAGGGGGCCGTCCGCACGGTCGAGGACGGGGACGGCGTGCTGATTCTCACCGACATGTTCGGCGGGACGCCGTCCAACATCGGCCTGGCGTTCCTCGGCACGCACCGCGTGGAGATCCTGACGGGGGTGAACCTGCCGATGATGGTCAAGTTCCCCATCGCCCGGGAAGGGATGCCGCTCGACGAACTCGCCCGCCAGCTGCAGGAGTGCGGCCAGCGCAGCATCATGATCCCGGGAGACATGCTGAAGAAGAAGGCCGAAAAGAAGCAGGAGAAGTAGCGGGATGCCCCTGGTGCTCGCCCGCATCGACTGCCGGCTGATCCACGGGCAGGTGGTGGAGACGTGGGTGCCCCACACGTGCGCCAATTCACTGATCGTCGCCAACGACGACCTGGCCGGGAACCCGTTCCTGCGCTCCGTGATGGAGTTGGCGGTACCCCCGGCGATCCGCGTCCATTTCTGCCGCCTCGACGAGACGATTCGCGTCCTCGCCGAGGCCGACCGGAACGGGGAGCGCTCCATCCTGCTGGTCGCCAGCGCGGCGGACGCGGTTGCGCTCCGGAAGGCGGGGGCGGCGTTTGACCTCCTCAATATCGGTAATCTCCACTACGCCGCGGGGAAGGTCGAGATCTCCCCGTCCGTGTACTTCGCGCCGGAGGATTTCGACGCCCTCGGCTGGTTCCGCTCGCACGGGGTAACCGTCCTCGTCCAGGGGACGCCGTTCGAGGCGGGAACGTCGTTCGACGCGAAAAGGGAGCAGGGGTGACCTGGCGGTTCCTTCTCGCCATCCTTCTCGGGGGGGTGTGTTACCTCGACCGGACGGCGGCATGTCAGTTGATGCTCCACCGCCCCCTTGTCGTCGCCACGCTGATGGGCGCGGTCTTCGGGAACATGGCCGCCGGCGCCCAGGTGGGGGTCGTGCTCGAGCTGATCTACCTGGCCCGGCTCCCCGTGGGGGCGTCGATCCCTCCCGACGACACGGGCGCGGCCGTGTTCGGCGGTTCGGCCGCCGCGGTCGCCTCCTCCTCCATCGGGCTTGACCCGGGGAGTTTCACCGCCCTCGTGCTGCTCTCCGTCGTCGTCGCCGAAGCGGGAAAAGTGGCGGACCGTTTCGTCCGGAAGGTCAACGTGCGGATCGCCCGCCTCACGGTGGAGTCGGTGGACCGGGGGGACGTGCAGGCGGTGGAGCACGGACTGCTCGCCGGCCTCACCCTGTTCGCCGTGACGGGAATGATCCTTGCCCTCGTCTTCTCGGGGGCGGGCGTGGCGGTGTCGAAGGAGCTGCTTCCCCGGTTCGGCCCCGCCAGCCGGGGGAACTTCGCGATCCTCCTGCCGGCGCTTCCGCTCCTGGGCGCCGCATCGGTCTACTCGTGCAGCCGCACCGAGCGGACCGCTGCCGTGTTCTTCCTGACGATGGCGGCCGTTTTCGGCGGTACCGTGCTGTTCCGGTGGTCCGCATGACGATTCCTGCGCTCGCGGCGCGGTCCCGGAGCGCCGTCTGGCGGCGGCAGTTCCTGCTGCAGGGGTGCTGGAACTACGAGGGAATGCAGAACGTGGGATTCGCCTACGCCATCCTGCCGGCGCTGCGCGACTTCTACGCGAACCGCCCGGAGGATGCGTTGAAGGCGGTGAAGCGGCACCTCGAGTTTTTCAACACCCAGCCGGCGATGGGGGCGTTGATTCTCGGGGCGTCGGTCCGGCTCGAGGAACGGGTCGCCGCCGGGGAGGCGGATCCGCGGGCGATCGGCACGTTCAAGGTGGGGCTGATGGGGTCGCTGGGGGCGATCGGGGACTCCTTCTTCTGGGGCGCCCTGCGGCCGATGGCCTCGGTGGCGGGGACCCTCCTCGCGCTGCTCCATCCCCTCCTGGGGATCGCCGCCCTTCTGCTCCTCTACAACGGAGTCCACCTGACGCTTCGCCGGCGCGGTTTCGCCGCCGGCATGGAGGGACCGGAGGGCGCGGTGGGCTGGCTCAAGGGGGCGGCTCTCACCATCCGGACCGACGACCGCAAGTTGCTCGCGGCGATCCTCGCCGGGGCGTACGCCGGGGTGTTCGCCGCGCGTTTTATCCCCCCGGGAGGCGGCGTGTCCCACGCGCTGGCGTCGCTCCTTCTCGCCGCCGCCGCCGTGCACCTGTTCACGGTCCTCTTCCGGAAGGCGGTCTCGCCGTCGGAGATCCTGTCGTTTCTTCTCTTCGTGGGGGTGCTGATCCTGTGGCGTTGAGTGCGGAACGCGAGTTCGACATCCTGAACCGGCTCGGCTTGCACGCCCGCGCCGCGGCGCAGCTGGTGCGCCTGGCGAACGGGTTCGCCTCCGAGATCCGCATCGCGAAGGACGGGGTGGAGGTCAACGGAAAGAGCATCATGGGCGTGCTGATGCTGGCGGCGCCGAAGGACACGAAGATCCTGGTCCGGGCGATCGGGCAGGACGCGGAAGAGGCCGTGGCGGCGATCGGGCAGCTGATCGCCGGGAAGTTCGGGGAGGAGTAGCCGCGTGACGGAAGGACACGTGAAGATGCGGGTCCTGAAGGGGATCCCGGCGTCCGGTGGGGTCGCGATCGGGAAGGGGTTCTTCCTGAACCGCGTCCTCTCGCGGTCGGTCCGCTCGACGGTCGGCAGGGAACAGGTGGACGAGGAAGTCGCCGCCTTCCAGCGCGCGGTGGCCCGCTCCCGGGAGCAGATCCTCGCGATCCGGGACGGCGTGGCGGATTCCTCCACGGAACATCACCAGATCCTCTCGGTCCACCTGGCGCTCCTCGAGGACTCGATGCTGATCGAGCAGACGGTCCGGACGATCCGTGAGAACCAGTTCGCCGCGGACTGGGCGTTCAACAAGGTGCTCCAGAACCTCCTGGAGACGTTCCACCGGATCGAGGATCCGTACCTGCGGGAGCGGGGACACGACCTGCGGCAGATCGGCCACCGGGTCCTCGAAAACCTCGCCGGACGCCCCGTGGACTCTGTCGCAGCGATCCGCGACCCGGTGGTCATCGTGGCCCACGACCTCTCTCCGGCGGACACCGCGCAGATCCTGAAGAGCCCCGTGCTCGGCTTCGCGACCGACGTGGGGAGCCGGACATCCCACACCGCGATTACGGCGCGCTCCCTGGGGATCCCGGCGGTCGTCGGGGTCGAGGGGGCGACGGAGGAGTACCGGTCCGCGGAGACGGTCATCGTCGACGGCGAGGAAGGGGTGGTCGTCTTCGACCCGACCGAGGAGGCGCTCCGGGAATACCAGGAACGGCGGAGGGCCTACGCGCAACGGACCCGGGACCTGGCGAAGTTCGCGCGGCTGCCGACGGTCACGCGCGACGGGAAGACGCTGCTGCTCCTGGCGAACATCGAGTTTCCCGAGGAAGCGGACGTCGCGCTGCGCAGCGGCGCCTACGGGGTGGGGCTCTACCGGACGGAGTTCCTCTTCCTCAACCGGAAGGATCTCCCTTCCGAGGAGGAGCACTTCGAGACGTACCGGAAGGTGGCGGAGAAGTTCGTGCGCCACCCGGTCACGATCCGCACCTTCGACCTCGGCGGTGACAAGTTCGCGTCCCAGATCGAGCTCGCCGACGAGATGAACCCGGCGATGGGGCTGCGGGCGATCCGGTTCTGCCTCAAGGAAAAGGAGATCTTCAAGCCCCAGCTCCGGGCGATCCTGCGCGCCTCGACGTACGGGAAGGTGCGGATGATGTTCCCGATGATCTCCGGGGTGGGGGAGCTTCGGGAGGCGATGGCCGTGGTCGAGGAGGTGCGGGGGGAGCTTCGCCGCCGGCGGATTCCCTACGACAAGGAGTTGCCCATCGGGATCATGATCGAGATCCCCTCCGCGGCGATCGTCGCCGACCTGCTCGCGCGGGAGGTCGGATTCTTCAGCATCGGCACGAACGACCTGATCCAGTATTCGCTGGCGATCGACCGGGTCAACGAGCACGTCTCCTATCTGTACGAGCCGCTTCACCCCGCGATTCTTCGGCTGGTCCGGCGGGTCGTGGAGGCCGGGCACGACGCCGGGATTCCGGTGTCGATGTGCGGGGAGATGGCCGGGGAGCCGCTCTATTCCTATGCGCTGCTCGGCCTCGGACTGGACGAGCTCAGCATGAACGCCGCCGCGATCCCGCGGGTGAAGCGGATCCTCCGCAAGTCGGTGGCGTACGAGGCCAAGGAGTTCGCGGGGACGCTGCTGCTGCACGCGACCGCGGCCGAGATCGGCAGGGCGCTTCGCAAAAAGGTGGAAGACCTGTTTCCCGACGAGCGTTTTTAGAATATACTCCGTCGATTCGAATTTATTTCCTCGATACGGGAGAGCGATGGGCATGAGCGAATTCCTATTCACGTCCGAGTCGGTGACGGGCGGGCATCCGGACAAGGTGGCGGACCAGATCTCCGACGCGGTGCTGGACGAGATCCTCCGGCAGGATCCCCGCGGACGGGTGGCGTGCGAGACGATGGTGACCACCGGGCTGGTCGTGGTGGCCGGGGAGATCACCACGAAGGCGATCGTCGATTTCCCCGACGTGGTCCGCAAGGCGGTGACCGACATCGGCTACACGGGGAACTCGAAGGGGTTCGACGCCCACAACTGCGCCGTGGTCGTCGCGGTCGACCGCCAGTCCGCCGACATCGCCCAGGGGGTCGACCGGGGCGACGAGGAGAAGCAGGGCGCCGGAGACCAGGGGATGATGTTCGGGTTCGCCTGCGACGAGACGAAGGAACTGATGCCGATGCCGATCTCCTTCGCGCACAAGATCTGCGCGCGTCTCACGGAGGCGCGGGAGAAGAAAGTGCTCCCGTGGCTGCGGCCCGACGGGAAGAGCCAGGTGACGGTGCGCTACGTGGACGGCGTCCCGCGCGAGGTGACCGCCGTCGTCTGCTCCACCCAGCACGCCGAGGAGGTGGGCCGCAAGGCCCTCACCGAGGGGGTCCTGGAGGAGGTCGTCCGGAAGGCGGTGCCGAGGGACCTGTTGTCGAAGAAGGTGAAATTCTACATCAACCCCACCGGGCGGTTCGTCGTCGGGGGCCCCCACGGCGACACGGGGCTCACCGGGCGCAAGATCATCGTCGACACCTACGGGGGATACAGCCGCCACGGCGGCGGGGCGTTCTCCGGGAAGGATCCTTCCAAGGTCGATCGCAGCGCGGCGTACATGGCCCGGTACGTGGCGAAGAACGTCGTCGCCGCGGGCCTTGCCCGAAGGTGCGAAGTGCAGCTCGCCTACGCCATCGGCGTCGCCGAGCCGGTTTCGATCCTGGTGGAGACCTTCGGCACGGCGAACGTCCCGGAGGAGCGGATCGGGCGCGCCGTGATGGACACCTTCGACCTGCGGCCCGCCCGGATCATCCGCGAGCTGAACCTGCTGCGCCCCATCTATCGGAAGACGGCGGCCCTCGGTCACTTCGGGCGCGAGCTCCCCGAGTTCACCTGGGAGAAAACCGACAAGGTCCGGGCGCTGCGCAAGGCGGCCGGCCACGGCGCGTAAACCCCGGAAGGCATACTCAACCGGGAGGGCCCTCCGGCTGCGTCGCCTCGGAGAGGGGGCTCCGTTCGTGGCTCGCCGTGCGATGAACCTGCACGGCTGCGCCTTACCTCACTGCGCCCCCCTCCTGCGGCGACTCCGCCGGAGGGGAAGTCCCGGATGCGCCCCAGTTACGAGATTCACTCTGCCGGGGTACCCCCGCAGCAGGAAGAACGGGGGGCACAGCGGCTTCCGGGATCGGTTTGGATTCGTTACCGTTTTTTTGATTGGGAGTACTTAAGAAGAAAGGGGTTACGGAATGGCTGCCGGCAAAGGGTACGACGTCAAGGATCGGAAGCTCGCCGCCGCGGGGAAGAACCGCGTCGAGTGGGCCAAGAAGGACATGCCGGTGCTCCGATCCATCGGTGCGCGGTTCGCGAAAGAGAAGCCGCTCAAGGGCGTCCGGGTCGCCGCCTGCCTCCACGTGACCACGGAGACCGCGGCGCTGATGCAGGTACTCGCCGCAGGCGGTGCGAAGGTCGCCCTGTGCGCCTCCAATCCCCTGTCGACCCAGGACGAGGCGGCCGCCTCCCTTGTCAAGAACGACGGCATCGCCGTCTACGCGATCAAGGGGGAGAACCGGGAGACGTACTACCGGCACATTCTCGCGGCTCTCGCCGTCCGTCCGCACATGACCATGGACGACGGGGCGGACTTGGTCTCGATGGTCCACTCGGAGAAGAAGGAGTACCTGAAGGAGATCGTCGGGGGCACCGAGGAAACGACCACGGGCGTCATCCGGTTGAGCGCGATGGGAGAGAAGGGGGTCCTGCGGTACCCCATCATCGCGGTGAACGAGGCGAAGACGAAGCACTTCTTCGATAACCGGTACGGAACGGGGCAGTCGACGCTCGACGGCATCCTCAGGGCGACGAACCGGCTGCTGGCGGGGAGCTGTTTCGTCGTGGCCGGCTACGGTTGGTGCGGACGCGGACTGGCGATGCGGGCCCGGGGGATGGGCGCCCGCGTGATCGTCACCGAGATCGATCCCCTTCCGGCGCTCGAGGCGCTGATGGACGGCTTCGAGGTGGCGCCGATGGCCGAGGCGGCGAAGGTCGGGGACTTCTTCTGCACCGTCACCGGGAACCTGCACGTGGTCCGCAGGGAGCATTTCGAGCGAATGAAGGACGGAGCGATCGTGTGCAACTCCGGCCACTTCAACGTCGAGATCGACATCCCCGCGCTGGCGAAGCTGGCGAAGTCGGTGCGCACGGTCAGGCCGTTCGTCGAGGAGTACGTCTTGAGGGACGGCCGCGCGATCCATGTCCTGGGTGAGGGCCGGTTGATCAACCTGGCCGCCGCGGAAGGGCACCCGGCGAACGTGATGGACATGAGCTTCGCCAACCAGGCGCTTTCGGCGGAGTACATGGTCCGGAACCACGGGGCGCTGTCGAACACCGTCCACACGGTCCCCGAGGCGATCGACCGGGAGATCGCGCGGCTCAAGTTGGCGTCCTCCGGCACCCGGATCGACCGCCTCACGCCGGAGCAGCGCGACTACCTCGCCTCCTGGGAGATGGGTACCTGAGCTACCGGCTCACGCCGCGGAACAGCGCGGCTCCGGAGCCGGCGAAAAGGATCCCCGGGAGCCACGCGGCGAGCAGAGCCGGGAGGATCCCCATTCTGCCCAGCGAGAGGGACGTCGACAGGACGACCCAGCAGGCGAACCCCATCAGGAGCCCGAGGCCGATGCTGCGCCAGGCGCCGCCCGACCGGGGCGAGCGCAGGGCGAAAGGGATCGCCAACATGCTGATGAGGACGTTCAGCAGGGGGTAGGAGATCTTCGCGTACAGGTCGGTTTCGTACCCCCTCGCCTCGTACCCTTTCCGCCGAAGCTCCCCGACGTACCCCGAGAGTTGCGCGTAGGTCATCTCCTCGGGGGGAGTTTCCCCCTCGATGAACCCGTCCATCGTTTCCGGGATCCGGTATGTCCGGAGGGAAAACGCCGCCACCGACGGCGTCTCTCCGAAGACCCGCTCCCTTCCTTCCGCAAGCTCCCACGCGCCATCGGAAAGGAGACGGGCCCTCCGGGACTCGATCCTGCGCAGCGGACGGAAATCCCGGTCCACCTCGATGTACTGGAACCCCCGCAACGACCGGGACGGGCCGTCCACCACCTGGGCGGAGAGGACCCCCCGCTCGCCGCGGATCCAGTACCGGTTCCCCGAGAACTGCGCCGCCACGTTTCCCGGCCGCACGCGGAGGCGTTCGATCTCCCGGGCCTGCCGGTTCGCGGCCGGGGCAAGCACTTCGGAGCAGAGCAACGACAGACCCGACACCAGGGCGCACCCGACCAGGATCGGGACGCAGGCACGGAGAAGGCTCACCCCCCCGGAGAAGATCGCCGTCAGCTCGTTCGAGCGCACGCGCAGGGAAACGGCGACCAGCACGGCCAGCATCGTCCCTACCGGGGAGATCAACACGAAGATGCCCGGCACACGGGTGAGGTAGTACCATCCGATTTCCCGGAGGCCCGCGTTGTGCCGCAGCAATTTCTCGGCATGGTCGACGAAGTCGATCAGCAGGAACAGGAGGAGGAAGCCGAGGATGCAAACGGCCGCGGCGCGGAGGAACTCCCGGAACAGGTAGCGCGAGAGTACGGTCATCTGCGGAGCCGATCCTTGCCGGGGAGGCGGGGGAGGAGGGTCAGGCAGTGCTCCGACCGCCAGAGGATCCACGAGGCGACGGAGAGTCCGAGGGCGTTGGGCGCCCAGAGGAGGGCGATCATCCCGGGACCGGAGCGGCTCTCCACCGCTCCCGCCGCGGCGATGAACAGGTAGTAGACCAGGAACAGGGCGACGGTGATCCCGACGGCGGACGACTTTCCCCGGGATCGCAGGGAGAACCCGAGAGGAATCGCGAGCAGACCGAAGGAGAGGCAGGATGCGGCGAGGGAGAGCCTGCGGTGGAAATGGTAGCGATAGGTAGCGTTCGCCCCGCCGCCCCCGGTCGCGTCGACCTTCCGTGACAATTCGGGGAGGGTCATCCCTTTCGGGTCGTTCCCTCCGGGAATGGAGGAGACCTCGAGCGGGATCCGGAACGTCATCCGGCCGAAGGAGGCGACGCGGTACAACGGCTTTCCCGTCGGCTCGCCGTGGATGGTCCCATCGGACAACTCCAGGCCCACCACCCCGTCGCCGGCGGCGGGCACGAAGCGCCCCTCGCGCGCGAACACGAGAAGCGGATCGTCTCCCGCCGGACGGAAGGAGAGGAAAACGCCTGACATCCGTTGCCCGTCCGGGGAGACCCGGTCGGGATACACCAGCACCTCGGGGGTGATCTCGCGGAAGACGTGTTCGGAGGCGCCGGCGCCGGCACGCTCGGTGACGATCCGGGCGAGGGTGCGCTGCGTCTCGCGATACCCCCAGGGGATCCCCTGCCATCCGGTGAGCAGGACCGCGGCGCATGTGACGACGCTGGCGGCCAGCACGGGGAGGGCGACCGCGCGCATCCCCACCCCGGCGGCGGAGAGCGCCGTCGTCTCCGAGTCCGCGGCGAGCCGCCCCAGGCCGAGCAGGACCGCGAGGAGCAGGGAGGCGGGAAGGGTGATCTCGAAGAACGGGGGGAGGAGAGAGAGGAGGAGGCGCCCGACGAGGGGCGTCGGCACCCCCTTCGCGATCACCAGGTCCGCGAGCAGCGAGAATCGCTGAAGCAGGACGATGACGGTGAAGCATCCCGCCCCGACCAGGAATGGGCCGGTCATTTCGCCGAGCAGATATTTCCGTGTGATTCTCATCGTGTAGTATCATACTTTATCATTCCCCGCCGGAGGAGCCCGGAGCCGCTTAGTGGCCCATTTCATAAATACGGCTGCATTCGAGCGCCGCTGCATCCGCTCCTGCTGCGTTGCGCTCCTTGCGCCGTACTTGAAAGTACGGCTCAGTCGCGCGCCTTGCCGGCGCGGCGCATCGACGCTCTCGGTGCGACGCCGTATTTATGAAAAGGACCACTCAGGATGGGACGGTCGGGCCGAATGGATGTCATCGAGGGGTCCGGGAACTTCTCCCTGCCCGGGGAGAGTTCCCTGACGATCGGAAATTTCGACGGGGTGCACCTTGGCCATCGCGAGCTTCTGCGGCGGACCGTGGCGCACGCCCGGGATCTACGACTGCAGGCCGTCGCGCTCACCTTCACGCCGCATCCGGTCCGCTTCTTCACCCCCAGGGCGCGTTTCTACGAGATCACCTCGATGGGGGAAAAGGCATCCCGGATGGAAGAGCTCGGAATCGATGTCCTGGTCGTCGAATCGTTCACCGGGGCGATCGGCGGGATGGGACCGGACGAGTTCGCCCGAACGGTCGTCCATGAGCGGTTGCGCGCCCGTTTCGTAACGGTGGGGTACGACTTCACCTTCGGAAGGAACCGGACGGGGTCTCCCGCGATGCTCCGGCGGATCGGGAGCGAGCTCGGGTTCGAGGTGGATGTCGTCCCGCCGCTTCTGCGCGGGGGGGCGATCGTGAGCTCCAGCCGCATCCGGGAGCTTCTGCTCTCAGGACGGGTGCGGGAGGCCGAGGAACTCCTGTGCCGACCGTACGCGGTGTCCGGGCGGGTGATCCCCGGCGCCGCACGAGGACGAAAACTCGGGTTTCCGACGGCGAACGTCGAGTTCGTGCAGGAACTCCTCCCGCTGCCGGGAGTCTACGTGATCGACGCCGTCGTGGGGGGTGTCGTGCGAAGAGGGGTGGCCAACGTCGGGTTCAACCCCACCTTCGGGGAGAATTCCCTCGGGGTGGAGGCGCACCTCCTCGACTTTTCGGGCGATCTCTACGGGCAGGATATGACGGTGCGTTTCCGGGATCGCATCCGTGACGAGCGGAAGTTCAAGAGCGTGGAGGAACTGGTGCGCCAGATCGAGAAGGATGTCCGGTATGCGCGGTCGGCGCGGCTCACACCGCATCCGGAAACGGACGGCGTGGTCTCCGGGGAACGGCGGGAGGACGGAGCTAGATGAGGATTCCGAGGGCGGTTCTCCCTGTCCTTCTCCTCCTCCCGATCTTCGCCGCGTGCTCCGGCGGAGGGCCGGGGACCCCGCCGCCGGCGTCCAGCGTCGCCTCGGTCCAGCAGGCGCTCGTCGCCGCCGTGGAGCGCTCCGTCCCCTCGGTGGTCAACATCCGCACGGTCACCCGCTTCGCGCGCGGAACGCAGGGGGCGGGGCGGCGGCCGGACGGCCAGCCCCCGGAGTATCTCGTGGACCTGCTCGAGGAGAACGGCGGGTTCCGCGAGAACTCCCTCGGATCGGGGGTCATCGTCGGGGAGGACGGGCTGATCGTCACCAACGAGCACGTCATCCGCGACGCGGACGAGATCGTGGTCAGGCTTTCGGATCGGAGCGAGCACCGGGCCAAGGTAGTCGGCGCGGACGTCCGGACGGACGTGGCCGTGCTGCGGATCCAGCCGCCCGGGAAGCTCCAGGTGGCTACGCTGGGAGACTCCTCCCGCCTGAGGGTCGGGGAGTTCGCCATCGCGGTGGGGAATCCGTTCGGCCTCGAGAGCACCGTGACCCTCGGCGTGGTGAGCGCGACCGGGCGCAGCGCGGAACCGGACCTCGAGGGCGGAGACGATTTCATCCAGACCGACGCGTCGATCAACCCGGGAAACTCGGGGGGGCCGCTCCTCAACGCGCGGGGGGAAGTGGTCGGCATCAACACGGCGATGGTGACCGCGGCCCAGGGGATCGGCTTCGCCATCCCGATCAACACGGTCCGGACGGTGGAGCAGGACCTGGTCGCGCACGGGACGGTTCGGCGGGGGTGGCTCGGCCTGGGGATCCAGGTCCTCCCTCCGGAGCTGGCCGACGCGTTCGGAGCGAAGGGCGAAAAGGGGATCCTGGTGAACCGTGTCGTTCCGGGCAGCCCCGCCGAGCGTGGGGGCGTTCGGATGGGGGACATCCTGGTCGCCTTCGGAAAGACCCGCGTATCCGGGGTCAAGGAGTTCCAACGGCTGGTCGCGGGGACGGCGCCCGGCTCTCCGGTGGTGCTCGAGGTGCTCCGCGAGGGGAAAAGGGTGGCGGCGACGGTGACGGTCGAAGAGGCGGAGAAGCGGGCTTCGGTGCGGCGCCCGCCTCGCCGTGAGTCGGTGGACCCTCTCGGGATGGCCGTGCGGTCCGTACCAAAGCACCTGCTGCGGGAGATGGAGCTCCGCGGAGGCGTCGAAGTGACGTTCGTCGAAACCGCCAGCCCGGCGTGGGACGGCGGTGTCCGGGAGGGGGACGTCCTTCTCTCCATCAACCGGGAAACGGTTCGCGGCCTCGACGAGTACCGGAAGGCCGTGTCGCGACTCCCCCGGGGGCGGCTGGCGTTCGCCCTGGTCTACCGGGAGGGTGCCCAGCTTTATGTGGCGCTGAAAAGCAGGTAAGGAGGAGCCGATGGGTGTGGTGAGGGACTCGGACGTAGCCCGGCGGATCGCCCGGGCGGTGGTCTCGGACATCGCGCTGTACAACGCGAAGAAGGTCGAGGAGGGGGTCCGGAACGACACGCTGTTCGATCTCCTGAAGGAGGAGATCGAGGAGGGACAGGGCTACTACCTGAGCCGTGTCGACCCCGAGATCGCGAAGAACACGAATTATTTCGATCAGGCGCTGGTGGATGTCCTGCTCAAGCCGGCCGGGCGCATCCCCTCGAAGATCTGGTAGCGTGCCGCCGACCGGGCCGCGCGGGACGCACCGGCTGACCGTTCCGGCCGACCGGGCGGGGGAACGCCTCGACCGGTACCTTCCGGAGGCGGTCCCGGGGATCTCCCGGGCGCGCGGGCAGCGGTTGATCGAGGAGGGGAACGTCCGGCTGGCGGGAGAGATCGTGCGTCCGTCGACCCGCCTGAAGGGCGGGGAACCGATGACCGTCGTCGTCCCTCCGCCCGTCCCCCTCGACATGTTGCCGGAGGATCTTCCCCTCCGGATCCTGTACGAAGACGCACACCTGCTGGTCGTCGAAAAACCCGCCGGCATGGTGGTTCACCCCGCGCCGGGGCATCCCACCGGAACCCTCGTGAACGCGCTCCTTGGGCGCTCCGACACCCTGTCCGGGATCGGGGGCGTTTCCCGCCCGGGGATCGTCCACCGGCTCGATCGCGACACCTCCGGGGTTCTCGTGGTCGCGAAGACCGACGCCGCCCACGGGACGCTGTCCGCCCGGTTCGCCTCCCACGCGATGGAGCGGAAGTACCATGGGATCGTCTTCGGAGGCCCGCCTGTGGACAAGGGGACCGTGTCGACGCGGATCGGGAGGCACCCCGTCCACAGGAAAAAGATGGCGGTGCTGCCGGCGGGGGGACGGGAGGCCGTGACCCGCTACCGGCGGCTCGAAACGTTCGGCCCCTTCTCCCTTCTCGAGTTCCGGTTGGAGACGGGCCGCACCCACCAGGTGAGGGTGCACTGCGCCCACCTCGGCTGCCCGATCGTCGGAGACGACGTGTACGGAAGGTCGCGGAAGATCCCCCTCGGGAAGGGGGCGTCCGCGCGGACGGTGACCGTCTCCCGCTTTCTCCTGCACGCCTTCCACCTGGCGTTCCCGCATCCGGTCACCGGGGAGCCTCTCTCTTTTACCATCCCCGACCCGCCGGAGTTCTCCGCGTTTCGCGCCGCGGTTGAAGCGGCCCGATGAAACCGCTTCCGCACTTCGTGCAGTCTCCCCTGCTGCGTTCCGTGCCGGGGGTCTACCACGCCTTCCTCGGCGTGGATCCGGTGGAGGGACGGGGACGTCGGGAGCGACTGCGGGAGGTCTTCTCTCTTCCCCCGGAAACGATCGGGACGCTGAAGCAGGTCCACTCGGCGTCCGTCCTTTCCTTCGAATCCGGGGACGGGGATGTCCCCGGCGGGTGGAAGCGGGAAGGAGACGCCCTCTGGACGGAGAGCCCCGGGACCGGGGTGGGGGTCCACACGGCGGATTGCGTCCCGATCCTTCTCGCCCACCGGAAGCTCCCCGTCGCCGCCGCCGTCCACGCGGGGTGGAGGGGGCTCGCCGCCGGGATCGTCGAGGAAACCGTCCGCGTCCTCGCGGCGCGATTCGGGGACGCCGCCTTGGGGGGGGTCGTCGCCGTCGTCGGCCCCTGCGCGCGAGGATGCTGCTACGAGGTCGGGGAGGAAACGGCGGAGGCGCTCCAAGGCCTGTCGGGGGAGGGGGAGCGCCTGAGGAAGGGGAAAGCGCCGGGGAAGTGGACCGCCGACCTCCAGGGGATCGCGCTCGCGGCGCTCCGGGGCGCCGGGATTCCCGCGGGACAAACGGAGGCGGCGGGGCCCTGCACAATCTGCTCCTCCCGCTTCCACTCCTTCCGACGGGAAAAATCGACGACCGCCCGGCAGCTGAGTTTTCTCTACATCAGGGATTGACGTGGGGGTCTTTCTTGGGGTAGTCTCTACACTTCCGGACCAGATCAGCGCACATTCGGCGTTAACCCGCTGCCCTTTGGAGTGCCTTCCGAGCGTTTTTCCACCACCTTGAAGACAGGGATTTCCATTTGCTGCAGGAGAATACCCATGTTCCCGGGAGAGCGTGCATGAACCTGAAAGAGTTGAAAGGGATGCGGATCGGCGACCTGACCGAGATCGCCAGGAAGATGAACGTCGACGGGGCCGCCGGCCTGAAAAAGCAGGAACTCATCTTCGCCATCCTCCAGTCCCAGACCGACCAGGAGGTGATCGTCTCCGGGGAGGGTGTCCTCGAGGTCCTCCCCGACGGCTACGGGTTCCTCCGCGCCCCCGACTCCAACTACCTCCCGGGTCCCGACGACATCTATGTCTCCCCCTCGCAGATCCGCCGCTTCGGCCTGCGCACGGGGGACACCGTCAGCGGACAGATCCGCGCGCCCAAGGGGGACGAGCGGTACTTCGCCCTCCTGAAGGTCGAGAAGGTCAACTACGAAGATCCCGAAATCAGCAAGGACAAGATCCTCTTCGACAACCTCACGCCCCTCTACCCGCAGGAAAAGTTCACGATGGAGTACGCGCAGGACAACTACGCCACCCGGATCATCGATCTCGTCGCGCCGATCGGGAAGGGGCAGCGCGCGCTGATCACCTCCCCTCCGCGGGCGGGGAAGACGGTCATCCTCCAGAACATCGCGAACGGCCTGACCAAGAACCACCCCGAGGCCGTCCTCATCGTGCTGCTCATCGACGAGCGGCCCGAGGAGGTGACCGACATGCAGCGCAGCGTCAAGGGCGAAGTCATCTCCTCCACGTTTGACGAGCCGGCGCAACGGCACGTCCAGGTGGCGGAGATGGTCCTCGAGAAGGCGAAGCGCCTGGTGGAGCACAAGAAGGACGTGGTCATCCTGCTCGACAGCATCACGCGGCTGGCGCGGGCCTACAACGCCGTCGTCCCCCCGTCGGGGAAGGTCCTCTCCGGCGGCGTCGACGCCAACGCCCTCCAGA
>Ga0334722_10002645_pt1 | contig 19994 bp, 22 predicted proteins | sample C3_bottom_MG_FD_207210 | JGI IMG/M metagenome (GOLD analysis project Ga0334722, IMG submission 207210) | Sediment microbial communities from Yellowstone Lake, YNP, Wyoming, USA - C3_bottom | ecosystem: Environmental > Aquatic > Freshwater > Lake > Sediment | place: USA: Wyoming | collected...
CAGGGTCACTGGTTTCGCAAACGAGCCGAGGCGGATCGTTTGCGAAACCAGTGACCCTGTCGAGCAGCTCGAAGTAGCGTTCCGACGAGAGCGCTTCGAGAAGGACGACCCTTGCCTCGGATCGCCGCTCCTGAAGCGCGGCAATCAGACCCGCAGCCTCGGCCGCCTCGTCTCCGAGGGAGCCGACCTCTTCCGAGAAGTGGTCGAGCAGGACATCGAGGTCCCGCGCAGGCCCCAGCGCTCCGCCGAGCCATCCCAGCTCCGAGCGGAGCTCCTCGGTAGGCCCTGCCGCCAACAGCGGACGTGCTGCTCGAAGAAAGGCGCGCAGCCTGCGCGTCGAGACGCGAAGCTGATGGAGGTCCTCGGGGTCGCTCCCCAGCCGCGTCCCGGGGTCGTGCGAGACGAGCGCCGTGACCTGCTCGCACAGGCGCAGCGCGAGAGCCTCGGCGGGCGCCGCATCCTCCGGAACCTCGGCCGACTCGCGAGGGTAGGCAAGGTCGAGAGCCCGATAGAGCTTGGGAGTGAACACGCTCCCGTCCGCGCCTGCGTTGCGCAACGCATTCTCGAGCCGCCGCAGCGTGTGCTCGTCACCGTCGAGCAGCTCGACCTCGATCTCCCTGAACCGGCGGGTGACGCGCTGGTGGTCCAGCACGGCGACCGAGTCATCGACGACCTCTGCACCGCCAGCACGAACGACCTCGCGGCGCGTTCGAAGCCTCACGACGGGTTCGAGCTTCTGGGTCCGGAGAAGGGCAACCAGAAGCGCCACGAGCTCGGGCGGAGGAACCGCGGGAGGACCGGGGCGCTCGAGCTCGACCCGGATCTCGCCTGCACGTGGGAGCTTCAGCTGCCAAACGCCGGCACCGTCCTCGATCCGGTGGCGAAACGTGATGCTGTGTCGCGCGAGCGCCAGGTCGGCGGTGTCGTGGTACGTGGAGACGAAAACCCGCGTGGGCCGAGTCTCACCGCCGAGCTCGGGAAGCGTGAACCCTTCGCCCGCGGCGAGCTTCACCTCACGCTCGATCGTCTCCTTCACGATCTCAGCGTAGTCGTAGACCTGTTCACACATGTCTCCGATTGGTTAACGTGCGGGCTCCCGACGTGAAGATCTCGCTGACACCTCGTACGACGGAGTTCTATGCCCTCTTCAGCCGGGACGGCGAAAACGCCCTCGCCGTCGCACAGCTCGTGGAGCGACGCTTCCGCGAGCACCCCAACTCGGGCGTGACGCAGGAGCAGGTGAAGGCCGCCGAGACAGAGGGCGACACGATCACGCGTGACCTCATCCAGCTCCTCAACACGCAGTACCTGACGCCGTTCGACCGCGAGGACATCTACATGCTCGCGACCAGGATCGACGACGTCGTCGACTACCTCGAAGAGGCCTCCGACCTGCTCGGGCTGTACGGCGTCGAGCTCCCGACGCGCCACGCCGTCGAGCAGTGCGGCGTGATCGTCAGGGCTTGCGAGCGATTGGCGACCGCGCTCGACAACCTGAAGGGCCAGCGTGGAATCCAGCAGGCGCTGATCGAGCTGAAGGCGCTCGAGGACGAAGGAGACCGCCTGTTGCGAGACAGTCTCGCCTCGCTCTTCCGCGACGACCGCATCGACCCGCTCGTCGTCATTCGCTGGAAGGACATCTATGAGGCTCTGGAGCGCGCGCTCGACGCCTGCGAGACGGCAGCCAACGTGATCGCGAACATCGTCGTCAAGAACGCGTGACGCCGAATCACAGCGCCAAGGGCCGCGGAGCGGCCCTCTTCAGGGGTCTTCCGCGGTTCGGGAATCCGCTGCCGCGGATTCCCGAACCTTGCGTGGAGGAGCCATGAACGGCACCCTCGTCGCCGTCATCGCCGTCGCACTGTTCTTCGACTTCACGAACGGCTTCCACGACACGGCGAACTCGATTGCAACGAGCGTCTCGACCCGCGCGCTCTCGCCCCGAACGGCCGTCGCCGTTGCTGCGGTGCTGAACTTCGCCGGCGCGTTCGTCTCGGTCAAAGTTGCGGCCACGATCGCGAAGGGGATCGTCGACCCGGCCACGATCACGCTGAACGTCATCCTCGCGGGACTCGTCGGTGCGATCACGTGGAACCTGATCACGTGGTACCTCAGCCTGCCGTCGAGCTCGAGTCATGCCCTCATCGGTGGGATGATCGGCTCGGGCGTCGCGCACTCCGGTTGGGACGTCGTGCAGTGGCACGGCCTGAAGGTCAAGGTGCTCGAGCCGTCGCTGATCGCGCCGTTCCTCGGCGTCGGCCTCGCCTTCGCGCTGATGGTGACGGTGACGTGGCTGATCCGCCGCCGCTCTCCGGCCCGCATGAACTGGCTCTTCCGGCGACTCCAGCTCGTCTCGGGCAGCTTCGTCGCGTTCACGCACGGCACCAACGACGCCCAGAAGACGATGGGGATCATCGCGCTCGCGCTGGTCGCGTCAGGGCACTTGGACGCAAACTTCGACCGGCCCCCGATCTGGGTCATCGCCTCGGCAGCGCTCGCGATGGCAGCGGGGACCTACGCCGGCGGCTGGCGCATCATCAAGACGCTGGGCCAACGCATCGCCAAGATCGACCCCCCGCAGGGCTTTGCAGCACAGACAGCGTGCGCCACAATTCTCTGGGGCACGGCGCACTACGGTTTCCCGGTCTCGACGACCCACACGATCTCCGGCTCGGTGATGGGCGCGGGCGCCTCGCGCAGGCTGTCCGCGGTGCGTTGGGGAGTCGCGGGGAACATCGTCGTCGCCTGGCTGATGACGATCCCGTGCGCCGGGCTCGTCGGGGCGCTGATGGAAACGATCACGCGCGTCCCCGGGGGGGACGTGGTCGTGCTCGTCCTGGCAGCCCTGATCGCCATGTCGGCGTTCCTCGCCCGCCGGTGGGAGGTCCGCCGGCTCGAGCCGTCACGCGCGTAGCGCGCGCCTCGAGTCGCGGCCCTCGCGACACCGATTTCGCTGGCGGCACGCACCCAACGCGGGCGGGCCGCTCACGCCGCCCGTCCGCAATCATCCCTAGTTCCCCAGCGTCTAGCCCTTCTGAGCCGCCTTCAGCGCGAGATCGAAGGTCGTCCGGGCCTTCTTCAGCTGCGGCTTCGTCAGCGAGATGAAGCGCGCGCGCTTCGCGATTGGCTGCTCGTTGTCGAAGATGTACTCGAGGAAGGCCTGTACCTCCGTGCGCTTGAACGAGGATCCCTTCGCGTAGATGAACAACGGCCGCGAAAGCGGCTTGTACGTGTTGTTCCAGACCGTGGCAGCGCCAGGCGAGACGCACTGGCCCGTCTTCGGGTTGCGGATCTGGACGGCGTTCAGCTTGCTCGAGTTCTCGACGTAGTACGAGTAGCCGAAGTAACCCATGCCGCCCTTCTCGCCGCCCACACCCTGCACCGTCACGTTGTCGTCCTCGCTCGCTCCGTAGTCCGAGCGGCTGCGCTTGGCCTTGCCGTTGATCACCTCGGTGAAGTAGTCGAAGGTGCCCGAGTCGGTGCCAGGGCCGAACAGCTTGATCGACACATCCGGGAAACCGGCTCGGACGTCCTTCCAGTTGTTCACCTTGGAGCCCGTGTCCCAGATCTTCTTCAGCTCCTCGACCGAGAGGCACGTCGCCCAGTTGTTGTCCTTGTTCACCACGACGGTGAGAGCATCGTTGGCAACCGTGAAGGCTCGCCAGGAGCCGATGCCGTTGTCCCTGCAGCTCTGTGCTTCGGACAGCTTCATCGGCCGCGAGGCGTCAGAGAGGTCCGTCTCGCCCTTGCAGAAGCGCTGGAAGCCGCCGCCGGTGCCCGAGATGCCGATCGTGATGCGAACGTTCTTGGCGCCGGCGCGACTGAAGAGCTCGGCTGCAGCCGTCGTGTACGGCCCGACCGTCGACGACCCGTCGACGCTGATCGAGCCTTTGAGCTTGTTGAGCGGCGGGAGACCCGCCGCGCTGGCGACCGCGGCGGACGCCGCCAACACCACGAGGACCCCCGTGATGCTCGCGACCCTGCGGCGTGTCCAAATCAGAGACTTCATGGTCAACCCAATCCCCTCCACTTGTTGGCAGGACTCTCGATCAGATGTTCCCGTGACGGGGTGTCTCCGTGGGCAGTCGCGCGGTAACCGAGTGGTTCAGATCCGGTGAACGGAAACGGCTCGGCTCACCAGTTCTGGCGAAACCGGTTGCGCAGGAAGATCGCCACCGCGTTCAGGCTCAAGACGATCGCAAGCAGGACGATGATTGCCGCCGCGGCAAGCTCATGGAACTTCGCATCCGGTAGCTTCACCCATGTGTAGATCTGCACCGGCAACGCAGTGAAGGGGCTGAAGATCGACGGATCGAAAGCGACATATGTGAGCGCGCCAATGAGGAGCAGTGGTGCGGTCTCGCCGACCGCCCGTGACAGTGCGAGGATCGAGCCCGTTGCAATGCCAGGAATGGCCGCCGGCAGCACTTGGCGACTGATCACCTGCCATTGCGTAGCACCGAGCGCGTAGCCACCCTGGCGGATCGAGCTCGGCACCGACCGGATCGCTTCGCGAGAGGCGATGATCACCGTCGGCAGCACCACCAGCGTCAAGATCATCGCGCCCGCGAAGAGCACTCGGCCGAGTCCGATGCCGCGGACGATGAAGGCGAGCCCGAGGATGCCGTAGACGATTGCGGGAACGGCGGCGAGATTCTGGATGTTGACCTCGAGCAGACGGTTGTACCAACGGTCCTTGTTTGCGTACTCCTCGAGGTACACGGAGGTCGCAACGCCGATCGGCACCGCCAATCCGAGCAGTAGCACCGCGATGTACAGGGTTGCGAGGATCGCCGGTCGCGCGCCTGCCTCCTCCGGGAGCGAGGACGGTGGATTGGCGAACAGCTTCTTGTTGAGTGCCGGAAGGCCGTCGAGGAAGGTGCTGGTGAGCAGCCACCCCAGCGCGCCGATCGCAACGGCGATCGAGAGGTACATCAGTGCTCGGAAGATGCGCCCTCTGAGCTTGCGGCCACGCATCTACTCGTAGACCTCTCTGTACTTTCGCACGAGCCGAATCGAGACGATGTTCATCACGAAAGTGACGACGAAGAGCGTTAGACCGACCGCAAAGATCGTCTTGTACTCGATCGAGCCCGTCGGCAGATCGCCGTTACCCGTCGCCCCGATGAACGCCGTCATCGTCTCGATCGACTGACGTGGGTCGAAGGCGATCTTCGCCTGCTGACCGACCGCGATCAACACGATGAGCGTCTCTCCAACGGCCCGCGAGATGGCAAGGACGAACGAGGCGATGATCCCCGAGATAGCCGCGGGAACGACGACCCGTGTCGCGACCTCCAGCTTCTCCGAGCCGAGCGCGTACGCTCCCTGGCGCAAGGACTGTGGCACGGCTGCCATCGCGTCCTCGGACAGCGACGCGACCGTCGGAATCAGCATGACGCCCATGACCAATCCTCCGGCGAGAACGTTGAAGATCTCGACCTGGACGCCAATGCTGCGAAACAGCGGCGTCACCGCGGTGAGCGCGAAGTAGCCATAGACGACGGTCGGGATGCCGGCGAGGATCTCGAGTACCGGCTTCAGCACACCCCGCGTTCTCGCGCTGGCGTACTCGCTCAGGTAGATGGCTGACCCGAGTCCGAAGGGAATGGCGACGAGGAGTGCCCAGAACGTGACGGTGAACGTGCCTACGAGGAGCGGCACCACCCCGAAATGGGCAGGCTCGAACAGCGGCGCCCAGTTCGTTCCGGTCACGAAGTCCCAGGGGTTGATCTCCGAGAAGAACTCGATCGCAGGGAAGAGGAGCGACACCACGATCCCGACCGTCGTGAAGACGGAGATGAGCGCGCAGAGCGCCAAGACGATCTTGATCAGAAACTCGCCGTAGCGCGGCCTCGAGGACCGAAGCGTCACCGGCGCGAGCCGGTCGGTTGCGTATCCCGGCGCGCTCACGAGCCGACTTCAATGAGAGGCATCCGTGAACTCACGGAACTCGCCGGTGACGAGAAAGGAGGTCTGCTCCCCGATGTCGACCGCGTTGTCGCCGACCCGCTCGAAGCAGCGGGAGACGAGCACCATGCGGATTCCCCACTCGAGGTTCTGCTGCCCGAGCTCGAGCACACGCCCGACGACGCGGCGGTTTGCTCTGTCGATCAGCTCGTCGAGGTCCATGAGCGACTCGGCAAGCGCCGCATCGCGGTCGTGGAGCGACTTCACCGCCACGCGGGTCATCTCCTCGGCGCGCTCACCCATCTCGCGGAACCCCTCGAGCAGAAGTGGATCGGCCGAGAGCCCCTCGGTCAGACGAGTCAGCTTGGCGATCGTCGTGCACTGGTCGCCCATCCGCTCCAGGTGGAGGTTCGAGTAGAGGATCGCCAGCACGAGGCGAAGGTCGCCGGCGACGGGCGTTTGACGCGCCAGCAGGAGCTCGACCTGCTGCTGAACGTCGAAGCAACTCTGGTCGATGTCGTCGTCGAACGAGATCACCTCGCAGGCCAGCTCGGTGTCCTGCGAAACGACAGCTTCGGTCGCACCCCGAATCGAGCGCTGGACGAGCTGAGACTCGATCTCGAGCGACTCCTCGAGATGGGCGAGCTCGTCGTGGAAGGTGGCCCGCGCAGTGCTCACAGGGCTACACCAGCCCACGTCCCTGGGTGACCTGACGCGTCGCTCCCGGTGCGGGGCCGGAGGGGATAGTGCGAGTAGCACAGACCCGGAGAGCACCGTGCCGGGAGCGGCGCGAGGCGGCGCCGGAGTCCGGCTCTGCCGGACGGGAGGCGCCGCCGGTCAGGACAGCCAGGGCTCAACCGAACCTGCCGGTGACGTAATCCTCGGTGCGCTTGTCCGAAGGGTTCGTGAAGATCTTCGCGGTTTCGTCGTACTCGACGAGGATCCCGTGGCGGCCGGCCCCGTCCTCGTGCAGCTCGACGCTGAAGAAAGCGGTCATGTCGGCGACGCGCGCCGCCTGCTGCATGTTGTGCGTGACGATCACGATCGTGTAGTGGCGCTTCAGCTCGTGCATGAGGTCTTCGATGCGCGTGGTCGAGATCGGATCGAGGGCAGAGGCAGGCTCGTCCATCAGGATCACGTCCGGCTCGACCGCCAGCGCCCGTGCGATGCAGAGGCGCTGCTGCTGCCCGCCCGAAAGACCGAGCGCGTTGTCCTTCAGCCGGTCCTTCACCTCGTCCCAGAGCGCTGCCTGCTGGAGCGTGGCCTCGACGCGCTCGTCGAGGCGGTCTTTCATGCCCAACACACGCGGGCCAAACGCGACGTTGTCGTAGATCGACTTCGGAAACGGGTTCGGCTTTTGGAAGACCATGCCGATGCGTCTGCGCACCTCGACGGCGTCGACGGCAGTGCCGTAGAGATCCTGACCGTGGTAGTGCACGCTGCCGCGAACGGCAGCGCCCGGAATGAGATCGTTCATCCGGTTGAAGCAGCGGATGTACGTGCTCTTGCCGCACCCGGACGGGCCGATGAACGCCGTGACGAAGTTCTTCCGGACCTGCATCGTCACGTTGTCGAGAGCCACGTTTCCCGAGTAGGAGACGGAAAGGCCCTCGACAGCGAATACGACCTCGGCGCCGCGGCCGTCGGTAGAAAGACCCGCGAGCTCGCCTAGCTTGGACGAGTCGATCTGGGTCGGAGAGCTGGGCTCGGCCGTCGTCATCGTGGCGTCGGGCACGCTGCGACTCAGTCTCCCGGCTGTCCCCGGGAGGGTGGGTGCCGGTCGTGTGAAGTCTTGGTGCCTATTTGGTGAATCGGACTCAGCGCGACGGGAACACGCAGCGGATCTCGAGTCCTCTACCGCTCCCGCGACGCGCGTCGACCGTCCCACCCGCCTGCGTGACCACGTGCTTGACGATGGCGAGTCCGAGGCCCGTTCCCCGAGATGCTCTCGCACGGTCGGCTCGGAAGAACCGCTCGAACAGCCTGGGGAGCTCCGCCTCGGCCACCCCGACGCCGTCGTCGGAGCCGCGCAGGACGATTCCGTCGTCTCCCCGCTCGACGGCCAGGGTGAACATCGAGCCCGGCCCGGCGTACCGGATGGCGTTCTCGGCCAGATTCTGCGCGACGACGCGCAGCATGCGGGGCCGCACCGACAGCTCCAGCGCGGCGTCTCCTTCCACACATAGCGCCACCCCTGCCCTCGCAGCGCGCTCGCCGAGCTCGGCGACAACAGCGTCGAGCTCCGGCCGGACGGTCACGGCTCCGAGCGACACGACCCGGGCACCCGACTCGAGCTCGCTCAGGAAGAGCACCTCGTCGATCAGCTCGCGCGCCTGCTCGACCTCCTCACGCGCCTGATCGACGAGCTCGAGCACATTCTCGCCAGGAAGTGCGGCCGTCTCGAGCAGCGCAAGCAGGCGCGCCAGCGGAGTCCGCAACTCATGTGAGACGGCGGCTGTGAACCCGGCCCGAAGCTCCTCGTACGCCGCGAGATCTCCCTCACGGCTGAGATAGACGATCCGCTCCCGCCGACCGCCGACGTCGTACGGAACGACGAGCGGGACGGTTCCCTGCTCGCCGGAGAGCACGCCGGAGGGAAGCGTGCGTCCCTCCGCCAGGCCCTCGATCCACTGTCGGGCGCGCCGACTCGCGAGCACGACGACGTCTCTGTCGTCGAGGATCACGACGGCCTCCCGACTCTCCTCGACGAGCGTCCGCCCGCGTATGCCGTCGACATCCATCGGCTCACACCTTTCTAACAGACGCATTGCGCGCCGCTGACGCAGGGCTGACCGGCGCTTCACGCGCCGAGCCGTAGATACGCCCAGCGGCAACCAACGTCAATTGGGAAGGAGACGGACAATGAGGAGCAAGTCGTTCAAGGCCACGGTGATCGTCGCAGGTGTCCTCGCGCTGGCGCTCGCGGGCATCGCCGCGGCGGCTGTGATCAAGGGCACGAGCGGGGACGACAGGCTCCGCGGAACACGCGGAGCGGACGCGATCAGCGCGTACCAGGGGAACGACACAGTCGATGCACTACCTGGCGCCGACCTCGTGCGCGCCGGCGCCGGCGACGACACCGTCTGGGGTGGCCCCGGCAGCGACCTCGTCTACGGCGGGAACGGCAACGACCGGCTCGGCGGCGGTGAAAATTCCGACGCGATCTGGGGCGGTTCCGGCGATGACGCGCTCACGGGCGGTGAAGGGCCCGATGCGCTGCACGGCGGTGGCGGCAACGACACCGAGTCGGGCGGCAACGGCGACGACTCGATCTGGGCCGGCGGCGGCACCGACGTCGAGCACGGCGGACCAGGCAACGACGCGCTGCACGCGCTGGCCGCCGACGGCGACCACGACACGCTCGACTGCGGCCCTGGCTACGACACGGCCTACGTGCTCCAGTCGGAGCGTCCGAACACGACGCTTCGCGGCTGCGAGCGGATCGTGATCGTCATCACGCCGACCGCACAGGACAACGCGGACAACGCGGACAACGACGACCAGGCGGACGCATAGGACGAGTCTGCCCAACCAAGGTTCGCAGTTCTTTGCGCCCGAAGGGCGCCTTCAAGGATCTTGCGCGAGCGGGAATCCGCTTTCGCGGATTCCCGCTCTTGCGCCGACGGCCAGTTCCTTGCACGGCCAGGAATCTGAGAGGATTCCTGGCCTTCAGGGATCTTCGCGCGAACGGAAATCTGCTCCCGCAGATTTCCGTTCTTGCGCCAACAAGTCACTTCACCGGTCGGTTACCACTCCGCAACCAGTTGACGGCCCCCGGACCCCCGGGGGCCGTTCATCATGTGACCTAGTAGTGTCAAAGGTCCTGATCATCGAGGACGACGACGTGATCGCGCACGGCATGGCGCGACACCTTCAAGGCGCCGGCTTCGACGCCATCTCCGTCGCGAACGGGGAAACCGGCATCCAGCGCCTGCGCTTCGAGAAGCCGGACGTCTGCGTGCTCGACCTGATGCTCCCCGGTCTCGACGGCTGGCGCGTGATCGAGCAGGCACGGAACGAAGGGATCGGGACACCGATCGTCGTCGTCTCTGCTCGCGGCACCGAGCACGATCGCGTCCACGCCCTCGAGCTCGGCGCGGACGACTACCTCGTCAAGCCGTTCTCCATGCGCGAGCTTGCCGCCCGCGTCACCGCCGTAGCCAGGCGGGGCACGCGGGCACCAGACCCGCGGCGAGACGAGGAGATCGTGATCGAGGAGCTGCGCCTCGACCCCCGGAACGTGCAGGCGTACGTCGACGGTGCGAGCGCGGACGTCACACCCACGGAGTTCCGTCTTCTCTACACGCTCGCGCGCGAGCAAGGGCGCGTCCTCACCAGGGACGAACTCCTTCAGCGCGTGTGGGGACGCCGCGCGACGCATCGAGACCGCACCGTCGACGTCTTCGTGAGGAAGCTGCGCGAGAAGATCGACCGGCGCGCGTCGCGCCACACGTTTCTGCAGACGCGCTACGGGGTCGGCTACAAGCTCGAGCCCGAGCCCAAGTAGGGGCGACCTTCCAGGTCGCCCTTGAAGGGTCGGTCCAGCGCGCCCCGCTCGAGGATCGTGAGGAGCGCGCCCGCGACGTTCGGATCGAACTGCGAGCCTGCGTTCGCACGCAGCTCTCCGATCGCCTCCGGCACCGATAGCGCCTTGCGATAGGGGCGGTCGGTCGTCATGGCGCTGAACGCGTCGCAGCACGTGACGACCCGGGCGACCATCGGTATCTCCGCGCCCGCCAGCCCGTCGGGGTAGCCGCCCCCATCCCAGCGCTCGTGACAGGAACGCACGAGCCTGCCGATGCGCCCGAGCAACCCGCCCACCTGCATGAGTTCCGCGGGAAACGAAACGATCGGCGGCTCGTGACCCGCATCCCTACACGAAGGAGAACGCGTGGCACCTGCGGCTGTGAAATTGCGGTGCGGACTCATGGCGAGCGTACTCGCGCTTCTGTCGGCGTTTGCGTTCGGCGCCACCCAGAACGCTGTCGCGGCGGGCGGCTGCCCCGGACCGCTGACGACTCCCTTCCTTCCCTGGGGGGATTCCGACCAGTACTGGCTCGCGCCCAACGGAGACTTCGAAGGCAAGTCGGCGTGGACTCTCACCGGAGGCGCAACGATCGCGACCGGGAACGAGACGTTCAGCGTCCACAAGAAGAAGGACTCTCACTCCCTCTCGATTCCCCCGGGTGGATCGGCGGTGACGCCGGAGATCTGCGTCACGCTCTCGTCCCCGCAGATGCGATTCTTCGCGACCGGCGGCAACTCGACCTCGCCGCTTAAGGTCGACGTGATCGCGACCACGCCGTACGGTACCGTCCAAGGGAAGACCGCGAGCGTCGCCGCAAGCCCGGTTTGGGCGCCGACACCCCAGATTGCGCTCGCGAGCCCGGACGGCACGACATCGGTGCAGTTCCGCTTCTCGAACCCGGGCACCGCGGCCTGGACGATCGACGACGTCTACGTCGACCCCTGGAAGCTCAAGTAGACCGAACCGTCGAGGGGCGGCGCCGGCTGACCGCCCCTCGCTTCTCTCAGGGCTTCGCGACGGTGCCGCCGAGGATCGAGCCCGGCAGCAGCAGGTTCGAGTTCGACGGCAGCAGGATCACCTGTACGTTCGGATCGAGCTTGTCGATCGCGTTCTGCTGGACAAGCAGCGGTGTCAGGGTCGCGCGCTTCAGCCTGTTCGCCTCGGCCGCGCCTTTCGCACGAGCGATGGTCGCCTTCGCGTCTCCTTCGGCCGCCGCGACGCGCTGCTGCGCCTCGGCCTCGGCCTTTGCGACCCGGTTCTGGGCCGCCTTTGCCTCCTGGGTCGCGATCTGCTTGTCCTCGATCGCGCTCGTGAACTCGGGTGAGAACGAGATGTCGTCGATCAGCAGGTCGTCGACCTGGATCGAGAAGGGAGCGAGCTCGGTCTTGAGGCGCTTGAGCACGTGCGCGCGAATGAGGTCACGGTTGGGCGCGATCTCGGTGGCAGCGAAATTCACGGTCTCGTCTTTGAAGAACTGGTTGACCCGGTTGGGGACGAGCTTGCTGAAGTAGTCGGGCCCGACCGACCGGTACAGCTGCTGGATGTCCTTCGGGTTGACCTGGTAGTTGAGCGTCGCCGAGAGGAAGACGTTCTGCGTCTCCTGGCTGAACGAGTCGAGCTTGTCGAACGTGTAGCGCTGCACCTGGACGTTCGCGGGCTTGACGTTCTGCCAGGGCGCGACCGTGACGAATCCCGAGTCGGTCTGCCCGACGATGCCGCCGAACTGGTAGACGACGCCGACATGGCCGGCGCTGACGGTGTGGAACGACCGGTAGGCCGTGAAGAGAACGAAGAACGCAACCGCGAACACGACCGAGCCTTGCCTCAGCCACTTCGCGTACACCACATCGGACGGACCACCGCCTGATCCCTGCCTCCCGCCGGCGACGTAGCCGGCAGCGCAGACGATCAGCACGAGCGCGCTCCCGATGAAGTACCCCACGTGTCAGCTCACTCCCTTCCGACAGCACGAGACGCCTACCATGGCACACGTTGGCGGCCATGCCGGATGACGTCGGTCGGCCCCGCCCCGCGCGGCGAGAGTCAGCGCGGCGTCGTCGGCTCGAGCGGCAGCGCCTCGCCGGTCTCTCGCAAGACACGGGCGGCCGCGCTCGCGCGCTCGTCCCACGTCACCGCAGCGTCAGGGTGGAATCGGAGCGCGACGTCGTCGACCTTCAGGAACGCCTCCACTTCTGGCCGCTGCAGCCCGTCGGCCGTCACATAGCGGTGGTGGACGCTCTGGATGAGCGGACGAGCTTCCTTCCCGCGAACGATCTCTACCCGACCGCGGAGCGACGCCCCGCACACCTCGGCGCCGGGGCGCGAGTCGTGGAGGACCAGCGTCGCCCGAGGGTCCCGTTCGAGGTTGCGCACCTTACGGCTCGCCGATCCCGTCGCGAGCACGATCTCGCCGTTCTCGCCGGACAGCCACAGCGGCACGGCGTGGATCGATCCGTCGCGCTCGAGAGTCGCGAGCACGCCGATGGTGCGCGCGGCAAGCAGCTCCTGTACGAGCGGGTCTGCAAGGATCGCGTCGCCGCGAAGCCCACGGCTCGGGATCGGCTCGGACACGGGGTCCATCGTACGTGGGGCGCGGGCGAGGTAGAACCTCGCCCCTACGAGTTTTCGGTTATCCTTAGCCAGACTAATGATTCGTCAGGCTATCGATACCGCGGCCACTGCCGAGCGACTGCGGCCAGTGCTGCTCCGGCTCGCCCGAGAGCTCCGCAAGGAGACGGAGGCGCTCGGAGTGACGAGCCGGCAGGTGACGCTGCTTTGGCTCGTGCGCAAGCAACCGGGTCTCACGCTTCGCGAGCTCGCGGCCCTGGAACGGATCTCCGCACCGTCTCTCTCAGGTCACGTCGACCGGCTCGAGCGGGCGGGTCTGCTCGAGCGTGTCCGCTCGACCGAGGATCGACGGCGTGTCGGGCTAGAGCTGACGCCGATCGGATCGAGATTGCTCCGCCGCGTGCGCACCCGCCGGACGACCTGGCTCGCCGAGCGGCTGGGCGCGCTTGACGCGGATCAGATCGAGACGATCGAGCGCGCGATCGAGCCGCTTTCCGCCCTCCTGCGCGAGGACCAAGCGTGACTGCCGCGCTGCGCGCACTCGACGGACGGACCTTCCGAAGCCTGCACCGACACCACAACTACCGCCTGTTCTTTTCGGGACAGGTCGTCTCCGTCTCCGGCACGTGGATGCAGAACATCGCGCTGGCGTGGCTCGTGATCGATCTCTCCCACCACTCGCCCATGGCCGTCGGAGCGCTCGCGTTCTGTCGCTTCATCCCGTTCACCGTCTTCGGACTCGTGGCCGGCGTCGCCGCCGACCGATTCGACAACCGCAGGCTCGTGATCTCCACGCAGGCCACATCGATGCTGCTCTCCGTGCTCCTCGCCGCGCTCGTGCTGACCGGGACGGCAACGTTGTCGATCGTCTACGCGCTCGCCGTCCTTCTCGGCGTGGCCCAGGTCTTCGACGCTCCGGGACGGCAGGCGCTGACATACCAGATGGTCGGACGGGAGGAGCTTCCGAACGCGATCGCGCTCAACTCGAGCCTCTTCAACATGTCGAGGGTCGTCGGGCCGGCGCTGGCAGGCATCGTGATCGCCGCGGCGGGATCGGGCGTCTGCTTCATCCTCAACGCTCTCAGCTTTCTCGCCGTGCTTGCGGGTCTCGTGGCAATGCGGACGGGCGAGCTCTACCCCGTCGAGCGCAGCGAGCCCCCCACGGTGATCCGCGGCACGCGCGAGGGGCTCTCCTACGTCCTCCGCTCGCACGACGTGACGCTCGTCTTGGTGATCGTCACCGTCATGAGCGCGGTCGGCTTCAACTTCAACGTGATCCTGCCGCTGCTCGCCTCGAACACCCTGCACACCGGCCCCCGCACGTTCGGGCTGTTGTCAGCCTGCTTCGGCACAGGGGCGCTCGGCGGGGCACTGGTCTCCGCGACGCTGGGTCGCGCCAGCTGGAAAGCGCTGATCGTCGGGCTCTGCGGTTTCAGCGGAGCGATGCTCGCGCTCGCCCCGCTGCGGTCGGTGCCCGCGTGCATGATTCTGCTGCTCCTCCTCGGCGGCAGCTTCACTCTCCTGACGGCGAACGCCAACGCACTCGTCCAGCTCGATGTGCCGGGCCACCTGCGCGGACGTGTCGTCGGCTTCTACCTCTTCGCGTTCGCAGGGCTCGCTCCGGTGGGCGGACTCGTCGCCGGATGGCTCGTCGCCGTCGGCGGGACGCCGCTCGCGTTCGGCGTCGCCGGGGCCACAGGTGTCGCGATTGCCGCCTACGCCATCGGCGATCGCGGCCGGATCAGGGCATCGCTCGCGAGAGCGTAGGCGGTATCGACCTTGGACGCTAACTCGTTCGAGGGTCGGGGCGCTCGAAGCGCACGCCGATCACAACCATGTACGCAGCTTCCACGAGGAGGTTCGATGAGCGCGCCCCCAACGCGGAACGGGGCCGAACACGAGGCCGTTTCATTCGACGGCGTGTGGCTCACGGACCGAGAGCCCGGTGAGCTTCTGGGAGCGCGTCGAGTCGTCGTGCACGTGCGCGACTCAGACCCGATCGTGTTCGACGAGGTGGCGTCACGCCAGGAGGCGATCGCGATCGCGGAGCGCGTGGTCGAGGCGATCGCCCGTGCGACGACCAAGGGCGAGTGGGCCGAGATCGACGAGCGGATGGTGCGGCCCGAGGCGATCGTCTCGGTGGATGTCGAGTTCGCGGAATAGCTCGACCGAGGGACGCGCTCGCCACGTCGAATGGGCGATACTCGTTGAACATCGCGGAGCCTTGCGGCGGCTCCCAGCCCGGAACGACGAACGGATGGAGGACGCCGTGGCACTGCTGGAACATCCGGTACAGGCGCGGATCGACCGCGCCGACTGGCAGCCGTCGGAGTTGCGCCGTGTCGTGATCCGGCTCGCCGATGGAGAGCTCGTGCAAGTCGGGACGGCACCCAACCGCGAAAGCGCGATGACGCTCGCGCGAAGCGTGATCATGGAGATCAGGGACCCGAGCGGAGAATGGCCGCTGATCAACGATCGGCTTCTGCGACCCGACGCCGTCGTCTCGGTGGACGTCCTGCGCACCTGACGAGCACTGGACTGGCCCTACGCAAGACGATCACGGGCCTCGCATGCAACACCGTCGCTGACACTGTCAAGTTAGCCGATTGATCGTGTTCGTCCGATCAATCGGCTAGGTCACGCTCTCCGATTCGAGCACCCAGAGCGGTCCGTCTGCGCAGTCGAGGCACGCCTCTCCGCCACCCGGGTCGTCGAGGCTCGTCCGCAGGACTCTCACCCGCGCGCCGGCCAGCGTCGCCAGCGGCCCGCGTAAGCCCTCGTGCGCGAACACGAAGCGCCACGAGGCGACGTGGCGATGGACGACGGCTACCGGTCGAGAGAGGTCGAGCTCGGAGAACTCCTTTGGAAACGGCCCAGCGTACGGGCCGTCCCCGGACTGCCGCTCTCCAGGGTGACCGCTCGCGAGACGATCGAGTGCCTGCGGAAGCAGCTCCTGCGCGAGTCCGGCAAGGCATGGCTCGAACGCAGGCCAGTCGTACTCGTCGGGCATCGGCGCCGACCCCTGCTCGAGGATCGGTCCGGTGTCGAAGCCCTCGTCCATCAGGTGGAACGTCAGCCCGAGCTCGGGGTCGCCTTCGCGGACCGTCCACGCGATCGGAAACGGCCCCCTCCACCTCGGGAGCACGCTGGGATGGCCGTTGAGCACGCCCAGCGGAGGGACTGCAAGCACTTCCGGAGGCAGCAGCCACGGGTACCCGAAGCAGAGGCACAGGTCGGGCTCGTACGCGCGAAGCAACCGCTCGAGCCGTGTCTTCTCCGGGACGAGGCAGACGTCGAGATGCGCGGGTGCGCCCTCGACGAGCTCGCGCCATCGCTGCTCTGCCTCCTCGGGACGACCTTCCTGAAGCCGTGGCGTGAGGAGCGCAACCGTCTCGTGGCCCGACGCTCGCGCCAGCGCGTCGAGGCCAAGAGCAGCCGGCAGGACCGAGGAGAAGAGGACGATGCGCCAGGGCGGCTTCGGAACCACGCGCCGATCATCCTGGCTCCTTGCCCAGGCTGCAACAGCCCGACTAGTGGTCGCTCCGCTCAGCTGACGGAGAGGACCGTGTCGTACGTTCCGGGCTCGAAGCTCTCGACCATTGCCATGATCCGATCGAGGTGCTGCTTGAAGACTGCGGACGCCCGCCACCGCTCCACGTGCTCGGCTGTGGGCCACGGCCCGAAGCTGATGTAACGGCGAGGGTTCGAGCGGTCCCGCACCAGCGTGCCGTGCGGCGCAAACCCTTCCTCGACGGTCCACTGCCCGAGCGCTTCCCACGCGCGCACGAAGTCGTCCTCGCGACCCTCCTTCACCACCCACACGCCGACCGTGTAGACGCCCACGCGCTAGCCGATCGTCCAGGTGTCGCCCGAGTGGAGGAGCGCGGCGAGGTCACCCTCGCCTCTCTGCTCGCGCGCAACGCTGATCTGCTCGGCGACCGCCTCGTCGTAGACCGGCCGCTTCACGTCCCGGAAGACGCCCATCGGCACTCCACCGGCGGTCTCCCATGTCAGCCTGGCCAGCGCGAACGCGAGGCCGGGATCGTCGCGCCCGGGGTCATGGCGGAGAAGCCCGCCCGCGGAGACGTCGACCACCTCGAGCGTTCCGTCCGGCCGCATTCGCACACCCTTTTCGCCCCAACGGACCTCCTCGCCGGCGGTGAGATAGAGCCGGTTCTCCTTCTCCTCACGGACGTAGTCCCAGGCGCCGTCGTTGTAGATGTTGCAGTTCTGGAGGATCTCGACGAACGCCGCGCCCCTGTGCTCGGCCGCAGCGCGCAGAACCTCCGACATCTCCTTCTTGTCCGTGTCGATCGCGCGCGCGACGAACGTCGCTTCCGCCCCGATCGCGACCGACAGAGGGTTGAAGGGCTGGTCGACCGATCCGAACGGCGTCGACTTCGTCACCTTGCCGAGCTCCGAGGTCGGCGAGTATTGGCCCTTCGTCAACCCGTAGATCCTGTTGTTGAAAAGCAGAATCTTGAGGTTGACGTTCCGCCGCAGAGCGTGGATGAGGTGGTTGCCGCCGATCGAGAGCGCGTCCCCGTCGCCCGTGACGACCCAGACGGACAAGTCCGGGCGGGACGTGGCCAGCCCGGTTGCGATTGCCGGCGCACGGCCGTGGATCGAGTGCATCCCGTAGGTCTGCATGTAGTACGGGAAGCGCGCTGCGCAACCGATCCCCGAGACGAAGACGATCCTCTCCTTTGCGATGCCGAGCTCCGGCATGAAGCTCTGCACGGCGTTCAGGATCGCGTAGTCACCGCATCCCGGGCACCACCGAACTTCCTGGTCCGACTTGAAGTCCTTAGCCGTCAGCTGTATGAGGTCGCCGTTGCCGTCGCTCATGAGGACTCGATCAGGGTCGTGATCGCCTCTGCCAGCTCAGTCGATTGGAACGGCCGGCCGCGCACCTTGTTGTAGCCGACGGCGTCGACGAGGAACTCCGCACGGATCAGCTTGAGCAGCTGGCCGAGGTTCATCTCGGGGATGAGCACCTTCTCGTAGCGCCGCAGCACCTCGCCCGTGTTGCGCGGGAGCGGGTTGAGATGGTGCAGATGCGCACGGGCGACCTTGCGGCCCTCTCCTCGAACGCGCCGCACTGCGGCCCCGATCGGGCCGAACGTCGAGCCCCAGCCGAGCACGAGCGTGGTCGCGGCGCCATCGGGGTCGTCCACCTCGAGGAGCGGAATGTCCGCGGCGATGCCCGCCACCTTCTGTGCACGCAGTCGCACCATGAGGTCGTGGTTCTCGGGGTCGTACGAGACGCTGCCCGTGCCATCCTCCTTCTCGAGCCCGCCGATTCGATGCTCGAGCCCCGGCGTCCCCGGGATCGCCCATGGTCGCGCGAGCGTCTTCGGGTCGCGCTTGTAGGGAAGGAACTGGTCGCCCTCGTTCGGCTTGGTCGCGAACTCAACGGAGATGTCCGGAAGGGTCGATGCGTCGGGGATCAGCCACGGCTCCGAGCCGTTCGCGAGGTACGCGTCGGAGAGCAGATAGACAGGCGTGCGGTACTTGAGCGCGATCCGTGCCGCTTCGATCGCCGCGTGGAAGCACTGTGACGGGCTCGACGCCGCGATCACGGGCACGGGACTCTCCGAGTTTCGGCCGAACAGCACCATCAACAGGTCCGCCTGCTCCGGTTTCGTCGGCATACCGGTCGACGGGCCGGCGCGCTGGATGTCGAGCATCAGCAGCGGTAGCTCGAGCGCGACTCCGAGCCCGATCGTCTCAGCCTTGAGAACGACACCAGGCCCCGCCGACGTCGTGACGCCGAGCGCACCGCCGAACGCGGCACCGAGAGCCGCACCGGCCGCCGCGATCTCGTCCTCGGCCTGGAATGTGACAACGCCGAAGTGCTTGAAGCGCGCCAACTCCTCGAGGATCGAGGACGCCGGAGTGATGGGGTAGGCACCCAGGAAGAGCTGCAGCCCGGACAGCTTCGACGCTGCAATCAGGCCGTAGGAGAGGGCCGTGTTGCCGGTGATCTGCCGGTAGATACCAGGCGTGAGCTTCGCCGGCGCGACCTCGTAGGAGACGGCGAAGTCCTCGGAGGTCTCCCCGTAGTTGTAGCCCGCCTTGAAGGCGCGCCCGTTCGCTTCTGCGATCTCCGGTCGTTTGGCGAACTTTTGCTCGATGAACGCGATCGTGCCCTCGGTCGGGCGATGGAAGAGCCACGACATCAGGCCGAGCGCGAAGAAGTTCTTCGACCGCTCCGCCTCCCGGGACGTGACGCCTTCGATGCCCTTGAGCGCCTCGATCGTCATCGACGTGAGCGCCACCTCGTGCACGTGGTAGCTCTCGAGCGAGCCGTCCTCCAGCGGGTTGGCCTCGTACCCCGCCTTCTGCAGGTTCCGCTCGTTGAACGCGTCGTGGTTGACAATCAGCGTTCCGCCCGGCGGAACGTCCTTGAGGTTCGCCCGAAGCGCCGCGGGATTCATCGCCACCAGCACGGTCGGGCGATCGCCGGGCGTCAGGATGTCGTGATCTGCGAAATGGACCTGAAAGCCGGACACACCCGGAAGCGAGCCGGCCGGCGCTCGGATCTCGGCTGGAAAGTCGGGGAACGTCGCGAGGTCGTTCCCGAGCACAGCGGTCTCGCTCGTGAAGCGGTCGCCGGTGAGCTGCATCCCGTCGCCGGAGTCGCCCGCGAAACGGACGATGACGTGGTCGACCTGCTCGACTGACTTGGAGCTCACTTCGGCCTGACCACGCGCTGCCGGACGGCGATGGGCGAGTGCGAGGCTAGGACGCAGGTCGCGGCCATAGCAGCGCTGTGGCTGCGACCGAGGACGACGCGTCGCGTCGCACAGCGCAGTGCGGCGGCCCGTGCTTCAGTCCGAAGGGAGCTCCTAACCATGGTCTCGCCGAGAGGGTAGCGCGAGCCGCGGGGGTCACTAGACGATTGATCGGAAAGGCACGATCAATCGTCGAATTGGAGAGGGTCGGCTGCAATGTGCTGAGTACGGTGGGCGGGGCCCCCCGGGCC
>Ga0334722_10002646_pt1 | contig 19993 bp, 19 predicted proteins | sample C3_bottom_MG_FD_207210 | JGI IMG/M metagenome (GOLD analysis project Ga0334722, IMG submission 207210) | Sediment microbial communities from Yellowstone Lake, YNP, Wyoming, USA - C3_bottom | ecosystem: Environmental > Aquatic > Freshwater > Lake > Sediment | place: USA: Wyoming | collected...
AATACTATAACGGGCAGTACCTGCACTCAGCCCTGGGCTATAAGCCGCCCAGACAGTTCGAAACCGAGTTCAACGAGAGCCACAATACTCTCTTAGTTGCCGCTTGACAAACGGGGGGCACTACACTGATGTATACTAAATTCAATAACGATAAAGGCATGACGCTGGTGGAACTGGTAGTAGTCATGGCGATTATAGCCGTGACTGCTACTATAGCGATAACCTCTTTCGCAAGTTATCGTCCACACCTGAGACTGAAGGCGGCGGCCAGAGACATTGCGACGTCGCTGAACGTTGCGAGGATGAAGGCGGTAGCGAGGAACGCCTCCATGACCGTGACCTTCGACGACGGCGCGAACACCTTCACAAACAACTTCGACCCCGCCTACACCTCCAGCGGCCGTGACTGGGTGGGCAAGGTGGATATCTGGCAGGGAACAGGAGTGGCCAAGTATATCTCAGAGCCATATATTATAAACACACTCGATGTAAAAGACGGGAAGGTGACGTATAACTCCTACGGTATCATAGCGGACACCAACCTGAAGAACGACAAGTCGGAATATTCTATATTCCTCAAGAACATACCGTTCAAGGCTGGCGGCGAGGAGTACCGCGTCAAGATAAACAGGCTCACGGGCAAAGTGACAGTCCAGCACTGGTTTGTCAATAAATGGGAGGAATAATGAAGACCGTGCGGAACATGGCTAAAGAAAACGGCGGTTTCACCATGATCGAGGCGATGATAGCGCTTTCCATCCTCGCCGTGGGGCTATTGTCCCTTGTGGGGATGTTCACGTCTTCTATAGGCGTAACGTCAAGGGGAAAAAGGACCACGGAGGCTACCATGCTGGCCTCGCAGAAGCTGGAAGAGTTCAACTACACTGCATATGATGACATATTCTCAAGCGTGGCGGACGAGGTTGTAGACGCATGCGGAGACAACCCTTCAAAACAAGTACCTCCCTTGCCCTTGCTTTACACGAGGAGTTGGGTGGTGGTATTGGACCCAGTAAAAGGTATAAAGACCATCACGGTCAAAGTCAAATGGAAAAAGACCACATCGTCTGAAAAAGACCGTCAGATAACACTAATGACCAAGAAGGCGGCGGATAAATAGCAACCGGCGTTTAATCAAAAGGAGCCAAGCCATGCTCGACAAAACACGCAAAGACAACAGAGCCGGATACTCGCTGGTTGAACTTATGGTTGCAATGGCCGTCACGGTCATAGTCATCGGGGGGATTTATACCGCCTACATGAGCATGCACAGGACCCAGGTCTCACAGGAGATCAAGGCCGAGCTCCAGCAAAGCGCCAGGAACACGCTAGACTTGTTGACCAAGGAGATAATGCTCGCTGGATATTACGGTGAGATATACGTAAACAATCAAAACGAGTTCCAATTCTCGGAGTTCATGACCCCGCCCGGCGCGTGCAAACGGGTGAGGTACTACCTCAACGGGAAGAATCTGATGCGCCAGTTGGGCACTACGGACACGACGCCCGTCTGGGACACCGCTAACGTACTTGCGGAAGGCGTCAAAGGGCTTGCTTTTAAGTACTATACCCGGGAACTTGCCGAGGTGGCCGCTCAGGACTATTCTACTGTTCCCGGAAAGGCGGTGCTGAAGACTATCAGGAGGGTAGTGGTCCAGATAACCGTCGAGTCATCCAAGATAGACCCGACTACCGGGAAGCGTCTAACGCTAGTCTTCCAGGCCGACCTGTACCCAGCTAACCTGGCCGAGGGCGAGGGGGTCCGTGACAATAAAGGCCCCGACCCGCTCGGCGTTGAAAATGGCGTGGTTACTCATTTTGTGGAAGTAATTGACAACCGCGACTGCGACAGCCTCCAAGTAAAGTGGCCGGCTAGCACCGCTTCGGACCTGGCCGGATATCGCATAGAATACGGTACTGAAACCGGTGTCTACAATGGCTGGAAGATGGTCCCACTCTCAATGCTTTCGGACAAGAACAACCCTCAAGTAAAGCTTACCGGTCTATTGTCCACCAAGTATCTCGAGAGGACTACCAATCCAACCAAATACTATATAATCGTCAAGGCATACGACAACTCGATAAACTACAGCCTCCCGACCTCGGAGGTATCCGGCCCATCGGACCCTTCGACCGACGTGTCAACGTTCGGGACTGGGACGAACGACACGGTCCTGAACCCGACAAAGCCCGCGCCCCCCTCTAATTTCGTAAGCTACAACAAGTCGTCCGACCCGGCCCACTGCGCCGACAACCAGGTGCGGCTGACCTGGAACAGGACCTCGGGCGCGACTGTCGGGTACAGGATATACAGGAGCGAAACACCGTTCACGACGTGGCCGATATCCCCGACATTCCTTGTCGCCGACGAGGTCCCGACCAAGGTGGCGAAGATAGACCAGAACACCCTGGAATACATCGATACGGTCCCCATCGGCTGCAAGGACTACTACTACGCCATATGCTCGGTCAACTGCGACGAGACCATGATACACGGGGACGGGTCTCACCCGGCCCTCTACAACACGGACACGGACTATGCTGTCCTGAAAGTCCAGGCCTATGAGACCGTCAAGCCATGCTCACCCGACCTGATGGGCACCAAGGGCGGCTACATGAGGATATACGTCAACCTCACCAACCCCGTAATCGCGGGTCAGGAAAACGCGGACTGCAACCCGCCTGTCAACCTGGACTTCACTCATACGCTGGTGTATTTCCAGGAAGGTGATACGGAGCCGTTATTCAACGCAGATGGAACTCCTGTAAGTTATACCACGAAACTGGTCTTCGACAGCAACAGCAACCCGTATACTAATGGTAAGTTCGTGCTGCCCGGGAGCGGGAACTCATTCGTATTCAACAGCGCGACCAGACACCTTGACCCATTTGCACAACCGGAGTTGGGGATGAACGAGAAGTACTGGTTAGTCGCCATAGCCTACGACAAGTGCAATAACCATTCAATCGTGACGACCATGGCCAAGACGCTCGCGACGCTCTGTGGCGACGACCCGCCGGGCCATCCGGACTCGCCCACGTTGACCGCTAGCGGCTGCGGGGACAGCATGTACTTGCACTGGACCTGGGCACCCATTGAGCAGATAGACCTGCAGGGCTACCGTGTATACAGGAACGACTCCGCGAGTTTCCCGGCGTCGAGCGAGATTTCTACCATCCCGTTCTGGGGTATCGACTGGACCGACCCGACTGTCCAAGACGGCAGTACGTATTACTACTGTGTCCGGGCCACGGACTGCCTGTGGGAGAGGATACAGCCGGGCGACCTGGACTGGGACTACAATACGATAAAGGCCAACAACATATCACCTGTAACCTCCGGCTCCACCGTCGGGCCCATATACCCCGGCAGGATAAGGCGTTACCAGACGACTATAACCAATTACCCGCCGACCGGCGCCGACCTGTACAACTTCGTCAAATGTTTCGGCGTGGACCCGGCGACCTTCCCCGGGAGTTATACGACGTCCTCTCAGCATAACGCGGTCAAGTTCTACATTCAGAACACGTCCGCGGGCAATGTGACGCTCAACCAGATAAAGCTTTCATGGGGCAATACCGCGTCCTACCTGAAGGGGATAAGGGTAGGCGGCGCGCCCGGGTCGTCCACGTATACGGACTATACATACAGTACGCCCGTTTCGTCCGCGAGCGCAGCGGTGGGCAAGATAATCAGCGTGATATTGAGCGAGGCTGCATCGAAGGCGACCGCGCCGGGCGTATATTCCTCTGCGATACCCGTGACCCTGATATTCACCAACTCGGACGGCACGGTCAGCTCCTCGACCGACATGAGGGGCGACCAGATAAACGTCCAGTTCCAGTACCAGAACATGTCCACTGGCAAGACCGACTGCATCAGCTACATGGACGCGTTGCACGGGAACCCGATAAACGTCCCCGGTACCCCGACGCTGTACAACACACTGCAGAACGCGCCATCGGCCGGTACGATATGCTTCCCCGTGCCGGGCATGACCGACCCGCCGAACACGGTACTCTCCCCTGTCCACCCGATGGCCAAGGGAGGCGCGAGCGTATTCGTGCAATCGTATGTTATGAGTAACGAGTACTACAACTGGGTCAGCGGAGGGACTACGTATTCCGAGAACGTTGGCTTCAAGGAGAAGAGGCTCTTCTACACCACGACCGACATGTCCGCCACCGCCCCTCCGTCGAATGCAACATGGACGAAACTTACAGACCCGATAATCGGGGACAACCTCATCTGGATATACATTCCGGCCCAGGCGGACAAGCGCATATGGTTCTACCTCGAGACCGAGTCCAACTCCGGAAACGTGGACAGGAACCCCCAGCCGGACGGCGGCTATTTCATGTACGACCAGGGGAGCTTCAACTCGTGCGCGGTGACGGTATCCGCCCCGCAGAACCTGCAATACAACAGCGGGACGCTGACCTGGAACGCCGTTACGACGTACAACGACGGGAGCACCATCAGCACGGGCATTGACCCGGTCAAGTACTATGTCTTCAAAAGGGTGGGCGAATCCTCGTCATACACCTACGGGACCTCGATAGCCACGGTCACCAGCCCGACGGTATCTTATACCGACCTGTCGGTCCTGACCGACACCACCCATTATGTTGTCGTGGCCGCGAACTCGTGCACGACTATGAACGCGACGTACACTAACCTCCCGGACAACTGTTTCGTGGATTACTCCAAGACGCCGACAGTGCGTTCGACCACGCCGATAACGGTATCCAACGAGGCGAATGCCTGTTATTCCGGCGGCGGCACAGGCTGCAAGATTACTCTTTCGACCACCAGCGTCAGGCTGAACTCCAACTGGTCTGCGAACACATGCACATCGCAGCCGGTGACCATAACCATCACCGACTGCTCCAAGGCCTACAATGTCGTTTCCGACCTCATAATGATGACCGCGACCTCGAACGCGATCTCAGGCTCGCCCGCGGAAACCTCAACCGTAAGGATGAGAGAGATCGGAGATACCGGCCAGTTCACATATACCGGAACGTCGGACAGCACGTTCTATATTAACTCCATGACCGCCACATATAACGGGAGCCACATAGACAACACCCTCGGGGCTACCAAGAAAACCGGGCTTAGCGATAACATCGCATTCACGGCAAGCGGCTGCTCATCCGCATCTCTGTTGGTCGACACGGACCCATGCGTCAACACGCCTGCCGCACCGGCGCTTAGTTCGGTGACACTCGCGGGCAACGGCGCCAACACCGCCGCAACTCTCGTATGGACGGCGCCCGGCATAAACACCGACGGCTCCACCATAAACGACATTAAGCTTTACAATATATTTAAGGACGGGGTTTCCGTCGGCATCGTGAACGCCCCGGCATTAACTACGATTATCGCCAACGTTGGGAACAAGAGCCATACATACACCGTTTCGGCGGTTGACACCTGCAATAACCCAAGCGCGGCGTCGAACTCTATAACAAAACCATAACGTAATAGCGTTGTTCGGCAACCGGTACCGGAGGTAAGGCACAATGGCTAATAAACGATATGAGAATAATAACCCCCCATTATCCCCCCTTATCCTAAGGGGGGGGGAGAAGGGGGCGGCGCTCATTACCGCCCTCCTGTTCCTCGTAATACTCACGGCGCTCGGCATGGCGGCCATGTACACCTCCAGCTCGGAGATTATGATCGCCAACAACCACTACAAGTCGAAGGAGGCGCTGTACTTCGCCCAGGCGGGCGTCAACGACGCCATGTCGAAGCTGGACCACGACCTGATACCAAACATCCCGGACCCTGTCGCCTTCCCGCTCACCTTTGCGGGGTGGTCCTCCGTGTCTTTCACACCCATTACCTCGACCGTGGGCAACCTCCATTACAAGGCATACGTAAAGTACAAGCTCGAGGATGCCTTCCATAACGACGGGGACGCAACCTCTAACGAAGCGGTAAGGTGGAATAAAAAGTCTGGCGTGGACGGCGGGTTCAACTATTCGAGCTCTCCGGTAGTAAATGCGAACCAGGGGCCGTGGGTATTTACTGTCGTATCGGTCGCAACCGTCAACGGGGAGTCGGGCGCCACCGCTGAGCTACGCGTGGACGTCACAAAGAACGTAATAAACGCTTACGTCCCGGCCGGGTTTTACACTGCCGGATGCCTGGACTTAAAGGGTAACGCGGCCAGGATTTACGGGTCTGACGCAGGCGGGATTGTGCCGCCACCCGGCCTGCCGGGCGTCATGACGGGCACTGCTGGTTGCACTGATAGTTTTGACAGCGACATCTCGGGGGCAGGCGGGGCCGCACAGACCGCTAATCCAGGGGATCCGTTCCAGATGACAACGTCCACGACAGGTTATCTTGGCATATCCATGAGCGAACTGGCCGCTAACGCGCAATATGTTTACCCGCAAGGGGCCACGGACCTCGGTCCAGGGCCTTACGGAAGCCCACCCGGCAACCCCGTGGTGATAGTATGCAGGCATAGCGAGGACGTGAACAACCTCAAGGGTTACGGGATACTCTATGTCAATGGAGACCTGAACCTGAAAGGCGGGTTCGAGTGGAAGGGCATGGTCTACGTAACGGGCAGCGTAAATCTGGCTGGTGGCGGCGGCGTCGTATACAATATAGACGGCGGCATAATGGCCGGGGGAACAAACAATGCCGTCGAAAACGGCAGCATCGCCGTAACATACAACCAGAAGATAATAAACGACATAAACAAGTTCAGCTTCAAGAACCGGATACTCAACTGGAATATAGTGTACAAGTGACGGAGTCAACACCGGGTAGCAAGAGGGGCGGGAGACCGCCCCTTTTTTGTTTTCCCTTGCGGATACATGGAATTATGTGGTATTTTCTAAGGTGATACACCCCCACCGCATTCCCCCAGATGGGGAGGGGGAAAATACAGGAGGCAACATGCTTAAGGCCAGCGACATAATGACAAGGGACGTGATAACCGTTACGCCCCAGACCACGGTTGAAGAACTGGCAAGGGTCCTGATTGAAAAGCACATCAGCGGCGCGCCGGTGGTTGACGAGGCGGGCGCGCTGGTCGGCATCGTGACCGAGCACGACCTGATAAAGAAGGAGAAGCGCCTCCACATCCCGACCGTGGTGCAGATATTCGACGCCTTCATCTACCTCGAAAGCTCGAAGCGCTTCAAGGAAGACGTCAAGACAATGCTCGCCAAGAAGGTCGGGGACATCTGCAGTTCCGACGTCGTAACCGTGGACGAGGACACGACCGTGACCGAGATAGCAACCATAATGTCCGAGAAGGACATACACCTCCTGCCCGTGATGGCGGGTGGCAAAATGGTCGGCATAGTCGGCAAGGAGGACGTGCTGAAGGGAATGACGAAGGGCTGAGTATGGCGGCTCGGCTCACAGTCCACAGCGATTCCCCGGAAGTGACGCGGGAGCTTGGGGAGGCGGTCGGGAGGCTCATCGGCGGGGGCGGCTGCGTCTGCCTGTACGGTGAGCTGGGCGCGGGCAAGACGACTTTCGTGCAGGGGCTCGCGCGCGGCCTGGACGTAAAAGAAAAATACATAACGAGCCCGAGCTTCGCGCTCGTGAACGAGTACAGAGGCAGGCTCCCGTTTTATCACATAGACCTCTACCGCCTGTCCGGGCCGGAAGACCTCGAAGCGATAGGGTTCTCCGAATACCCCGGCGACGGCGTTGCCGCTGTGGAGTGGCCGGAGCGGGCAGGGGGGCTGATACCGGAAGCGCGGCTCGAAGTCAGGGTTGAGTACGAGGGAGATAACGGGCGCAGGGTAGAGCTGAGCGCGGTTGGCAAGGTCTTTGACGACCTGCTGGAGGAGATATGTCGACAGTCCCGGTGGTCAAGTCGATAGGGATAATCTGCAAGCACGACAACCCGGAGGCCTGGGCCGCGGCGGGCAGGCTCGTCACCTGGCTCGAGGAAAGGGGCGCTGTGGCCCTGATAGACCGGGGCGCGGCTCGGCAGTTAGGCGTCCAGGGCACCCCCAAGGAAGACCTGCCCGACAGGTCGGACGCAATTGTCGTATTCGGCGGGGACGGCACTCTGTTATCTGTGGCGAGGCTTGTCGGCGCGAGGGCCAAACCCATAATCGGTGTGAACCTCGGCACGCTCGGATTTATAACCAACGTATCGCTCGAACAGCTCTACCCGACGATGGAGACCGTGCTTTCCGGCCAATACGGCGTTATCGAGCGGATGCTCATCACCGCCTCGATTAAGCGCGAAGGCGCGGTCATAGCCGAACACCACGTACTGAACGACCTCGTCATCAACAAGGGCGCGCTCGCCCGGATAATAGACTTAGAGACCAGCATCGACGGCAAGTACCTCACGACCTTCAAGGCGGACGGGCTCATCATACACACGCCGACCGGCTCGACCGGGTACTGCCTATCGGCTGGCGGCGGCATCATACACCACTCGCTTTCATGCCTCGGAGTAGTGCCGATATGCCCGCACACACTGACCAACAGGCCGCTTGTAGTGCCGGACGACTCGGTGCTCGAGGTCACGATAAAGTCGCAGAACGAGGACGTGTACCTGACCCTCGACGGGCAGGTGGGCTTCCTGCTCAAATACAACGACGTGGTCGTCGGCAAGACGGCCGCGCACAAGATGTACTTCGTGATGAGCCCGAACGAGGACTACTACCAGATGCTCCGTACGAAGCTGAAGTGGGGAGAGAGGTAGAGGACAGGACACCTTATTGTAGGGGCCGACCTATGTGTCGGCCCTGCATTTAGATTATTTGTGTCATTGCGAGGAGTGTAGCGACGCGGCAATCTCAGGTTTAAAGGACGGGGATTGCCACGCTTCGCTCGCAATGACAAATAGAAACCGGGCCGACACATGGGTCGGCCCCTACACTGGACAATAGAATATGCGAAATCCAATAAAGGATATTGACTCCGCCCCCGCCGTCCTCGCCGAATACATCGAATACCTGCGCGACTCGGGCGTGAAGGAGCAGTGGGGGCCGGGCAGCTTCCGGTGGACGGGCGGCAAGCCTGAAGTTGCCGGACCAAAGAAGCCGGACGCGGGCAATACGGATGTTCAAGTTCCCCGGACGCTCGACGATGTGCGTGCCGTCCTCGGCGACTGCACACGGTGCAAGCTCCATGCCGGCAGGACAAACATCGTTTTCGGCGTCGGGAACCCGAACGCGAAGCTCGTATTCGTGGGCGAGGGGCCGGGCAGGGACGAGGACCTGAAGGGAGAGCCGTTCGTGGGACGCGCGGGCCAGCTCCTGACGGACATAATAGAGAAGGGCATGAAGCTGAAGAGGTCCGACGTATACATAGCAAACGTGGTGAAGTGCCGTCCGCCGGACAACCGCAACCCGGAAGACGACGAGATAGCCGCCTGCGAGCCGTTCCTGCTGATGCAGTTAGCCGTTATAAGGCCCAGGATAATATGCGCGCTCGGCAAGTTCGCCGCGCAGACGCTCCTTAAGACGAAGGAGCCCATTTCGTCGCTCAGGGGCAACGCCTACCAGTACCACGGCATAACGCTTATACCGACATACCACCCAGCATACCTGCTCAGGAACCCCAAGGAGAAGGTCGTGGTGTGGGAAGACGTGAAGAAGATTATCACGCTTTATAATGCATCCGAATAGACCTGACGTTTTGCCATTATTATATAATCGAGGATAGCGCGATGAAGCGTCTGTGGGCGCCCTGGAGGATGGAGTACATACTCGGCAAAAAAAAGAAGGACTGCATCTTCTGCACCGAGCCCGAAGAGGGCCGGGACAGGAAGAACTACATCCTTCGGAGGTACAAGCGCTGTTACGTCATAATGAACATCTTCCCGTACAACAACGGCCACCTGATGGTCATACCGTACAAGCACGTCGAGGACCTCGAAAGCCTGCCGGACGCGACGCTGAAGGAGATGATGGTGGTCACCAAGGAGTGCTGCGCCGTGATGCGTGAGGCGATGAAGCCGCAGGGCTTCAACATAGGCGTGAACGTCGGTGACGCGGCGGGCGCGGGCATCAAGGAGCACCTCCACATACACATTGTGCCACGCTGGCACGGCGACACGAACTTCATGGCGGTCATGGACGAGGTGAGGGTCATGCCCCAGCACCTGCGCGAGACCTACGACATACTGAAAAAGTGCTTCGAACAACTCGCTGCCGAAAAGATGAAATAAACCGTACTTTTCTTTCAGGTGAAAGAAAAGTACCAAAAGAAAGCCATGATTAAATACCGGCTTTTCTTTGGTTACTTTCTTTTCACCCCGAAAAGAAAGTAACGGTCTAACGGAGGTTTAAGTCTTGTCAGGCGATACGCCGCTGATGCGGCAGTATAATGATATCAAGAAGAAGTACCCCGGCTCCATCCTCTTCTTCAGGATGGGCGATTTCTATGAGATGTTCGGCGACGACGCGGTCGTCGCATCGAAGGCCCTCGAAATCACGCTCACCACAAGGAACAAGAACCAGGAGGGGAAGATACCGCTCTGCGGCGTCCCCTACCATGCCGCCGACACGTACATCGCAAAGCTCATCAAGAAGGGGTTCAAGGTCGCGGTCTGCGAGCAGGTGGAGGACCCGCGTTCCGCGAAGGGCATAGTCAAGAGGGAGGTGATCCGGGTAATAACTCCCGCGACACTATTAGAGGACAACCTTCTGAGCGCGTCCGAGAACAACTTCCTTATGGCGGTCTCGTCGCTGAAGAGGAAGGTCGGCCTGGCCTTCATGGACATCTCGACCGGCGAGTTCTTCATATCGGAAATCCCCGAAGAGGACACCGAGAGGTTATTGAACGAGCTCGACCGGGTAGACCCGAAGGAGGTGCTCCTGCCGAAAGGGATGTCTGTAAAGGGGCCGCTTGCAGAGGTCTCCGTGCGATTCAAGGAGAGGGTATGCCTTGCCGACGACTGGAGCTTCGACCCGGACAACGCGCGCCAGAAGCTCCTCGACCACTTCGGTGTGGGCTCGCTCGACGGTTTTGGGGTCGAGGGCATGGAGGCCGGCGTGGCCGCGGCAGGGGCGGCCTTCGATTACCTGTCTGAGACCCAAGGCCAGGCGCTCGGCAACATAACCCGCGCCAGGGCATACAACATAAGCTCTTACATGGTGCTTGACGAGTCCACCAGGCGTAACCTCGAACTCGACGAAAGCGTGTCAGGAAAGGAAGGCACGCTGATGGCGCGCCTCGACGAGACCGTGACCTCGATGGGCGCGAGGAGGCTCAAGTCATGGATGATGCACCCTCTCCTCGACCTTCAGGAGATACGCGGCAGGCACGAGGCGGTAGCCGAACTCGCGGAGAACTTCCAGATGCGCACCCGGCTCCGCGAGAACCTTAAGGCCGTATACGACCTCGAAAGGCTTATGGCGCGTATCTCATCCGGAGTTGCCGGCCCCAGGGACATGGTGGCGCTCAAGAACTCTCTTGCCGCGCTGCCGGTGGTCAAGGACACGGCAGGCGTGGCCGTATCGGAGCGGTTGAGTGGACTCTGCGACGGCATATCGGAACACAGGGACCTGCTCGAGCTGATTGAGCTTGCAATAGTCGATGAGCCGCCCGCGACCCTGAAGGATGGAGGCGTCATAAAGCCGGGCTACAACATCGAGCTCGACGAGATCAGGGGCTACTGCACGGAGGGGAAGGGCTTAATCGCGAGGATAGAGGCCGAGGAAAGGGCCAGGACGGGCATAGATTCGCTCAGGGTCAGGTTCAACAAGGTCTTCGGCTATTACATAGAGATAACAAAGTCAAACCTCTCCAGGGTGCCGGACTATTTCATACGCAAGCAGACGCTCGTCAACGCGGAGCGGTACATCACGCCCGAGCTCAAGGAATACGAGGAGCGTGTGCTCGGCGCGGAAGAGAAGATACTGGAACTCGAAGGCTCGGCGTTCTCTGAGGTCAGAGCCGAGGCCGCGCACTACGCAGCCGAGGTGCAGAAGACCGCCGAGGCTATATCGGAGTTGGACGTGCTCGCGTCTTTCTCGGAGACTGCCGTAAGCCGGGGTTATGTCAGGCCGGACATGGACGACAGCGGCGTGATAGAGGTCGCCGACGGCCGTCATCCGGTTGTAGAGGAGATAACAGGCCGGGAACGGTACATCCCGAACGATACATACGCAGACGTGGAGGAGGACAGGCTTCTCATCATCACCGGGCCCAACATGGCGGGCAAGTCCACGTATATGAGGCAGGTGGCCCTTATCGTGCTCATGGCGCAGATAGGCTCCTTCGTCCCGGCTAAGACGGCCAGGATAGGCGTGGTGGACAGGATATTCACGCGTGTCGGCGCGTCTGACAACATCGCACGCGGCCAGAGCACGTTCATGGTGGAGATGAACGAGACCGCGAACATCCTGAACAACGCCACGGCAAGGAGCCTGATAATACTTGACGAGATAGGGCGCGGCACGTCCACGTTCGACGGGCTTTCTATAGCATGGGCCGTTGCCGAGTACATACACGACAAGGAAAAGGTAGGCGCAAAGACGCTTTTCGCCACGCATTACCACGAGCTGACCGAGCTCGCCACGCTCTACCCCGGCATCAAGAACTACAATATCGCGGTCAGGGAGTGGAAGGACGAGATAGTGTTCCTTCGCAAGATTGTCGAGGGCGGCTCGGACAAGAGCTACGGCATACAGGTGGCAAGGCTCGCGGGCCTGCCGAGGGAGGTTCTGGACAGGGCCAAGCAGATACTTGCGGAGCTTGAGCGTGCCGAGTTCGACGAGTCGGGTAAGCCCGCGAAGGTCGCAGGGAAGGGCGACGGGAAAAGCCCCCAGATGGACCTGTTCGCGGCACACCGGGACGACGGGCTCGCGGAAGAGATTGCCGGTCTCGACATTATGGGCATGACGCCCATCGATGCATTAAACATGCTCAATGATCTTAAGAAGAAGGCGGATAAGATAACCGGGCAGTGAATGTATATTAACTGAAAAAGGCCACGCGAGATGCGTGGCCTTTATTGTTTTATGTTGGGTAAAATACCCCGCTAATTGGATGCCAGCATAATTATGTCAACATCACCGCCTTGAATACTATGTAGACGGTCAGGGCCGCTGCCCCTACGAATACGACACCAAGGCCCAACAGGAATACCGGAAAGAGTTCCATATTTTCCTCCTTTCTCCGGAGTCCACTGCAACTTTTCTTATTTAAAGAATACCATACAGACGTTCTTTTGTCAAACGGCTGGCTTGCGTAACATATTGGTTTGCAAGGCAATTATTTGGCGGAGAGCCTTTTTATTACCGACATGTTCCTTTTATCGTCTTCAGGGTCTTTCTTCGGGGTCTCCATGATGAACGGCAGGTCCCTGAGCGCCGGGTGGTTTATGATGCGCCCTATTGCCGCCCGGCCGAGTTCGCCCCGGCCAATATGCTCGTGGCGGTCCCTGCGGCTTCCGAGCGGATGCTTTGAGTCGTTTAGGTGTACCTGCTTCAGCCTGCCGAGCCCGAAGGTACTATCCATTTCGGCCACGGCCCTCTCAAGCCCGTCCTTGCGCTTCAGGTCGTAACCGGCGGCATATCCGTGGCACGTGTCGAAGGTTACGCCAAGGTCGTCTCGTCCGGACTTCCCGATTATCCATGCGATGTCGCCGAAGCCGTAGCCGACGTCTCCGGCCTCGCCAGCCGTGTTCTCCAGAAGCAGGCGCGTCTTCACATGAAGGCCGTCGAGCGTCTTTGCAAGCGCCACGGCAACCCTGAGGGATGCGTCCCGCATATCGCTTCCTGATGCGCTACCCAGGTGCGTCACGACGTATTCCGCGCCGAGCTGGTCAGCACGGAGCAGCTCATCCTTAAGCGCAGCTATGGACTTCTCGTATAGTTCGTCGTTTGCTGACGCAAGGTTTATCAGGTAAGACGCGTGGACGAAAAGAGGGGAGATGCCGGACTCTGCGCGCGCATTTCTGAAAGCGGCGGCATCTGCCTTCGGGATGTCTTTGAGCTTCCACATCCTGGGGCTGTGCGAGAATATCTGCATCGTCGAGCAGCCGAGCCCGGCCGCCTTTTCTACTGCGAGGCAGAGCCCGCCTGCTATCGAGACATGGAACCCGAATTTACCCATGTATCATGCTTATCAACTGGAGCCTCGTGTCCCTCAGGCGCATGGAGATAATCTCGGCGAGTTTTTCCATTATGATGAAACCCGTGCGGCAGTCCTCTTCAAGTAGACGCCTCAGGCCTTCCCTGTCGACCGTCAACAGCTTGCAGTCCTCGGTGCATTTTGCTGATGCGGTGAATTTGTGCGGCTGAACGAGCGCGGACCAGCCGAACGCCTGGCCGGGCGCAACGGTGTGTACGACCGCATCCTGGTGCCTGCCGACCTCGAACTGTATCACGACCTTGCCTTCGAGAAGGACGTAGAGCTTCTTCGCCTCCCGGTTCTCGCTGAAGGCCATGGTCCCTCTGGGGCAGCTCTCGACGTCTGATATATCCGCGATGACCTTCAACTCGGAGACCGGCAGGCCGTCGAATATGTCCAGCTTCTTCAGCGTATCGACAGAGACCATTTTATATCCTCCTTATTTCGATTTCTATGTCGTGCGTGGAGCATGAGATGCATGGGTCGTACGCCCTCACCAGCATCTTCAGCACCCGCGTCATCTCGTCCTCGGACTTGTCGAGGAGCGCGGGCATTATGGCGCGCATGTCGTCTTCTATGTTCGCAAGGTTCTGGCCCGTGGGTATTATGCAGTTGGCGTCAGTGATGAAGCCTGCTTCGTTATAAGTGTAGTCGTGGAATAACGCGCCCCTCGGGGCCTCGACGATACCCACGCCGCGGCCTCTGGCAGGGGTGACTTCCCGGCCTTCATCTTTCAGCCCACGGCTAAGAAGCTCATCTATCAGGACGATGGCGTCCTCGATGCAGTGGACGGTCTCGACGACCTGGGCGATGTTTATCATGAACGGGTTATGGCACGGCGCTTTTAGACCCAGCGCCCCGGCTGCCTCCTGTGCCTTCGGGTGCAAAAAGCGGTGGTTGTTATTGAACCTCGACAGGGCGCCGACCATGAACGAGGTTCGCCTTGCGCTCACATGTTTGGCCGTGGACGTCGGGATTACGGTCTCCTTTATGGCCTGCCTGTAGTCCCTGCAAGCGGTGACGTACCCGTCGGAGGACTGGATGTTGCCCGAATAGAACGGGTACTCCTTCTCGCCTTTCAATGAAATGTATTCCGTCTCGCGGTTGAAGTCCGGGAACGAGAGCCCCTTGAAAAGCTCTACGGTCGTGTCCATGTCGTGGCGCGACTCTATAAGCTGTGTTCGCATATTCTTTAGGCTGTCCGCTTCGGGTACCTTGGTGAACCCGTTGACCGCCATCGAGACCGGGTGTATGTGTCTGCCGCCTACCACGGCGCATATGTCGTTGCCGAGCTTCTTTAACCTCAGGGCGCGTTTCACGACCTCGCCGTGCGTGCCCGCGAGCGGTATCACGCTGCCCGCCCCGAAGAGGTCCGGAGCGACAAGGAAATATACGTGCAGTATGTGGCTCTGTATTATCTCGCCGTGGAATATAAGTTTCCTGAGAAGAAGGGTCTGCTCGGACGGCACTATACCGAATGCGTCCTCCGTGGCCCTGAGCGACGAGGTGGAATGCGCCACCGCACATATACCGCATATGCGCGACGATATCCAGGACGCATCGGTAAACGGCCTGCCCTTCAGCATGACCTCGAAGTACCGCGGCGACTCGACAATGTCCAGACGTGCGTCTACGACCTGCCCGTCCCGCACGCTGACGACGATGTTGCCGTGTCCCTCTATGCGCGTCACGTGCTCGACTTTTATGTCAACGTTTTTCATGCGTCTCTTCCCAGTAGCCGTTAAACTCCCTCGACCAGGCCGTAATCTGATCGTCCGTCATGCCGTGTTCTTTCAGTATTCTCCTGTGCGACTCTATGAAAGGCTTGTCCACGAAGCCCCGGCATCCGCAGCAGCCGGTGTGGTGGGTTGGGCATATCGCGCCGCAGCCCGCGCGTGTCACCGGGCCGAAGCACTTGAGGCCGCGCTCGAACACGCAGATGTTCTCCGCCATGCGGCACTCGTTGCATATCGGGTAGTCGGGTATGTCCGGCCTCTTGCCGAGCATGACGGAACGGAGCACCTCCACGAACTCGGACTTGTCTATGGGGCAGCCGTAGATGTTCTGGTCTACTTTAACATAGTGCGATAGCGGCCTCACGGGCATCGTGTCGTAGTACTCCGACTTGTCCCCGTATACGTATTCTGCGGTGGACTTCGGGTCATGGTAGTTCTTCAGGAAGTAAAGCCCGCCCTGCACCGCGCAAGCACCCATCGCGACCAGCACCCTCGCCTTCCCGCGTATCTTCTTGAGTTCCTCTATCTCGTGTTCGCGGGTGATGGCACCGTCTATTATCGCGATGTCATAGTCGTCCCTCTTATCATCAATCGCCTCGCGGAAGTTGACGAACTCGACCTGGCCGAGTATGTCGAGCAGGGCGTCTTCCAGGCTCAGTATCACGAGCGAGCACCCCTCGCAGCTTGTGAAGGCGAATACGGCGACTTTTGGTTTCATAATCAGAGCGCCTCCTTCAGCTTCCTCAGCCGCGTGTATGGGAAGACCGGCCCCTTTTGGCAGACATATACGTCGTCCACCTGGCAGTGTCCGCATTTGCCGACGCCGCATTTCATCCGGCGCTCGAGAGACAGGTAGACCCGGCTCTCGTACACGCCCTTAGAAAGCAGTGACTTGAGGACGAAGCGGAACATCACGGGCGGCCCGACGACTATCGCGGTCGTCTTGGCGGGGTCGACGTCGAGGTTGTCGAACAGCTTTGTTATCACTCCGACATGGCCTCCCCATGCACCGTCCGCAAGGTCAACCGTCGTCTCGATATGGAAGCCTTCGGAAGCCTTCCACTTCTCCATCTCGGAGGTAAACAGCATGTCGTCAGGCGTGCGTGCGCCGTATAGCAGAGTGAGCTTGCCGAAGTCTTTACGTTTATCAAGCACATAGTTGATGAGCGAACGCAGGGGGGCCAGGCCCAGACCTCCGGCGACGAACAGCAGGTCGTGGCCGAGGAAGTCCTCGACCGGGAACCCGCGTCCAAACGGGCCGCGTATTCCGATGGAAGCGCCATTGGCCAGGCTGTGTAGCGCGCCAGTCACGTTGCCTGCGTTTCTGATGCACATCTCAAACGATGCGCCGGGTCGTGTCGGAGACGAGGAGATGGATATGGGGGCCTCGCCCACGCCGAAGACCGATACCTCGACGAACTGGCCCGGCATGTGGCCGAGCGCGGAGCCGTCCGAGAGCCTCACCTCGAAGGACTTCTCTCTCGCGGTCACTTGCTCCTGCCGGACTATCTCGGCCAGTCGCGGCTGGTATATGGATTCCAAGTGGTTGTGCATAAATATTTCTCTCAAGCTAAACCCACTGTTACAGTTGTCATTCTGAGCGAAACGAAGAATCTCGTAGTTTATGATAAAAGCAGATTCTTCGTCGCCGTGCTCCTCAGAATGACATTTTCAGCAGTGAGTGAGTGTGCTATTTCAACTGGTTTAGTACCTCCATCACATCAATATGCACCAGACACGCCCGACCGCAGCGCCCGCACCCGACGCAGGCGAACCTGCCGAACTTCTCCTTGAAGTATTTACCCTTCCTGAAAAACCTGTGGCGCAGACGGTCGCTCCGTTTGCCACGGAAGTTTGCACCGCCCGCGACGGCGGCAAAGTCCTGTAGCTGACAGCTGTCCCACCTGCGGCGCCGGACGCCATGCGTCATGGTTATGTCCGTCTCGTCCTGCACGTCGAAGCAGTAGCACGTCGGGCAGACGACTGTGCAGGCCCCGCAGTCGAAGCACCGCTCCTCGAGCGCGTCCCATATTATGTCGTCGTAGGCCTCGCCGAGCAGGCCCGGCAGTTTCTCTACATCGTAGTTTATCCTGTCCGGGAACGCGTCCATCTTCCTTTGCCATTCGAAGAAGTAGCGCTCCCGAAGCTCGTAGCCGGCAGGGAAGAACTTTCCGTGTTTAAGCAAAGCCTCGCCTTCCTTAGTGGCGACCTGTACTGCGTAAACATCTTCCAGGCCGGTCAGGAAGATATCGTACCCGCCGCCGGGTTTAAGCGTACCCATGCTCTTGCAAAATGAGTTCTCCCAGCATGGCCCCTTGCAGTCTATGCCGATTATCGCCGTGTTCATCCTGCGGCAGAGGTAATGCGCGTCCGACCTGTTCTCGGCCATCACGTCGTCGAGTAGCCATATCCCGTGGATGTCGCAGGAGTGCGCCCCGAATATGACCCGCCTGGTCTCGTCGAAAACCGGCTTCAGGGTTATCCCGCCCTCCAGTCCGTAAGTGAAAAGCGTCTCCCTTTGCGGAAGGAGGTATTTCTTGGGCGGAAGGATGGAATACGTATAGTCGAGCGCGACCTCGCTGGCCGAGCCTATCTTCTGGAAGGCGTATTTAAATTCCTTGGCCTTCGGGCCGACGACCTCGTATTCCGATATGAGGCTGTCTATGAAGCCCGGCAGGTCGTCTTTTCTTATGGCCATCAATGACAATGTAAGCCTCTCTTGTTATGTCATTCCCGCGAGAGCGGGAATCCTGGTTTAAAACCCGGACCCCCGTTTACACGGGGGTGACGATAACGCTGGGCAATGCCTGTTTTTTCTATGGTGGGTCCAACAGTTAAAAAAAGTCTAACAGACAATGCTGGATGCGTCAATTTCCGGCAAAAGAAATATTGACTACATACTCACGATAAATTATAGTGATGAGGGAGGTGCGACGTGTCCTGGATTACCATGCTGTTGTCTTTCTTTCTTATCAATATCCTGATAAGGCACCCGTATATCCTGGTCGCCGTTGTCCTGATATACATATTCAGGGACAGGATACCGAGCCCGTCCGCTTACTTCAGGCGGCAGAAGGCGTTTACCCGGCTCCGTCAGGCAGTTTCCGTCAACCCATACGACGCAACGGCGAGGCGCGACCTGGGGATGGTCCTGCTCGACAAGGGCATGCCGCGCGACGCGCTCGAAAACTTCATCGAGGCCCTGAAGAAGGACAAGGACTCCGCCGAGCTGAACCACTTCGCGGGCCTGAGCTACCTGCGCACCGGGAACGCGGAGAAGGCGGTCGAGCACCTGTTGAGGTCTGTCGAGATAGAGCCCCGGCACAGGTACGGGGACTCGTACCTATACCTGGGCGAGGCGTATCTGGCCCTGAACCGTCCCGAAGACGCGCTGGACTCGCTCAAGACCTTCCTTTCGATTAACAGTTCCGGCATTGAAGGGCTATATTCGTACGCGAAGGCGCTTGCCGCGCTCGGCAGGAAGGAAGAGGCCAGGAAGGCAATCGAGGACGGCGTCCGCTACCACAAGGCGAACCCGTCGTTTCGCAGGAAACGCGACTGGCGGTGGTATGTGAAGTTGAAGGCGCTCAGGAGGGGGATGTAGAGAACTCCCACATAACTCCAAACTGGTCTTTAATCGGAGGGCGGCGTAGAAGGCGCATTGAGGTGTGGTGGATGCGCGGAGGAGAGATATGAAAAATAACGACGGCGGTGGAATCGCAAAGTGCCTCCAGAACATACTCAAATCGGACAGCCTGCTGACGAGGATACACCGGAAGTCAATAAAGGCTGGTCTGGATAAGATTACCGACGAGGATATCGAGGCAGAGGTCAAGGCCGTACGGAAGGTTAAGGAGAAGAATAATAAGGCTAAATGAGTGCCCTTTTGTTATTGTCTATCAAATGGGGCATCTTGAGGTTTTAGTAGAAAAAGAAGGTATCGTGTTTCGCCAGCTTGCCCCATTCCTTAATTATAGCAATGAGGTAAAGAAGAAATGAAATTCAAGAAAGCAAACATATTCGACATAGGTACGTTTCTGTTATTGATTATACTGCCCCCCATATAGACAAGGGGCGATTTAAGAGAGTAAAATGTGGCTGGAGAAAAGGAGACCACCAGCCATGGACAGACGCAAATGGGATGCAAAGACCAAGACTGCAATCGTTCTTGAGG
>Ga0334722_10002647_pt1 | contig 19988 bp, 21 predicted proteins | sample C3_bottom_MG_FD_207210 | JGI IMG/M metagenome (GOLD analysis project Ga0334722, IMG submission 207210) | Sediment microbial communities from Yellowstone Lake, YNP, Wyoming, USA - C3_bottom | ecosystem: Environmental > Aquatic > Freshwater > Lake > Sediment | place: USA: Wyoming | collected...
TTACAAAATAAGACGCGCTCTTACTTCCGGATGCGCCTTCGGCTGCTCTAATGATAGCCCGTCCAGCAGCCAGCGTAACTCGCGACGGCTGATAGTTTTGGTTTTACAATCAGCCTCCATGGGCCACGGAAATCTCCCTCGCTCCAACCGGCGATAATAAAGCCAGAACCCGTTGTGATCCCAGTAGAGGATTTTGAGCTTATCGCGCCGGCGGTTGCAGAAAACAAAGAGATTGGGGGAGAAAGGGTCCAGTTTGAAAGCTTCTTTGACCAGGACCGCCAACCCGTCAATGGACTTGCGTAAGTCGGTAGGGCCGCAGGCCAGATAAACCCGGTCGATGCCTACTTCGCTCAACATAGTGCCTGAGGACCCGGACTATCTCGGAAAGAAGCGCGGGATCAAAACCGGGTTTGACCTCGATACTGGCCGGCCCTACCCTAACCAGCAAAGTATTTTCCCGGTCAACGGATGACTGGTCGCTTACCTCCAGGGGTAGCCACTTTACTGTTGAGTTAGCTGAGTTGGTGGAAGGTAGAGCATGGATGGTCTTAAGCTTTTTCAGCCAGTACCACAACTGGCTGGGCGTGACATTGTGGGCCGCACACCATGTTTTTGCGCTCTGGCCGCTGGATTGATATTCGGCGATCCTGGCCTCCCATTCTTTTTGCCGTTCGGCTTTGGTCATGAAGAAAATCCCCCTTTGATTCGTCCTCTAGGGGGATTATCCTATAAACCGAAAAACTAAGCCAGGTGGGGACAGTTTGACGCTTACCCGCCACAAACAGACACTCCGCGGCAGATCAAGAAAAATGATTACCTCGGCCGCCTGCAGGCGAATCTCGATGGTACTGCCATAATTCCCGTCTATTATCCAGCTATCTTTTGTTACCAGCTTCTTTTGTATTTCTACCCATTCTTCTTTAGGCGTTTCAACCCAGCCGGGCTTCCAGTAGAAGGCATCGAGGTGAAAAACCTCGCTACCGAGGACTTGACCCAACTGACGAGCCAGGGTCGACTTGCCAGCGCCTGGGGAACCTATGACGGCAATTTTAGTCATCAACGACCCCCCGTGAATCTGTCTGCCGCTCCGCGGTCCTCCCTTCACCGGGGGCAATGCCCGGCTCGGTGTAAGCGCTCCGCGGCAGAAATCCGTCGGCCAAACCGTCTGCCCCCGTTCTATCTAGTCACTCAGATCAAAGATAATTTTAGTCATTCTGTAAAGCTATTGCCATGCTTGTGCGGCGGCATAACGGTCTATTCTTTTCGCCTGCCCCTCTGGCCTCACTGTTTATTCTTTTCGCCTACCCCTTTACCGCTCTAACCACAACGAAAGAACCCTGCCCATAGCCGTCCAGAACCGGTTCCTTCTCTTCGATTTGCTTGAGTTCATGGAAGATGGTCTGGGTAAAGGCAAAATCTTTAAACCCCGCCCGCCGCAGATGGGAAAGGAGTTCTTCCACCGAATAAAAGCGGGCTTCCCGGTAAAACACATTGGCCTCCTTGTTTCGCTCGTAGATCTTTCCCAAAAGGCTCTCCCGGTCGACGAAACCAAGAATGAGGCAACCACCGGGTTTGAGGATGCGATAAGCTTCACGGAAGGCCTTTCCAACGTCGTCGACGAAGCAGATGGTGGTCACCATTAAGGCGAAATCGAACTGGTTATCGGCCAGAGGCAGGGCTTCTGCCACCCCCTCTAAGACTTCTATACCTCGGCGGCGAGCCTCCTCGGCCATGGCCCGGGCCGGTTCTACCCCAATCTTAATCCCCAACGGCGCCGCAAAGCGCCCGGTTCCCACCCCGATCTCCACGCCGTCGCCGGCTTGCGGAAGCAGGGCCCTTATGGCCCGCAGTTCGGCTGCGTAAGCCAAGGAGTTTTTCTCAAACCATTCTTCATATCTGGTAACGTTCTTTTCAAAGGGTTGAATCTTGGGCATATCAAGACTACGCCTCCTTGACGTTTAACACGGCTCAAAAGAGAATAGCCGCCCTCCGAGGCGGCACCTTGATTGTAAACTTTGATCTATTAGAAGCATTGATATTGCTGGTGCCGGGAGCCGGACTTGAACCGGCACGGGCTTTGGGCCCGGGGGATTTTAAGTCCCCTGCGTCTGCCTATTCCGCCATCCCGGCGTCTTAAACTGCTGGAGCCGGCGAAGGGATTCGAACCCTTGACCTATGCATTACGAGTGCATTGCTCTACCTCTGAGCTACGCCGGCGGGCGATAAAAAGAGCGTCATCGCTGACGCTTTCCTATTCAAAATTTGGAGCGGGAGACGGGGTTCGAACCCGCGACCCTCGGCTTGGGAAGCCGATGTTCTACCGCTAAACTACTCCCGCTCGTCACAGGCATCTTATATTATAATTGATTAAAAAGAAAAATGCAAGAAGGCCAACATTGAAATGTTTTCATGGTGGGCCATGATGGACTCGAACCATCGACACCCCGCTTAAAAGGCGGGTGCTCTTCCACTGAGCTAATGGCCCACGATGACGACTTTTGATGATACACCACCAGCGCTCGAAAGTCAACGGTAGTCTCTGGATTGGCTGGCAACCCCTCATGGCCGGTTATGAGGCCCGCCCCGATTGAGGAGGTGGAAGAATGAAGAAATTGAGGAGCGGGCTTCGGGCCTTCTTTGCTTGGGATTCGCTGGCAGCGATCCCTCTTTCATTGAACCTTTTTACATTCAACCTGCTCACATCTAAAAAGCTGGCTTCAATTCGATGGTTTCCCGCCGTTCTCGTCCGACCGAGATGATTTGCAGGGGCACCCCTACCAATTGGCTGATCCGCTCCAAATATTCCCTGGCGGGCAGCGGCAAATCTTCATAACGTGAAATCCCCGTCAGATCTTCGTCCCAACCCTCGAATTCCTCATAAACCGGCTCACTTTCTTCGAGTACCCTGGGACTGTACGGAAAATCGGTAATCTCGCGGCCCTGGTAACGGTAGCTGCGCGCCAGCTTGATCCGATCCAAACCGCTGAGGATGTCCAGGCGAGTTACCACCAGACCGTCGAGGCCGCTGAGCTGAGCGGCGTAACGAAGCATTACCGTATCCAACCAGCCACACCGTCGTGGTCGCCCGGTGGTCGTGCCGTATTCGTGGCCTTTTTCGCGAATCCACTGCCCCACCTCGTCCTTCAGTTCCGTGGGGAAGGGGCCGTCACCAACGCGGGAGGTATAGGCCTTGACCACCCCGAGTACCCGGTCAATGCGGGTTGGGCCCACGCCCGCCCCGATACAGGCCCCACCGGCAATGGGATGCGAAGACGTGACGTAAGGATACGTCCCGTGGTCCAGATCCAATAGAGTCCCCTGGGCCCCTTCGAAAAGGACCCGTTCGCCGGCGGCGATGGCGCGGTTGATGATGGCCGAGGTGTCCGCCACATATTCCTTCAACCGTTCCGCCGCCCGCTGGAGGTCAGCCAGGATCTTCTCGCCGTCCAGGGGGCCGACGCCGTAAATGTTTTGGAGAAGGAGATTTTTCTCCCGCAGATTTCGCTCGAGCAGCCGGGGGAAAGCGGGATTTTCAATGAGATCGATGACGCGCAGCCCGATGCGAGCGGCTTTATCCATATAGGCCGGTCCGATCCCGCGGCGGGTGGTCCCGATCCGTCCGGTCCCCCTCCGCTCCTCCTCCAATTCGTCCAGAAGCTGATGATAAGGTAAGATGAGGTGGGCCCGCGGGCTTATCCGCAATCCCCTGGTGCTGATGCCGTGTGATTCTAAAAGGTCCAACTCCCGCACCAGGACGGCGGGGTCAATGACCACCCCGTTGCCGATGACGCAAATCTTGTTCCCGTGCAAGATACCCGAAGGAATGAGGTGCAGTCGGTACTCGACTCCCCCAGCCACTACCGTATGGCCGGCATTGTTTCCCCCCTGGTAGCGGACAATCACCTGAGCCTGTTCGGCCAGATAGTCCACGATCTTGCCTTTGCCCTCGTCGCCCCACTGGGCTCCGACCACCACTACCGCTGGCATAAAATCACCTGCCCTTTTGGGCTTAACGGGCGGCAACGCCCTCGCGCGCCAGGATCTGCCTGGCCACGTGGATCCCCGAAGCGGAGGCCTGAGCCAGGCCCCGCGTGACCCCGGCTCCGTCGCCAGCCGCAAAGAGATTGTTGATTCGGCTTTCCAGCCCGGGCGAAAGCTCCAGGCGGGATGAATAGAACTTCACTTCGACGCCGTAAAGAAGGGTGTGCGGCGAATTGACGCCGGGCGCGATCCGATCCATGGCCTCCAGCATCTCTAAGATATCCACCAGGTGGCGATAAGGGAGGACCAGGCTTAAGTCACCCGGGGTCGCCTCCTTTAGAGTTGGCGGGACCATCCCCTTGCTGATGCGTTTTTCCGTGGAACGGCGCCCGCTCTGCAGGTCCCCCAAGCGCTGCACTAAGACTCCGCCCCCCAAGAGGTTGGCCAGGGTGGCGATATTTTTGCCATACGTTATCGGATCGTGGAAAGGTTCGGTAAAGCTCTTGCTGACGAGCAACGCGAAATTGGTGTTTTCTGTACGGCGAGCTGGGTCCAGATAACTATGGCCGTTGACGGTGATGAGCCCGGAGTTGTTTTCGATGACCACCTCGCCGTACGGGTTGACACAGAAGGTTCTCACCTGGTCATCGAAGGCCTTGGTGTAATAAATGATCTTGGCTTCGTAGATCTCCTCCGTGAGGTGCTCGAGGACGGTGGCCGGGACCTCCACCCGCACCCCGACGTCCACCGGGTTGGTGGCCAGTTTCAAGCCCAGCCGCTTGGATTCCTGGGCAAACCACTCCGCGCCCTCCCGGCCGGGTGCCACCACCACGTAGCGGGCGCGCAAGGTTTCACCACGGGCCGTGATTACCCCGCGGACCCGGTCCTCTTCCACCAGGATCTGCTGAGCCGGGGTCATGGTCCTGATCTCCACGCGTCCCGCCAAATACTCGCGCATGGCCTTGAGGATCTCGAAACACTCTTCCGTCCCCAAGTGCCGGATCCGCGCCGGGATGAGCTGCAGCCCGGCGGCAGCCGCTTCTCGCTGCAAACGGTGGGCGGTGGCCGGATTAGAGCCAAAAATTTCCGGAGTGGCCCCAAAACGCAGGTAGATCTTGTCGATATAGTTGATTAGCTCATCAGTCTCTTTTTTTCCAACGTAGTTGTCGAGGATCCCGCCGAACTCGGTGGTCAGGGTCAGTTTGCCGTCGCTGAAGGCCCCAGCTCCTCCCCAACCGGTGAGGATTGAACAGGGGTGGCAATTTATGCATGGCCCGCCCCTGATTTTCATGGGACAACTGCGGCGGGTGATGTCCGGCCCTTTTTCCAGCAGGGCCACCCTTAAGTGCGGCGCCCTCTCCACCAGCTCAAGGGCCGCAAAGATCCCGGCCGGACCCGCTCCGATAATGACGACGTCAAAGCCCTTTTCCACCGTTTCGCCCTCCAAAATAGCTTTTGTCCCCCGGGAAAAAAATTAATTGCCCTGGGCTTCGGCAAGCCGACTAAGGAGGTCCTTTCCAGACAGCAGGTCTCCTTCTGTTTTCTACCTTGAGCCTAATCGATCATGGCCGTTTTGGCCTGATGGCGGGGAGGCGACTCCTGCTGCTTCCTATCTTGAGTCTAATCCCAAAGTATTATCCTATCAGCCAGCACCAGAAAGGTCAAGGGAAACGCCGAAGATTTAGGCTCTAAAGCAGGGTTATTGTTCGCGGTTTCCGGTTGGCCAGGCGCGCTTGGGCCAAACGTTCGCCTAACGGCCAGCTGGGGCTGCCAGGGCTGGGTGACGGAGTACCCCGCCCTGACGAAACCACCCGTTGAATGGGAGGCCCCCACGACTTCCTGGAATTCCTCTGGGAGGCTTGCTCTGCCCTGCTCAGTGCCTTCGGCTGGGGTCTCACGAACCAAAGACCGCCTAGCCCGCCGCAAAAGCACCCTGCGTGGGCACTGGTCGGCATTGCTCAATTTCGTCTGGCCTCCACGGGCAGTCCACCGGGTTGGTGGAACCATGGGCACAAAATACGACGAGGGACCGCAGCTTCTGCAGTCCCCGTCCTGCTCCAAGAGTCATGCCCAGTGTACTGATTAACCCTCTGCCTTTCCCGGGGCCGAAATGGTGGCTGTTACGCCAGACGAGCAACGAGCCAGTTGGGCATAACGATAGAGCCAAGCCCGTCAGCCCGGAGGAGATGGGGCAAAGTTCCAAGAGCCTTGCCTGATGCGCAGAGTAAACGTCGCCTAGCCTTGGCCCAACCTGGTAGGCCATCGTCCGAGCCCAAAGGCCCCTTCTCGGGAGATTCGCCACCTGGCGACGGTAGCAGAGGAGCCTTTCCAAGGATTCAGCTCATCCAGGAGCACCAACGCTGTCCGAACGGACGAGGACTTCCTCAGGCCAGCTTTAGACGTTGTGCCGCCGTTCCAGATCAATGAAACGCCCCGTCTCTTTGTCGAAGTAAAGCTCCACTTCCCCCACCGGGCCGTTCCTTTGCTTGGCCACTATGATCTGGGCGATGTTTTTCTTCTCCGAGTCGGGCTTGTAGTAATCCTCCCGGTAGATGAAGGCAACCACGTCGGCGTCCTGCTCAATGGCTCCGGACTCCCGCAGGTCGGACAAGAGGGGGCGTTTGTCCGGCCGCGACTCCACGGCCCGGCTGAGCTGGGAAGCGGCCACCACGGGCACCTTCAACTCTCGCGCCAGGGCCTTCAGGGAACGCGAGATTTCGGAAATCTCCTGCTGCCTGTTTTCAATCCGGGTTCTGGTCTGCATGAGCTGGAGGTAATCGATGACGATCAGCCCCAGGTCTTTCTCCGCCTTCATCCGCCGGGCGCGGGCTCGAACCTCGGCCACACTGGCCCCCGGGGTGTCGTCGATGTACATGGGGGCATCCCCCAACCGCCCCATGGCCAATCCCAGGCGGCCCCAATCGCTGTCCTGCAAAAAGCCCGTCCGCAACCTCTGTCCGTCCACTCCAGCCTCGGAAGAAAGGAGGCGCAGGGCCAATTGTTCCCGCGACATTTCCAGGCTGAAGATGGCCACCGGAAGGCGGTGGTGGACGGCGGCATGCCGGGCCAGGTTCAAACAGAACTGGGTCTTGCCCATGGAGGGCCGGGCGGCGACGACGATGAGTTCCGAAGGTTGCAAGCCGGAAGTCAATTGATCCAGCTCCCGAAAACCGGTGGGGACGCCGGTCACCCCGCCCTTTTCTTTAAAAAGCTTTTCAATGCGTCCAAAAGCCTCCACCATCAGCTCCTTTAGGCTGAAGAAGCTCTGGCGGTTGCGGCGCTGCCCAATCTCAAAAATGAGTTGCTCGGCCCCATCGAGAAGATCGTCGATTTCTTCCTGAGCCGCGTAACCGCGGGCCACGATCTCAGTGGCCGCTTTGATCAGAGCCCGGAGCAGGCTCTTTTCCTCAACGATCCGCGCGTAATATTCGACATTGGCCGCCGTGGGGACGATGTTGGCCAGGGTCGTCAGGTAACTGACCCCGCCGATGGCCTCCAGACGTCCCCGGCGGCGCAGTTCTTCGGTGACGGTGATCAGGTCCACCGCCTCGCCGCGGTCAAAAAGGCCGGTGATGACCTCGTAAATGTGGCGGTGGGCCTCCCGATAAAAGTCCTCGGCGCGCAGGACCTCTTGCACACGGGCAATGGCCTCCTTGTCGATGAGCATGGCGCCGAGAACCGACTGTTCGGCTTCGAGGTTCTGGGGTGGGAGACGTTCAAGAACGCTCATGGTTTTATCCCTCTGACTGTCGGCGGCCCCAACGGGCCACGGATTCGCGTCTTCCACTCTCTTCGGCGGCTTAGCTCTTCGCGGGGGAGGCCTTCTCGAAGACGTCCCCAATCTCAGGCGACCCGGCCGCTATCTCGGCCAAAGCTTCCTGGACGGTCGAAACCAGCACCACTTCTATGCCAGAAACGCCCCGCGGGATGTCCTTTTCGTTTTCGCGCGGTAAGAGAACCTTTTTCATTCCGGCCTGCCGCGCCCCGTAGATCTTCTCGAAAGTCCCCCCAATTGGCCGTACGCGCCCCTGAATGGAGATCTCTCCGGTAACGGCGATATCCTGGCGCAAGGGGGTGTTGGTCAAGGCGCTGTAAATGGCCAAAAGCACCGCCAGTCCGGCAGAAGGACCGTCCACATGCCCGCCGCCAACGACGTTGACGTGCAGATCGAAATCAGCCAGGTCCAGGCCGGTGATCTTACGGATGACGGAAGCGGCGTTAAATACCGAGTCCCGGGCCATGCTGCCCGCCGCTTCATTGAAACGCAGACTGCCCTTGCCCTTTTCTTCGGCGGGAAAAGCGACGGCCTCAATCTCCAACACGCTGCCCAAATAACCGTACACCCCGAGGCCAAAAACCCGCCCCACTTCCGGCTGATTGGTCGCCCGGGCCGGGGTGTTTGGAGAAAGACGGCTCGTTTGGATAACCTCCAGAACATCCTCCTTGGTAATGGTAAAAGCCTTCCAGGCGGAGGAGCGGCGCCTGGGGGAAACGGGTTTTGTCGCTCTTCCCACCTGGGTCTCTCTTTCCACCTGAGCCGTTTCGGCCTGGGCGACACCCTCGCTGGCTGCCGCCACTTGCGCTGGCGCCGGCCCACCGGTCGAAACGGCCACCTGTCCTTGCGGCAAAGCGTCTCGCGTCCGCTGATAAGCGAGGCTGAAGGCATCGGCCAGAATGCCCACCGCTTTGCGCCCTTCCATGGTATATTGGCTGATCAAGTGGTAGACGCCCCTCTCCGCCTTCACGCCCAGCTTACGGGTAGCATTCCGCAAGATAAGCCTGATTTGGGCCGGCTCGAGGGGATCGAAGAAGATTTCGGCACAGCGCGATCGCAGGGCCGGGTTGATCTCTTCCGGATCGCGGGTAGTGGCCCCGATCAGAATGAAATCCGCCGGCGCCCCTTCGTCGAAGAGTTTTTTAATGTACTTGGGGATCTTGGGGTCGGTTGGATCATAATAGGCCGAATCGAAATAGACCCGTTTGTCCTCAAGGACCTTGAGCAACTTGTTTTGCAACATCAGGTCCATTTCCCCGATTTCGTCGATGAAAAGGACCCCACCGTGGGCCTCGGTGACCAACCCCGGTTTCGGCTCCGGAATGCCCACCTCGGCCAGGTCGCGGCGCGCTCCCTGGTAAATGGGATCATGGACCGAACCCAAAAGGGGGTTGGTGACGTCTCGCGGATCCCAGCGCAGGGTCGCCCCGTCCACCTCCACAAAGGGGGCATCCTTGCTAAAGGGGGTCCCCGGCTGCCGCTTAGCTTCCTCCAGGACCAGCCTGGCTACCGTGGTCTTGCCCACGCCGGGCGGCCCGTAAAGGATGACGTGTTGGGGGAAAGGCGAGGCGATCTTGGCCAGCAAAGCGCGGACGGCGCGTTCCTGTCCGACCACCTCTTCCAGTTTCGCTGGCCGCAAAAGGTCAAGAGGGTTCTTCGTCAGTTTTCTCCGCTCCAGCTTTTCCAGGAGGCCCAATCGTTTGAGCGTCTGGGCGTTTTCCGGCCCGCCGGTCTCCTTCAAGAGCTGGATCTTCATCTCCTTGATATATTCCTCTTGCCTTTGCTGCATCCGCTCGGCCACTTTTTTTTCCAACTGCTCCTCGAGGGTGCGCCGGGCGATGACATCGGCCATTTCCTCGGTCACCGCTTCTAAAATGGCCGGAATTTCTTTGGGCGTCGGCGGTCCCGGCAAAGCGGGGTTCTCAAACACCAGTTTCTGCAGAGCGTATACCTGTTCAGAGAGATTGCGAGAACGCATGGCTTCCAAGGCTTCCAACTTTCCAGCCTTTAAGATGAGTTGGTCGGGGCCAAAAAGATTGGAAAGCAAGGTGAACAAAGAAGCCACCTTGCGCTTTTGCAACTGCTCTTCGCTCAGTTTTTCGCCCAGCTCCGCCTGGCTGTTGCGTAAAATCTTTTTTAAATTACCTGGCATGCAGGAGAATCTCCTTCCTCCGGTTCCCAGGCCATGGCCAGCCCGAGAGCTTCTGGCCCGAGCAAAATTTCTTCTTGTCGCTTCAACCGGCCTCGACCTGGACCTGGAGCATCACCATAACCTGGGGGTGAAGCCGGACCGGAACCCGGTACGAGCCGAGGGACTTGATCGGTTCCTCCAGTTCGATCTTCCGTTTATCCAGGGTAACCTGCAATTCTTTTTCCAGGGCCTCGGCAATGCTCATCGCCGTCACCGAACCGAATAGTTTCCCCGCTTCACCGGCGCGCGCCTTTATTTTCACCGTCGCCCCTTCCAGACGGGCCGCCAGTTTCTTGGCGGTGGCCAGTTCCCGGTCCTGCCGGGCCTTCTCTTGCTCTTTGACGTTTTGCAGGCCTTTAAGCTGGCCCCCGGTGGCCGCAGTGGCCAGGCCACGCGGGATGAGATAGTTTCGGCCGTAGCCTTCAGCGACCTCGACCACATCCCCTTTGCGTCCGATGTTTTTGATGTCTGCCAGGAGAATTACCTTCATACCTTTACCCCCTCCGGTCGCGTTCCTCGGCCATGCGCCGGTAATCAAGAAGTGTGTCGAAAAGCCCCAGCCAGGTGATGATCTGCAAGGTGATGGGCACCAGCAAGAGATAGATCAAGAGACCCACCCGGAAGGGCTTGGAAAGCTTCCATCGCTCGAAGAAATAATAGGCCACGGCCATTCCCTGTAGCGAAAAGGCCAGGGACAAAAAGAAGATGAGATTAGTTCCGGCCTGAGCGAGCCAGGGTAGCTTCAAATAAGGGCCGGCTAAGAGAAGGACGAAAGCCAAAATATACAAAAAGGCGAAAAGGCGCGGCATGCGCCATTGCCGGAAAGGCGGCAGCCCTGGTAATTGAAAGCCGAAGCGTTGCAGCACAGGCGTCGCCGCCGCCAGATTGAGATAGGCCAAAAAGAAGGCACTGACCAGGAGCCCCGAGGGGATGAGGAGCGGTACGGTTGCTTTTGCCTGCAAGAGGTGATCGCGCATGGCTTGAACCATTTCCGGTTGCAGGCCAATTTTCTCGTAGAGGGTCAACCCCTTTATGGTCTCTTCAAAGAGCTGGTCCATGCTCTGATAAAGGCTGATCCCCAGCAGGTAGTAAGAAAGGACGGCGCTGGCCACCGTGGCGAAAAGGGCCGCCCCTACCATGAGCAGCAGGGTAGCGGTACCGGAAAAGCGCCGGTGATAGGCGAAGCCCAGCGCTAAACCGAGGGACCCGGAAATGAGCACAATGAACAGGGCCTGCAGCGCCCCAATGACTAAAGAGAGGACCAGACCAGTAACCACGACGGTAAGGAAGGCGGTCCTGGCCTCGTGACGGATGTAAACCAGGGCCACCGGCACGGGCCAGAAGAACATCACCACCAGACCGACGGCAGGTAGGAAATATCCGGCAAGCCCTAGGACAACAGAAACGGCGGCAAAAAGGGCCCCTTCCACCAGGGGTCGTATTTTCATCGATTTCTCACCCAATCATTTCTTTTTTGCATCCAAGAATTGTAATAGCTGTAGGGCCGCCACCCTACTTCACTGGGCCTCTCCCAATCATTTCTTTTTTGCGTCCAAGAATTGTAATAGGGAAGAGAGGTCGCCGTACCATTTTTCCACTTCGTGGTTTTCGTCGATCAGGGTTCGGATGCGGGCCTGAACCTTGAGGTCAATTTTGGCAAAGCTGATGCCCAGGCGCCGCCCCAATACATAGCTAATCATGATCAGGCCGGCCAATCCGTCGATGATGGCCTCTTCGCTGCCCTTGAGCAGAGCCCGGTAAACGGCCACCACCGAGGCCGCCAATTCCGTTTTCAGCCATTCGATAACCCTGATGTTTTTCGCAATGGAGGATTCGGGTTCCGCTGAACTCATGGTCGCCCTCCGTTCCCACCAAACCTCCCTGGGTAATTCGCCACTGGGGCATCCGAATCCTTCGTACCTTCGTCAACAATCTTTGCCATTTGTTGTGGGCTGACCGTCTCGCCACCAACTCCCGCCTGGACCGGTAGTACAGCGTTCGGTGCGGGGAAAAAGTGTCTCCCGATCAACACCATGCCCGGCGATAATGCGGTAGGAAATACCCGCAGACGAGGGTCCGGCAATTCAGCCAGAAAAGGCCGCGGAAAAGTTTCCACGGCCTCGCTGGGGTCTTTAACCTCATTTCTCCCAAGGACGGGAGCTCTGCTCCGCTTCTTCAGCGAACCACTTCCGAGGTGGGCATCCCCCTAGTGAACCAGGGATTTGTAAACCATGGATGGCGCCCTTCGCTCCCGGAAGCGGCCGGCGTTACTCCACCGTAAACGGCAGAAGAGCCAGGTTTCGCGCTCGTTTGATGGCGACGGTCAGCTGTCGCTGGTGCCGGGCACAGTTGCCGGTAATCCGCCGCGGCAAGATCTTGCCCCTTTCGGTGATAAACCGCTTCAGGCGAGCGACATCCTTGTAATCGATGGCCTCGATTTTATCCACGCAAAAGGCGCAGACTTTTCGCTTTGGTCGACGGCCCTTTTCCTTCTTCAATTTTGAAAAGCCTCCTTACTTCCAGGCCGGTATCGCCGGTGTTTCCCCAATTACCTTCGAGGGGACGTCTTGGCGCCGAGGTTCTCCTAGAACGGGACCTCCTCTTCTTCGCCAAACTTCACTTCGCTACCGAAACCATCCAGGTCCTGTCCGGGCCCGGATGCTCCTTTAGGCCGGTCCAAAAAGCGGACGTTGTCCGCTACTACCTCGGCGGCTTTACGTTTTTGGCCATCTTGGGTTTCGTAAGAGCGGATTTGCAGCCGGCCTTCGACCGCCACCAGTCGCCCTTTCCCCAAATGATTGACCACCGTCTCCGCCAATTTCCCCCACACCACGATGTCGATGAAGTCGGTCTCCCTACTCCCCTGTTGGCTGACATAGGGACGGTCGACGGCCAGGGTGAAACTGGTCACCGACTTGCCACTGGGGGTGTATCGCATTTCCGGGTCACGGGTCAAGCGGCCGATGAGGATAATGCGGTTGAGCATCCGCCGGCCCCCCTTATTTCTCCCGTTTTATCACCAGATGGCGCAGGACTTCGTCGGTAATCCTGAAGACGCGCTCCAGCTCCTGGGCCACGGCCGGCTCGCCTTTGAAGGTTAAAAGCACGTAGTAACCTTCGCGAAAGTCTTTGATTTCGTAGGCGAGGCGCCGCTTTCCCCACTTCTCGACGTTTTCCAGCTCTCCGCCCTGAGTCTGAATCAGGCCCGTGAACTTGTCGATCATGGCCTGCGTGGCTTGCTCGTCGAGGTTGGGGCGAAGCACAAACATAGCCTCATAAGCCCTCATTCTTTCACCTCCTCTGGACTAGTGGCTCCATAGCCAGGTATGGAGCAGGGGTAAGGGCTTTTCCTTTTAAACACGGAAATTATAGCATTAGACTGGGTTTTTGACAAGGTGAAATCGGCAGGCAGCCAGAACAAGTGCAGACAGGTTGCGTAAACCCGGCTTAAGTCGAAGAACGACTGGGAAAATGGAGGTTTTCAAGCTGTTGTTGCCGTCCAGCACCTTGCCCATACCGCCAACTGCCGACGGGATTATTTTTGACTTGTCGTTCATTCTGGGCGGTGCAAATCAGCGACCGGCGGCGTTTCCGTTGTCGTCTGGTCGGTCTTCCTCCGCACAATGGCTTTGACGGCCTTCTCAAACTTTGGGCGCGGGATCATGACGCGCCGTCCGCACCCCAAACACTTGAGGCCGAAATCGATCCCCGTGCGCGTTATCTCCCACTCGTAACTGCCGCAAGGGTGGGGCTTTTTCATTTTCACCACATCGCCGATTTCGTAACGAATGATTTCGCGCATGATCTCACCTTTCCCGGGAACCAGATGGGTTGGCTGGTTTCGCTCCCTCTCCTTGGAAGATGACGTGCTTGGGATAGGGAATTTCAATTCCCTCCCTTTCGAAGGCCAGTTTAATGCGCCGGCGCAGCTCGCGTTCGACGGCCCACTGTTCCATGGGCTTGGTCTTGGCGAGAACCGAAAAGACGACTTCCGAAGGTCCAAAATCAGTAATCCCCAAAACGGTGGGCCCTTCCTCGATCTTGTCGGCGAGATCGCGGGCCGCTTCTTGCGCCACTTCCTCCAAAACTGCCCGGACCCGATCTACATCCTCTTCGTAGGCCACGCCGATCTTGACCAGCGCCCGCATCTTACCCCGGCTGAAATTGGTCACCTTGTCGATGGCGCCATTGGGGATGATGTGGACCTCGCCGCCGAAATCGCGCAGTTTAGTCACCCGCAAGCCCAGTTCTTCCACCACGCCGGAGACACCGGCCGTGGCGATATACTCGCCGACGCTGAACTGATCTTCATAGAGGATGAAAAAACCGGTGATGATGTCGCGCACCAGGTTCTGCGCCCCGAAGCCGACGGCCAGTCCGACAATCCCCGCTCCAGCCAGAATGGAGGTGGGTTGAATATCGAAAAGGGGTAGGATGCTCATGGCCGCAAAAAAGTCCACCCCGTAACGAAGGACGCTTTTTAAAATGATGGCCAAGGTGCGCCCCCGCGGCGTTTCCACCCTGGGCAACAGCCCACGCCGGCTTTGAAAAAGGTAGTCGATGTTTTTATTGCCGAGCCGGATGATCAGGTGGGCCACCAGGATGATGGCTAAAAGGCGGAGCCCGCGGGAGCCGAAAGTCAGCCAAAGATTGACATCAAACAGGGCCACCTCTTGTTCACCTCTTCTTCTTCGCTTCTTTTTCCTCGCCTCGCTGGCGGTTGGGAAGGATTATCCCCTATCAGTCTTCCCAAATTTGAGGGCAAGGCTGGGGTTTAAAATGATCCGCGCAGAAAAATGGGCAAGACCCGGTCGAAGGAGGCCAGGAAAAAACCCGCCAGTTTCGAGGTCTGGATAATGCCCAGTACCTGAGCCGCACCGCCCAGACCAACGAGGATCTTGATAAACCCCAAGGTCAGACTCAGATTTAAGGCGCCCTGCAGAAGCCCCAGAACTACTCCCCCCAAACGATTCAGGCCAAAGGGATCAATTTTCCATAAAATGGGGGCCAGCTGAGCTTTAATCAGATTAAAGATGAGCCCCGTTCCCCAAAAAAGGAGAAGAAAGGCCAAAAGAGAAGCCACCAGCCCGCTAATGATCTGAGCCAGGTTGTTCAAGAGATTAGCCGTCGTTCCGGCTCCGCCGCCACTGGCTCCCATTACCTCCTGCAACGGGCGGGCCAGCTCCGCCGGTAACCCGAGAAGGGCCAGTGGGCCCTTGATATCGGCTAACGGTAGGTGGTCCAGGGGTGCCGCCGCTGCCCCCACCGGGAGAAGTTCCTGCAGGCGTTTCCAAACAAAATCCTTTAGCGGCAGCCACTTGGCCAACTGCACGGCCAGCCTTCCCTGAAAGGTGATCGCCACCAGAATCGGGACGAAAAACCCCACCAGATCGAGGAGGACCAAGAAAAAGCCCCGCCGGTGGCCCTGCCAAAGATAGAAACCCAAGTACAGGAGGATTACCCCATCTACCCAGTTCACGTGGTGGTTTCACCCCTTCAACCCAACGTCTCGATCCCACACCCTGTATCGCATGCAGCCGCAGCGCTCTGAGTCCAACCTCTACAACGGCCGACGGCGTCTTTGTCCGGCCCATAAATTTCGCGGTGGCTAGCGGTCCCAAAGGTACAAGGAGGTGCTTCCATTGGGAGAAATCATCAGAAGGCTTGAACCATCGGGGTTAAAAAGCAGGTGGGCCGAGGGTTCCGGGACGGAAACCCGCCAGCTTGCACCATCACCTGCTGGAAAACTGAGCAAACCCTTGTCGGTCAAAAGCAGGAGTTGCGACCCCAGCCATCCTCCGGCCAGAGGTTTGGGCACGTTTTTCTCCCATTGCCGGTTTCCTTGCGCATCATAAAGCGTGACCCGGGCTGGTGCCCAGAGCCGCCAGGGAATGGGGAGGCGGGAGTTGATCACCGCCAACCATCCTTCTGGGGAGGCAGCCACGAAGGTTCCTCCCGCCAGGGGGATCTCCCGAACGGATCCGTCATGGCCGGACCAAATCAGCGATGCTTCGGCCGCTGAACCGGCTCGGCCGCCGGTCAGTGCCAGGTCCTGGCGCGCGAGGGCGGGCTGGCGGCCATGCTCCACCTTAGCCCAAAGGGATTGCGCACGGGCAAAAAGCCCAAACTCGGTAATCAGGCCTCCACCAAGGGGCACCTCCCAGGCAGGCCGGCCCCGGCGGTCAAAAACCTTAATGGAAGTCGTCTGGTAATCTTGCGCAGAAAGGATGGCTGCCCCCAGATAGTCCCCGGTGGGATCGATGGCTAACGCCGTCACCAAGCCCTCCGGCAAATCAATGGTTCCCAACCGGCGCCCCCGGTCATCCAACAAGTGAAGGCGATTCCCTCGGCGGGGTAGCACCGGCGTCTTCCCAGACAGAGGCTTCTCCGTGGCCGTCTTTTCGCTCTGGGCAGCGGGTGCCTCATACCGGGTATTCACCAGGATCAGATTCCGGCCGGCAGCAACGGCCTCCACCGGCTCGCCTGACGACCATTGCCAAAGTAAAAGGCCTTGCGGCGAAAAGTAACTGACCAGGTTTTGGTCGAAGGAGGCCGAGACCAGGCCGCTGGCCGTAACCGCCAGCAAATTCGGCGCTCCAATGATTTCGCGGATCCTCTGCCCCAATTGATCCAGGAAGAGGAGGCGCCGCCCGTCATTGAGCACCACGCCGCCGCCGCCAAAAAAGCCGGCCCACCGGGTGCCTGTCTCCTCCCTTCGCCAAAGGAGGTGCAAAGGGCCCGCCGGGCGCGGTTCCTTGGGCAAAGACGCAAACCAGACCACACCACCCATGGCCAAGAGCAAAAAGGCCAGGAGCCACCAGGCCGGGCCCCCTTTTTTCTGCGTTTTAAGTGAGTTTGGCTTGAGAAGGCCAGTCTGGCCAATTGATCGCTCTTTCAATGTCCCTCTGTCCGGCCGTCTTTTTTGCGCCACCAGCGCCAAAATCGCGTCCAGACCGGCGACCCCTTTCCCGTCTCTTTTGCGGGGAGCTCTTTTTCGACCGTTTCCTTTTCCCGCGGAGGTTGGCGCCGTTCTCCAGGTGATTGGCGCCGTTCTCTAGGCGACGGCATTTCCGCTGAATTGACCACATTTCGCAACTGGAGGCGTTGAGCCTTTTTTAGCTCCGCCACCGCATCGGCCACCCGTCCCATCTTCTTATAGGCCGCGGCTAAATTGTTATAAGCGGTGGCATAATCCGGGTCTAACTCGATGGCGCGGCGGTAACAGGCCACCGCCTCCGACCACTGCCGGCGCGAGTAGTGAATGTTCCCGAGATTGGACCAGGCTGGAGCCAGGGCTGGGTCAAGGTCGAGGGCCCGCTTGAAATAAGTTTCGGCTGCGGGCAGGTTTCCCTCTTCGGCGAGGGTCGCCCCAACCCGGTTCATGGCCGGTGCATTTTGGGGGTCCAGTTCCAGGATGACCTGGTAAAGCTGCCTGGCCTGTGGCCAGTTCCCCCGGTGAAAGAGCGCATCGGCTTCTTGCCGCAGTTTCTCGATGTCGGTCGACAAGACTTTCACCTGCTCCTTACAGACTAACCGATGATATTATTCACCCTCTCAAGCACCTTCTCCTCTTTTTTTCTAAACAAACTTCAGACCGGGCGGCCCTTCGAAAAAAGGAGTGGGATGAGGAAGAAGAGCCCCAGCACTCCGGCTGCGGGATAGACGGTAGCAATTAGACGGGTGAAGCCAAAAGAGGCCAGCAGGCTGGCCAGAAAGAGAGCCTCCAGGCTGCGGAGGAACTGCCCAGCCCGCGGGAGGCGCCCGTCCTGCGCCGCTTCTTCTCCTAATTCATTCGACTGGTCGATCTTTCTCCTCCTTTTGGAGGACGAAGGCTTCGGATCTCCTTTGCCCTGGTTGGAGGGCGAAGGATTCTGGTCTCCTTTGGCTTGGGTCTTGGAGCCACCCTTCCCCAGGCCGTAAAGGGCGGCGCCCGCCGTCCCCAGGAGCCCACCCCAGAGGAAGACTGAATAGATGAAGCGCGGACCCGGTCCCGGCCAAAGATCAGTTATCAGCCAAAGCATTGGCAGCTCTTCGGAAAGAGTAACCGGTCGACCTAAAAGGAGCGCCGACCCAGACAGAAAAAGAAGGCTACCCAGAGCCAACGCGCCGCTAGTGCCGGCGATGAGGCGGTCGCTTTTCCCTTCCGTTCGCTCCGCCAGGGCGGTTAAAAAACCCACCGCCAAAAGGGCGTTGTAGGATAAGTAAAGGAGGGCGGAAAAGAGCCAGAGCCACCACGGTTCACGGGAGAAGGAGAACAAAGCTGGAAGGAGGTCTTTTTCTTCAGCCAGGGCTGCTACCAGTGAAAAACCGGCCAGGATGAGGGCCGGGAGAAGGATCGAATTGAGGGCAGCCAGTCCTTTTGGACCAGAGGCCAGGAGCGTGGCCAAAACGATCCCGGTGGTTAGTGCGGCGCTAGCCCCTTTTAGCCCCAGGATTTTGTTCAGAAGGGAATTGCTGCCAGCGATGGCTATGGCGGCTACGCCTAAAAGGACGAAGCTGATGGTTCCCCGGGCCAGTTTCGCCCAAAATGGATGCAGGGTTCGGTCCAGGAGTTCCTGGTAATTGCTGGCCCGGTGCTGGTGGGCTTTTTCTAGAATGGTCCAACCAAAAAGGCCGAAGCCCAGGGTGCTTAAACCAATCCCAACCAAACCCTCTCCCCCGTAAATTACAAAGAATTGGACTATCTCGCGACCGGTCAAAAACCCGGCCCCCAATAGAGCTCCCGCGTAGCTCATCCCCAAAGCCAGCGGGTGTATCCTCCTGGGCATTCCGGCCTCCTCCCCTCGTTGAAATTAACCTGTACCGTGGGCGTGAGCAACGCCAACCCGGTCATAAGGGGAGGGCCGCCACCTTTGTGGGCTTGATTTTTACGGCCCAACCCGTCCCGCGCTGTCACCTACCGCCTGCTCCTTGGGCGTGTCCCGCCGACGGTGTCTTCCGCTCACTATGTATACTTTTCTGCGTCTTGCCATATACTTTCCAGGAGAAGAAAAGCCCGTGCCCACACCAACATCCAAGGAGGGGGGATAGAGGAGGAATGGCACTAGAGCCAGGAGGCTGGAACGGTGCGAAGATCGAACGCGTCAGCGTCAACGACCGGATGGCTGAAGCCCGCTTGGCCAGTTTCTTGACTCGACAATTGCGCCTTTTGCTCTCTCCAGACCGGATTCCACTGGTGGTCTGCATCGGAACGGACCGCTCGACTGGCGACTCCCTGGGGCCCCTGGTCGGAACTTTTCTCACGGAGAATCTCCCGTGGCTGCCGGTTTTCGGAACCCTGGACTCCCCGGTGCACGCCGGAAACTTGCCTGGTGTTTTGGAGAAGATCAACAGCGACTATCCCAACGGCATCATCATCGCCGTCGATGCCTGCCTCGGTCGCAACGAGTCCGTTGGCAACATTACGGCCGGTCTTGGTCCCTTGAAGCCGGGAGCCGGTGTAAATAAAGAACTCCCCGCCGTGGGGAGTCTGTACATAACTGGTACGGTCAATGTCGGCGGCTTTATGGAATACCTGGTCCTGCAAAACACCCGGCTAAACCTGGTGATGAAAATGGCCCGAGTGGTAACGCGGGCCCTGTCCAATGCCCTTTTGGATTTAAACCTGCCCTTGAGTTCAGCCGGAGGGTAGTAGGCAAAGAACCTGGGCAATGCTCTGCCGGCCATGCGTCTTCCCGTGGCTCCCGACATACTGGTTACTGCCTGTTCCAGCCAGAAACCCTTCGCTTTGACCGCCGGGAGTATGAAGCTAGTTCTGTTCCCTCCTCTCGGCGATCATCATTTAGCCCAGGCGCCGTTTTAGATCAACGAGAATCTGCTCGGGGGTTCGGCCCTCTGCTGAAATGATGGGAGCTCGCGTCTGGATTTCTTGCATGCCCATCAGGTTGTCGTCCTGTCCGCTGACGATGATGGCATCTGCCTCCCGCCAGCCCTCTTTCAGGCTTTTGACCTCGTACCCTTCCTTACGCAGTGCCCGTTCAAAAGGGGACAGATTATCTTCGATGGCGATGATTTTTTTCAAGCGCCCTCACCTCCGGAATT
>Ga0334722_10002648_pt1 | contig 19975 bp, 20 predicted proteins | sample C3_bottom_MG_FD_207210 | JGI IMG/M metagenome (GOLD analysis project Ga0334722, IMG submission 207210) | Sediment microbial communities from Yellowstone Lake, YNP, Wyoming, USA - C3_bottom | ecosystem: Environmental > Aquatic > Freshwater > Lake > Sediment | place: USA: Wyoming | collected...
GTCAGTTTTTGGATCTCGTCTTGCGCCCACTTGGAGTCGTCCTCGGATATATCGTGGCCCTTCTCTTCCGACTTGATGTGTTCGTTGGCGTCCCGCCTGATGTTCCTGACAGCCACCCGACCGTCTTCAGCCAGTTTCTTGACCATCTTGACCAAGTCCCGGCGTCGTTCTTCGTTCAAGGCCGGGAAAGGCACTCTGATAACGTTGCCGTCGTTTCCCGGGGTCAGCCCGAGCTCCGACTGGAGGATGGCTTTCTCGATAGCGCCGACGCCCGACTTGTCCCAAGGTTGGATGAGGACTAATTGCGCTTCGGGAACATTTATCGTCGCGATCTGGTTGAGGGGGGTCTTGACGCCATAGTAATCGATGCTCAATCTTTCAAGCAGGGCTGAAGAGGCGCGGCCCGTCCTGATGGAAGCAAACTCATGTCCCGCCGCCACCACCGCTTTTTGCATCCGGGCATCCGCCCCTTTGATGATTTCGCCCGTCAATTCCCGCGTCCACCCTCCATAATGGTTCCGATCGGCTCACCCATGACGACTCTTTTTATGCTGTCGGTCGCGTTCAGATCGAAGACGACTATCGGTAACTCGTTATCCATCGCCAACGATACGGCGGTGGAATCCATGATTTTCAAATCTTTATTGAGCGCGTCTATATAGGTCAGCCGCAGATATTTCTTAGCTTTCGGATTAAGCATCGGGTCGGCATCGTAAACGCCGTCGACTTTGGTCGCCTTTAAAATAGCTTCAGCGCCGATTTCAAGAGCTCGCAACGTCGCCGCCGTATCGGTGCTGAAATACGGATTTCCTGTCCCCGCCGCGAAAATCACCACCCGGCCTTTTTCCAAATGCCTGACGGCCCGCCTTTTTATGTAAGGTTCGGCGACTGCTTGCATATATATCGCCGACTGTACCCGTGTGCTGACGCCCTGTTTTTCAAGAGCGTCCTGGAGGGCCAGGGAGTTCATGACCGTTGCCAGCATTCCGATATAGTCGGCCGTCGACCTATCCATACCGCGCGCGCTGGCAGCCAGGCCGCGAAAGATGTTTCCGCCTCCGACCACTATCGCCACTTCCACGCCGTCCCGGCTCAACTCGTGTATCTGTCCGGCAATCGTTTGGATGATAGTCGGGTCGATACTATACCCGGTCCCCGCCGACAGCGCTTCTCCGCTCAGTTTGAGCAGTACGCGCTTATATTTGTATTCCGTCAAAGTTAGAGCTCTTCGCCAAGCCGGTACCGGACGAAGCGCCTTATAGAGACGTTTTCGCCGATCTTGCCGACCAGGGCGCCTAACTGGTCCTGAATGGTGGTGTCCGGGTCTTTCACGAAAGCCTGATCGAGCAGGCAGACGGTTTGGTAAAACTTTTCCATCCGCCCGTCGATTATCTTATCGATAACTTTCTCCGGCTTCCCCTCCTGAAGGCCCTGGGCCCGATAGATATCGCGTTCGGTTTCTCTGAGCTCGTCGGGGACGTCATTCCTTGAAACGAACATCGGGCTCGCGGCCGCGATCTGCATTGCCACATCATGAGAGAACCGGCGGAAATCTTCATTGCGGGCGACAAAATCGGTCTCGCAATTTATTTCGACCAGCACCGCTATTCGACCGCCGCCGTGAATATAAGCGTCGACGATCCCTTCGTTGGCTGTCCGGCCGGCCCTCTTGGCCAGGTCCGCCAGACCTTTCTTTCTGAGCAGGTCAACGGCCGCATCGACTTCGCCCTTGGTCTCCTCGAGAGCGCGCTTACAATCCATCATGCCGCTCCCGGTTTTGTCCCGCAGCTCTTTGACTAGCGCAGGTGTTATCGACATCTTAAAAAGACCTCCCTGTTCTCATGCTTGAGCCGCTTTCAGTTCTTCCGGTTGTGGCCGGCTCTCTATCCCGGCCAGGGCCGCATCGGCCATGACCCGGTTGATCAGGCCGATCGCTCTGATCGCGTCGTCGTTGCCGGGAATCACATAATCGATCTCATCGGGATCGCAATTGGTGTCGACGATTGCGATAATCGGTATTTCTAAACGTCGAGCTTCGGCGATGGCTATCTTTTCTTTTTTCGGGTCGACCACATAAATCGCGTCGGGCAAACGATTGAGATTCATTATGCCCCCGAGATTCCGTCTCAGCTTCTCGCGCTCCGCCTTGATCTTAAGTATCTCTTTCTTTTGAAAATGCTCGAATTTCTCGTCTGTTTCCATCTCTTCCAGCTCGCGAAGCCGGTTTATCCTCTTTTTTATTGTCGCAAAGTTAGTCAGCATCCCGCCGAGCCATCTGTGATTGATGTAGGGCATCTGCGCCCTCATCGCTTCTTCCACCAAAGACTCCTGGGCCTGTTTCTTTGTGCCGACAAAAAGGATCGTTCCGCCGCCGCCAACTACGTCCGCAACAAAGCTGTAAGCGGTTTCGATGAGTTCAAGCGTCTGTTGCAAGTCAAGGATATAGATACCATTGCGCTCCGTGAAGATATACGGTTTCATCTTCGGGTTCCACCTTCTGGTCTGATGACCGAAGTGGACCCCGGCTTCCAGTAAATTCTTCATTGAAACAACTGCCATATCCGCACCTCCTCTCTCTTTTGGTTTTTTCCCTCCGCTCACTTCTTCCCTACTTTGGACCCAAAGAGACAAGACCCCTTAGGCACCCCCAAGGCAAGTCCATGAGCGTGTGTGATTAGTTCGTTAGTTTAGCATAGTGGATTTTACATAAGCAAACAGCGAACCGGCGGCGCGATAAATCGCCTAGTCGGCGTCGGCGAAAGTCTTCGCTTGGCGGAGTTTGGCCTTAAGCCTGATCACGGCCTTGGTGTGCAGTTGCGAAACCCGTGACTCCGTTACGCCAAGGACTTCGCCGATCTCTCTAAGGGTCAAACCTTCATAATAATACAAGGCGATGACTATCTTCTCCCGTTCCGGCAAGCGGTCTATCGCTTCAGCCAGAATCTCTTTCATCTCGGATAGCTCGAAGATGTCTGACGGGTCGGAGCTGTTAGCGTCTTCAATCGTGTCGATCAAACTGACTTTATCTTCTTTATCGCTGCCTACCGCCCAGAGTTCTTCGAGGGCGACCACGGAAGTATAACTCAACTGGGTCAGCAGGTTATGGAGGTCTTTGATGGTCATCTTCAATTCTTCGGCGACCTCTTCGTCGGTCGGTACCCGCTTGAATCTGTTCTCAAGGACTATATAGGCGTTTTCAAGTTCTTTCGAGCGGTGGCGGACGGAGCGAGGCACCCAGTCCAACGCGCGCAATTCATCGATGATGGCGCCCTTTATCCTGGACATGGCATATGTTTCAAACTTAATTTCGCGCGAAGGGTCGAACTTCTCGATGGCGTCGATGAGACCGAATATCCCGTAACTGACCAGATCCGCGGATTCGACATTTTGGGGAAGGTTCGCCGATATGCGCCCGGCTACATATTTGACCAAGGGGCTGAAATGAAGAATAAGCCTGTCTCGAGCATCCAGGCTCTCTTCACTCTTCAATTCCAGCCAAAGTTGCCCGATTTCTGTGTGTTTAAGTTCCTTCACGAACGACCCCGATAATTCAAGCCCTTGGGTGCGCTTGCTTGTAGATTTGACGAAGCTGGGATTTGCCTAGCTGAGTATATACCTGGGTTGTTGATAAATCAACGTGACCGAGCAGCTCCTGGACCGCCCGCAGGCTTGCCCCTCCCTCAAGGAGATGGGTGGCGAAAGTATGCCTAAATGTATGAGGCGTTACGCCTTTGACCTCGGCATATTGCCTGACGTAGTTACCGACCAAACGCCTGACGGCGCCGGCGCCCAGCCTATCGCCGTATCTGTTTAAGAAGACTGCCGTCGACCCGACGTCGCCTCTCTTCTGAAGCCCAAGACGGCCTTTGTCGATATAGGCCCGCAAGCTCTCAAGAGCTGTATCGTTTAAGGGGGTGATCCGCTCCTTCGATCCCTTTCCGAATACTTTTATCTCGCCGTCGCGCCAATCGATATCGGCGATATCGAGAGCGACGAGTTCCCCGACCCTGATGCCTGAGCCGTAGAGGACTTCAAGGATCGCGCGGTCTCTTTGGCCGGCGGTTTTTTTCTCATCCGTCAGTTTCATCAAGGCGATTATATCGGCGGTCTTCAATATCTTCGGCAATTTCCGGTTTATTTTTTGAGATGAGATAAGCCTGGCCGGATTCGCTTCGATCGTGCCGGTGTGCTGGTGGAGATATTTGAAGAAAGCCCTGATCGACGCCATTTTCCTGGCCATCGTGGACCTGCTGATGGAAAAGTTCTGTAAAAAAGCCATATATCGTCTGAGGGTTTTATGGTCGACAGCGGTCAGCGGTATCCCGCCGCGCTCAATATAGAGTAAAAAGTTCGCTAAATCGGCGGCATAGGCCCGGATGGTATTCGGGGAAAGATTGCGCTCGGCGCTCAGGTATAAGATAAATGTATCGTATTCGCCGACAGTGGTATCCGGTGTTGTGTCTATTACCGCATCCATTTAGATACCCCACTATTGATGTTGCGGATAGGATAGCGGAAGAAGCCGCGCTAAGCAAGCGCTAAAGGGTCATTTCAGTCGGATATACCAACCACCGGACTGCCGGCATATCAGCCCTCTTACTTCCATCAGCGATAGCTCGCTAAGGACTTCGTGGGGCGGACGGGCGGCCCGGGCCAGAATATCGTCGACATGTGTGTCGGAAAAATCGACCAGTCCGAGTATCGGCGATTCCGCTGCCGGTTCATTGGCTGCGACGACGGCCGGGCCGACCGGACTTAGGCCTAAAGCTTCCAGGACATCTCCGGCCGATGAGGCGAGGCCCGCACCCTGTTTTAAAAGGTCGTGACAGCCGGCGCTGGCTGGGCTGCGGACGCTTCCCGGCACCACTAAGACTTCCTTGCCCTGCTCCAGGGCGAAATCGGCCGTTATCAACGCGCCGCTTCGCTTTGACGCTTCGACTACGACGACCGCCGAAGATAGACCGCTGATGAGGCGATTCCGAGCCGGGAAATTAAGCGGCCGCGGCGGCGTGCCCGGGGGGAACTCTGAAATCAGAGCGCCGCCGGCCATGATTCGCCGCGCCAGCGTCCGGTTCTCCGGCGGATAGATAATATCCAATCCGCTGCCCAATACGGCGACTGTTCGCCCGGCCCGTAAGGCGCCTAAATGCGCGGCGCTGTCGATGCCCCGGGCCATGCCGCTGACGACCGTCACGCCCGCGCTTGCCAGGTCCGCCGCCATATCCTCGGCTACCGTTCTCCCGTAACCCGTGCACCTTCTGGCGCCCACAATGGCAATCGCCGTGCTTGAGAGGTCGAGAGTGCCTTTGACGAAAATAGTCGAGGGAGGGTCGTAGATGTCGAGCAACGCAGCCGGGTAGGCGCTGTCGGCGGGGGTCAAAAATGCCATTTCCAGCCGCTTTAAACGGGCACTCTCGGCCTTGAGATCGATCTCCTGCAGAGTTTTCTGAACGGTGGCAGCGACTGCGCGGCCAACGCCTAAGATGGCCGCGACGGCGTACTGAGGCCGGGTGTAGAGCGATGCGGCGTCGCTACCGTTGAGATGCCGGCAGTACCGCCATAGTTCCGGTCGAAGACCTATGCCCAGATATGCCTCCTTCGGGTCCATGGCTCAATAAGCCCTTTGACGCTCAGCTGAGCGGTATTGGACGGCTTCGGCGATGTCGGCCAGCTCGATACCTTCGTGACCGGCGATATCGGCTATGGTACGAGCGACTTTTAGGATCCTATCGTAGGCGCGGGCGCTCAGCGCCATGCGGTCGACGATCCGTGTCAGCCAGGCGACTATCGATTCGGATAGAGCGCAAGCTTGCCTGACTTGTTTAGCCGACATGCGCCCGTTAAGAACGGTAGTAGAGCCGAATCGGGTAGCCTGCGCGGCCCGCGCTTTGACGACCCGGTCCTTGATGGCCGCCGAAGATTCACCGGTGGAGGCGCTCATCAGTTCGACCCGGCTGAGGCGCGGAACTTCGATATGCATGTCTATCCTATCCAGCAGCGGTCCCGACAGCCTCGACCGGTATGAACGAATCCGGCCGATAGTGCATTCGCATTCCTTTTGCCTGTCGCCCAGATAGCCGCACGGGCACGGGTTCATCGCGCCGACCAGCATGAAATCAGCCGGATATGTGGCGCTCCCGCTGGCCCGGCTGATCGTGACAATTTTCGATTCGACCGGTTGCCGCAGGACCTGCAGGACGCTTTGAGAGAATTCCGCTATCTCGTCCAAGAACAAGACGCCCCTGTGGCTGAGGCTTATCTCGCCGGGCCGCGGCTGCTTGCCGCCGCCCGCCAAGCCGGCGGCAGATATGGTGTGATGGGGGGCCCGGTACGGCCGCACTCGCATGAGCCCTCGGCCTTGTTTCGATTGCCCGCTCAGACTATGGATTTTTGTTACTTCGATCGCTTCGTCGATAGAGAGCGGCGGCATTATCGTCGGCAGGCGCTGTGCCAGCATGCTTTTGCCGGATCCGGGCGGACCGACCATCAATACATTGTGCCCGCCGGCCGCGGCTATCTCTAAAGCGCGCCGGGCTTCCAGCTGACCCCTTATCTCCGAAAAGTCGACTTGTTCGCCGGCTTGCTCAGGCTCAAGGCTGTCGCCGCTCGCCGGTTCGATGACTATTTCATCGCTCAAAAAGCGGGCCGCCTGTGCCAGAGATGAGACCGGTATTACGTCGATGCCGGAGACTATGGCTGCTTCGCGGGCATTAGCGGACGGGACGATAATCCCGGAACAGCCCGCCTCGACCGCGGCTGAAGCGATCGACAGAGTCCCGTTGACCGGCTTCACTTCTCCGGTCAGCGACAATTCTCCGATAAGCCAGAAGTCGTCGATCCCGGTCCGACGTTTTATCTGGCCCGATGCGAGGAGAAAACCGACGGCTATCGGCAGATCGTACGCCGGCCCGGCTTTTCTAAGGTCGGCGGGGGCCAGGTTAACCGTTAGGCGTCCCGGGAGGAATTCGTATTCGCTATTGCGAACGGCGGCCCGAACCCGTTCTCGCGATTCCTGGACGGCGGTATCCGGCAAGCCGACGATGGTAAAGCCCGGCATGCCTCTGGCGACATCGACTTCGATTGTGACCTCAACGGCGTCGAGCCCGACCACCGCGCCGCTCTTGACCACTTCCAACATTCGCCGGACCTGTCCTTTCGAATCGGTTACGGCTCATTATATATTCGAGCGCTCCCTCAAACAATACAGACGTACGACAGCAGTATTATTTCTTTCCAACACCGTCAACGCTATACTGGTGGGCGGCAAGGCGTTTGCTGCCGGCGGCGGACTTATCGAATGGAGGTTTTTAGTGAAGGGTAAAAGGGTTTTTCTGGCGGTGTTTTTAGGCGCGTTGATAATGTCGACGGCAGCGTGCAATAGCGAAGCAAAATTGACCGAGGGAACGGACGGCAAGGATTTTCTATTGCGCGAAGTCGTTTTATCCGAATATAAGATCGTGCCGGCACGCATTAAGGTCCAGGCTAACGCCCCCATCAGATTCATAGTCAGAAACGAAGGCAATTTCACTCACGAATTCCGCGTCATGGTCGATCCGCCCAGGGTATTGGAGGTCGCGCCGAAGTCGAAAGACAGGATGGATATGGTCTTTGACAAGGCCGGAGAGTACGAATTTGTCTGCACCCTCAACGGGCACGAGCGGCTGGGAATGAAGGGCGAGATAAGCGTCGAAGCGATCGAATAGAAGCGCTTTCTCGGGCGGAAAAAGCTAAAAAGCATCTTCAATATGGTCGACTTCGATGCCGGCGCTGCCATGGATGATGGCTATCGCGTCAAATCGGACCGTCAAGCTTCGATCCGTCTTGAAGCTCCAATAGTATTCGCCGAGCCGGCGCAACCGGATTTGTTTGCCGGCGGTGATTGCCTCGAACGGACTGCCGAAGCCGGCGCCCCGTCTGGATTTGACTTCGCAGAAGACCAACACGCCGTCTGTCTTGGCGATCAGGTCTACTTCCCCCAGCCGGCATCTCCAATTTAGATCGACTATCTCGTAACCTTTTTTCTTCAGGTGGGCGGCGGCCAGTTTTTCGCCGGAGCCGCCGAATATTTTGCGCTCATCAACCATGGGTGCAGGGTTATTCGCCGAGGACGATATTGACGAGTTTGTCCGGGACAACGATTATTTTCGCAACCGATTTGTCGCCGATATGTTTGATAATATTGGCGGCGCTAAGCGCCATTTCTGTTAGTTCTTTTTCAGACAAGCCCCGGCCAACCGCCAGCTTGTCTCTTACTTTGCCGTTCACCTGTACGATCAGCGTGAGTTCAAAAGCTGCGGCCAATTTTTCATCGTATGCGGGCCAAGGCTGCGTATGGATGCTAAAGGGCTTGCCCATCAAAGCCCAAAGCTCTTCGGCCATGTGAGGCGCAAACGGGGCCAGCAATAAAGCCAGATCGGCGGCGACCTCCTTTAAGAGAGCTCCGTTCCGGCTGTCCGGCGCCACTTCATCGACATATTGATAGGCGGCGTTGACAAGTTCCATTATCGCGCTGATGGCGGTGTTGAAATTGAACCTGTCGATGTCTACGGTCACCTTCCTGATCGAAGCATGAAGCTCTTGGAGCAAATCGCGCTCGGCGGCGGTCGCCTTGCCCTTGCCCGCCGCGGCGCCCGGCAACATCTCCACCAAGCGCCAGACCCGGTTTAAGAAGCGGAAGATACCCTCGACGCTTTCGTGGCTCCACTCCAGGTCTTTTTCGGGCGGGGCGGCAAACAATATGAACATGCGGGCCGTATCGGCCCCGTATTTATTGACTATTTCATCGGGCGAGACGACGTTGCCCCGCGATTTAGACATGGCCGTTCCGCCCAACTTGACCATCCCTTGCGTCAGCAGGTTGGAAAACGGTTCCTCGCAGTCGAGCAGACCGATATCATGCATGACTTTAGTGAAGAACCGGGCGTACAAGAGATGCAGAATCGCATGTTCTATCCCGCCGATATACTGATCGACCGGCAGCCAATATTTGCCGGCCTCAGGACTTATCGGCAACTTTTCATCGTGTGGGCTGCAGTACCTGGCGAAATACCACGACGAGCAGGTAAAGGTATCCATCGTGTCGGTTTCCCGCCTGGCCGTCCCGCCGCACTTAGGGCAGGTCGTGCCGGAGAATTCCGCGTGGCTTGGGAGCGACCCCCCTTCGGCGGTCAAGTCGACATCATCCGGCAGAAGAACAGGCAAATCGGATTCCGCCACCGGGACGATTCCGCAGTTATCGCAGTAGACAATGGGGATAGGATTACCCCAATACCGTTGGCGCGAGATAAGCCAGTCGCGCAGGCGAAAATTGACGGCCGGGCGGCCGTTCCCTTGCTCCTCCAACCATGCGACTATTCTCTTAAGACATTCGGCGCTGTCCAGGCCGGTGAATCGGGCGGATTCAGCCATCCGGCCCGGGCCTGAATACGCTTCGGTCATTTTGGCGCCATCGAGCTCCAGCCCTTCGGGCATAATGACGGGACGGATTGGAATGTCGTATTTACGGGCGAATTCAAAATCGCGTTGATCGTGAGCGGGCACAGCCATAACGGCGCCGGTGCCGTAACCCATTAGAATATAGTCGGCCACCCAGATGGGGATGGATTCGCCATTGACCGGATTGACCGCGTATTTCCCGGTAAAAGCGCCGGCTTTTTCCACTTCCCCGGAGGCGCGATCGACAGCCGTGCGCGCGGCCGCCAGCTTCCGGACCCGGTCGACCGGACCTTGGTATTCGGTCCCCGCCGTCAGCTTTGGAACAAAGGGATGCTCCGGCGCCAGGAGGAAAAAGGTGGCCCCGAAAAGAGTGTCCGGACGGGTCGTAAAGACGGTCAGCGCCTCCCCTGTTTCGGCCAGAGTGAATTCCACTTCCGCCCCGCGGCTCTTCCCTATCCAATTCCGCTGCATTGTCTTGACCCTCTCGGGCCAGCCTGTTAGGAGTTCGAGATCGTCGAGGAGGCGTTGAGCGTAGTCTGTTATCTTGAAAAACCACTGCGCCAACTGGCGCTGCTCTACAACCGAGCCGCACCGCCAGCATTTACCATCTCCCAGGACCTGCTCGTTCGCCAGGACCGTCCGGCACGACGGGCACCAATTGACGCTTGATTTCGCCCGGTAGACCAGGCCTTTCTCAAAGAACTTCAAAAAGAGCCATTGACCCCACCGATAATAGTCCCGGTCGCAAGTGACGATTTTGCGGTCCCAGTCGTAACTCAAGCCGAGTTGTTTCATCTGTGTCTCTTGCCGGTTGATATTGGCATAGGTCCACTCTTTGGGGTGGACTTTATTCTTTATCGCCGCGTTCTCCGCCGGCAGGCCGAAGGCGTCCCAACCGATGGGATGGAGAACATTATGGCCATTCATCGTGTAATAGCGGGCGACCACGTCGCCGATGGAATAGTTTCGGACGTGGCCCATGTGCAGGTCGCCGGAGGGATACGGAAACATCTCAAGGACATACCGCTTTGTTTTGGACGGGTCCTCTGTGACGCTATATAAGCGGTCGGCAGCCCATTTAGCTTGCCATTTCTTCTCGATCACGTTTGGTTTGTATGTTTGCATCGCGCTGATTTTAGCGCATGCGCCAACGGAAATAAAATTGACGTTCATAGAGCTCGCAAATATAATGGGCAGAGCGCCGGGCTGGTTTGATCGGCCGGCAGGTTGTCTGTGAGAATAGAGAATGGAAAATAGAGGGCACGCTCACTGTGCTCGCGTGCGGGGCTATAGCTCAGCTGGGAGAGCGCTTGAATGGCATTCAAGAGGTCAGCGGTTCGATCCCGCTTAGCTCCACCAAAGTGAATTTATGGCGGAAATCGACGCCTCGCCCGCGCCGACGGCGCGGGCTTCGGCGGGAATTAACCCCAGGTAAACCCACGGTTCTTTAAGATCGAAGGATAGCACCCCCGTCGCTATGCGGCGGTTCGAGCCGCTGATTTTCACAAAATCCCTCAAAGCCCTAAGATTTTGTTGGCGCACGAGATTTTCCAAGGTAGAAGCCTCAATGACCCAATTCCTCAGGAGTTCGAGCCGTTTGTCGCCTTGGCGTTCAAAATCGGCTAATTTCTGAGCAAGCTCAGCTTTTCGCTCCATCAAGGCGTTCTTCTTTTGCTGGAATTCGGCTTGTTCCAAGCCTCCATCCAAGAAGAGATCGAGAAGGCGGCTGATTCTCTCTTTGACTGTATCCAGCGCCACTCTTAGATTTTCAGCGCCAAGCGCCGAAGCGTCGCTTTCTTCGGCTTGCCATTCATCGATTCTTGCCAAGAATCGATCCCGCCATTCGGCGGGCAAAGCCACTTTTTGACATACATCTGTTAGCTGTGCCGCGAGGTGTTCCTCCCGCAAAAACCGGCTCTGTTTACACTTTTGCGATTTGCTCTTGTGGGTGCAGCGATAATAAACGTATTCGCGACCGCTTTTCTTTGTGTGTTTCTCAGCGGTCATCGCGTAGCCACATTCCCCACAAGAGGCAAAACCCAAAAACAGAAATTCTTTTCGCTGCCCGTTTTTGCGGGGCCTGCCGTGGTTGCTGAGCGCTTTCTGTATGCGGTCAAAAAGTGGCTTTGTGATCATTTGTTTGTGTCTGCCTTGGTGGAGTTCGCCGTTATATCGGAAAAGCCCATAATAGAAAGGATTTCTAAGAACCTTCTCAACGGAACTCAGGCTGATCGGCTTGTCGTCTTTTCCGACCAAGCCGAGCGTGAACATCTCTTTTTGTATGCCGGTTAAAGTGTGATCGCCGGAGGCGAACAGCTCCAATGATTTCTTTACTTTGCCGAACGTCGCTGGGTTAGGCTCAATGGTTCTTAGCCTTGGCTCGTTAAAATAGCCGAGAGGTGCTTTTGTTGGAAACTCTCCGCGTCTTAGTTTTTGCCTGATTCCGCGCATGATGTTCTCACGCAAGTTGTCCGTATAATATTTTGCCTGGCCGAAGGCGACCGACAACATGAACTTGCCCTGGGGCGTCGGTTCAAACCAAAACGTCGGGAATTTCAGCGATTGAATCTTACACGTGTCCACCAAATAGATAACCCTGCCGCCGTCGACCGAGTTGCGAGCCAGGCGGTCGGGATTCCAGGCTAAAATTCCGGCCGCGCCGCCCGCTTCGATTTCGTCAAGCATGGCGTTGAAGATCGGGCGGCCCGGCTCTTTAGCCGTTCGTGTTTCGACAAACTCTTTCACTACCGACAAGCCGTTTTGTCGGCCATATTGGCGCAGCTCCGTGAGCTGCGCCTCGATTGATAGTATTTGGCGTTCTTCTTCCTCGGTTGATTTGCGGCAGTAAATGAAGTGCTTGGTCACAGTTGTTGTCACTCCTCGGCGATTTTTTGCTCGCCCGCTTATCTTGCTAACAATCTATCGTTTATCGTGTTATGCAACGCCCAGCGGGCGTCAACTATTTCCATTTGGTGAGTAAAGAGCCAATTTGTCTTGTCCTCGGAAAGTTCAGCAAAGAGTCCGGCCGCGACGGTCAGCAGTTCTTCTGCCTCAGCTAAGCGCGTAAATATGGCGTCTTCGACATTAACTAAAATCGCCATATTGTGCCGCTGGCGAGCAGCTTTGAGCTCCTGCCGGAGCCAATGAAGCGAGCGTGGTTCTATGCTATCATTTTGCATGATGCAGACCTCCTATGTCTGTATCCGTGCCCGGGCTGTTGGTAGCAGTGCCGGGCTTTTTTCAGGCGTTATTCGGTTACTTGTATTATATCCTATAGGTTAGAGAAAGCAAACATATGTACGGTTATTATCGCCAACATTTCCGCCCGCCATTTTTATAAAATCACTAACTAACCAGCCTGGTGGACGACATCAAGAATCGCCTCAGGGTGCCGATCGGCAACCCTGAGCAGCACTCTGGCAGCACCCTCTGGCTTGCGCCGGCCTTGTTCCCAATTACTAAGGGTCCGGACGCTTATGCCGAGCAGCGATGCGAACTTTGCCTGGGAGAGATGATATTTCCGCCTAATAGCGGCAACATCGGGCTCGGTAAGCTCGAAAACTCTTTTCGGCCGCTTCTCTTTGCGTAAAATAGCGCCGCCTTCGCGCACGCTTTCAAGCAACTCGGCAAACAGCTCGTCTTTCACTTGAACTCCTCCTTGACCAATCTGCTAAGCATCTTGGCTTGCTCGGGCGTGAGATCGTTTTGCTCTTTCTTTGAATAAGCAAGCAACATCAAGATCATCTCCCGTTTGCGCACCCAGGAATAAATAACTCGAGCGCCGCCGCGTTTACCACGTCCTCTTAATTGCCAACGGAGCTTACGAAGCCCGCCGCTATGCGGAATAATGACCCCGATTTCCGGATCACGAAGCAAGGCAATCTGCATCAGCAGATAGACTTCATCTGTCATTAGCACCGTAATCCGACGGGTAAACGTCGGCGTTTCAACTATTATCATTTAATATATACGCCATTGGCGCACCTGTCAATGCCGTGCCCTGTGGTGATTTGATGCCGGGCGTTTCCTTAGGAAGTTATCTTGCTAGGGATATAGTAGCCGATGAACGATACAAAAGCAAACAGGTGTTCGGTATCTTATCGGTCAAAAAGCTCGTGCGCCATGGCCCGATCGGGCGAGAAAATTATCGGCTCATTGGCTTTGCGGCCAATCCGGGCTTCGCCCGGGGACCGCCGCATAGCGGCGGGGGTGCTATCCTTCGATCTTAAAGAACCGTAGGTTTACCTGGGGTTAATTCCCGCCGAAGCCCGCGCCGTCGGCGCGGGCGAGGCGTCTATTTCCGCCATAAATTCACTTTGGTGGAGCGTCTTAGAAAAAGCTCGAACTTTTTTCGCGCACGATGGCGACTGACCGCAACCTTGCTTTCCGACCGACCTGGCGCCACGCCGCGCACGGTGATTGACGCGCGGCCGCAAAGTAAAACGTCTAAACAGAGGCTAACTTCGACTTTTTTCTTTGCCATTCCACCTTAGGCGGAATGGTGGCGCCCGGCTTCAAATTGCCGAGAGCGTTGTGGATCGAGGACCCTATTTTTCGCCGACTGCCCACGCGCCGCGCCCCGGTTGACTTTGGCACGGCTGCCAAGCAAAACCCCGGCCAGCCGCCCAATGATCGGCATTTTGCTTGGCTTTGAAGCGTTCGCTTCAAGGCGCGGGGGATTTTAAGACCGCAGGTGCCTTTTTCGCGCGGATTAATTTGGCTTCACGGACTTGCTCACGCCCTTTAGACCGGCTTTGTCAATGATGGGCGAGTCTTGGCAAATTTGAAGCGTTTATAATGAGATACTGAGATTGCGCCGAAGTCTCTCTCATCGTTTGATATAATCTTGGCATGGTTACCTTATCCTCATTAGCGAAAGCGGCGCACGTGCTTGTTGTTGAGGACGACGCATCCATTTCTCGATTGCTGGAACTGGAGCTGACGCAAGCCGGGTTTCAAGTTTCTGTTGTCAATGACGGCCTCGCCGCTACCGCCCTATTGGCAGATTGTCAACCAAACCTTGTGGTTCTCGATCTGATGTTGCCTGGCTTAGACGGCTATCAGGTATTTGCGGAAATCAAAAAAAAGGACCCCGATATTCCCGTGATCATGCTGACGGCAAAGCGAGCGACTGATGATGTGATACGCGGCTTGGAGCTGGGAGCCGACGATTATATTAAGAAGCCCTTTGAGATGGCTGAACTCATAGCCCGCATTCGCGGTCTTTTGCGAAAATCGGCGCCGACGGAAACTTCCTATAAGGATTTGACTGTCGATCTCGCCCGGCGAAGAGTAACGCGAGCAGGAGAGCAGATAACGCTGACCGCCTATGAATTTAGCTTGCTCGTTTTTTTAATGCTAAATCGCGAGCAAGTGCTGGCGCGAGATCAAATTTACCGGGCGGTTTGGAGAGACGATTATTTGCCGGGCACAAATGTTGTTGACGTTCTCATCCGCCGACTGCGAAAAAAGGTCGACGATCACTTTGAAGAGCCCTTAATTAAGACTGTCCGCGGTGTCGGCTACTCTTTGAGGTAAAAAGTGACGATCAAAGCCAAATTAACTATTTATAACGGCGCCGTTATTTCAGTCTTATTTTTAATTTTTTCCCTAATCATCTACCAGTCCTTAAGTTTAAGGCTCATGAATGCCGCCCGGGAAACCGTCAAAGATTCTTTAAACCGGCTTATTGACAACGCGGATAAGGGCGCTCATTTAAATAACCGCCTGCTCAGCGGGGTCGATAGAAGCGTATTCGTGGCGGTGCGCCGCCGGGACGGGCGGATAATTTTTACCTCGGCCGGCGGCGAAGACGGGGAACAACAAGGCAGCGACAGGCTTTGGCGACAGGCTTTAGCTCGGCAAAAGCCGGTGACGGGAATGGCTGAAATATCGGCTGAGGCGCCCGATCTGGTGACGGCTAAACCGATGATTATCGCCGGGCGCTTAGTCATAGTAGAAGTGGCTAAGCCCCTGGGCGATAGTCTTGACGCGATAATAACATTGCGGTCTATTTTGCTGACCGCCGGTATTCTTTTTGTGGTCGTATCGCTGGCCGGCGGTTATGCAATAGCTTTTATCTCTTTAAGGCCGGTTCAAAATCTGGCCGCGGCGGCGGAAAAAATTTCCTCGCAAAATCTTAATGAGCGATTGCCGGTAAAAAACAGTGATGAGATCGGTCGGTTGACAATCGCTCTTAATCGATTGCTGTCCAGGCTCGAGGATGTTTTCAACAAACAACGTCGTTTTGTCTCCGACGCCGCCCACGAATTGGCTACACCGCTGGCCGGCATCAGGGGAGCGATCGGCATTCTTAAATCTTGGGGCGCGGCCAAGCCAAACGTGCGCCGGGAAACGATTAGTATGATCGATCATGAGTCGCTTCGGCTGGTCGACCTGATCGATAAGCTGCTAACCTTAACGACCCTGGACGAGGAACCGCCCTTAAAGCGGGAAGACTTGTCCCTGCTGTCGTCCGTCCGCCAATTGGTCGATGAGCTGCCGGCCGCCGACGGCCAACCGCGGGTGGAGCTAAAAATCGACCCGGACATCTCTCTTTACGCGGATCGTTGGCGCTTCGAGAGCTTAATGAGGATTCTTATCGACAACGCTTTCAAGCATATCGCCGCCGATGGAACATTGTCGATTAAGGCTGTTCGTCAAGGAAACGCGGTGACGGTTTCGGTAATTGACAATGGTGAGGGCATACCGGCGGCGGACCTGCCCTATATCTTCGATCGTTTCCACCGCGCCGATAAAGCTCGGGCCGCCGGTACCGGCGGCGCCGGCTTAGGTCTGGCGATCGCCAAATCAATTGTTGAGGCCCACGGCGGACAAATTAGCGCCCGCAGTACCTTAGGTCAAGGTACGACGATAGAATTCTCGCTTCCCGGTCGGGCAAAAATGTAATCGCAATGTAATGGACCGGTCATCTTAATATCATCTCCCGGAGCGATAATATGCCGGGCAACAAGAGGTATCGGCGTTTAAGACGGAACGGCTAAGGACAAGAAACCAGCGTTCGGAAGAGAAGGCCGATAATGGTGAAATTATGGAAAAAAACAACAAAGCAATAATCGATGTTCGCTCAGTAACAAAAAAATACAACGATGTCACCGCTTTGGATGACTTAAGCTTACAAGTCTTTCAGGGCGAGATATTTGGCTTCCTCGGTCATAACGGCGCGGGTAAAACCACGACCGTCAACATTCTGACCACGCTCTTAGCTCCCACCTCCGGCACGGCCTCTATCTGCGGTTACGATATTGCAAAAGACAGCCTTGAAGTTAGAAAGAATATAGGGTATCTGCCGGAAAACGTAAGATTTTATGAGAATTTGACGGCCTTTGAAAATCTGGAGTTTTTCGCAAAGTTATCCGGCATCAAAAAACCGGCGGAAAAAATCAAAGAAGTCCTCGGGTTTCTTGATTTTCAGGGATTTGAACATAAAAAGCTTGGAGAATTTTCCAAGGGCATGCTTCAGCGCATCGGCATTGCGCAGGCGATCGTCGATGATCCGCAGGTGTTGTTCTTAGATGAACCGACATCCGGTTTAGATCCCATGGGCATAAAAAATCTCAGAGACGTCATCATCAGGCTCAACCAAGAAAAAGAGATGACGGTTTTTATGAACACCCACCTCTTGATGGAGGTTTCAAAAACCTGTACCGCAATCGGAGTCCTTAATCATGGACGCTTGATTTACAGGGATTCCTTGGAAAATACTTTAAAAAGATTCAAGGACGAGGTTTCACTGGAAGATATTTATCTTAACATCGGGTCGACATAGAATGTTTTCCACGATAAAAATAATCGCGACCGGGGAATTCAGGTCGCTTCTCAGACAAAAAACATTTTCCTTGTTGCTAACGGTCTTTCTTTTTATGAGCGTCTTTTCCGCCTATATCGGTCTGTCGACTAAGACGACCATCAACAATGTTTACAACGAAACGGTGAAACAGATGGTTGCCGCCGGAGTAAAAAATATTCCGACTAATCCGTTCTTGAACGCCAAACCGTTGGCCATATTAAATAATATGGTTGTCTACATCTTGGTCATCGGGGCGCTCCTCGGCATCGTTGTCGGCTATAGCGCGTTCATTCGCGAAAGAAAAGCGGGGGTTTTCAAAATCCTGTTTTCCAAACCGATTAGCAAATACGAATTTATCCTGGGAAAGATGGCCGGTACCTTGTTGACCATGGCCTTGGTTGTGGCCGTTTCTTTTGTAATCAGCCTGGTCTCCACTTCCGTGGTCTCGTCCCATATATTATCTCTTTCCGATACGGTGAGACTGTTATTGTTTTACGCGTTTTCCCTGGGCTATATCTTTGTTTTTTCCATGATAGGCTTATTTTTTGCCGCTTACTCCAGAAGCGAATCGTTGGCGCTCCTGGCGCCGGTGGTGGTCTGGATCTTAATTAGCTTTGCTATTCCCCAATTGAATTCAGCTGTCGGTCCGACCGCGCTACTCAACCCGACCAGCAGTCAAGCTAAATTGCCGCAAAGCCAGTTCTTCACCACAGTTAGAGCAATAGTTCATCCGTTTTCCATATCCGAAGATTTTAAGTCTGTCGGACGATCGCTCCTGCAGGGCGACATTAGCTCATATCCGGTCTTGTCCCTGCTTATGTATCTGACCGCGACAACCGGAGGCTGTTTTTACATCATGAAGAAATACGATGTCTGCGCCCCCGAGAGCGACACTTAAGGCCATGCAGAGAATAATCACGATCGCGAAAAAGGAATATCTCGACGCTATAAAGAACAAGCTTTTTTTAGTGTTGCTAGTGTTTTTGCTCGTTCTGACGGTGACATCGCTGGTGGTTGTAACTTTCGATTTCCCGAATAAGGTGATGGAGTACAACAAGGCGCTGAAGGTGCTTCAAAATGCCGGCCGGAGTACCGCGGCGCTAAGAGCCCCGGAATTAGCGCCTCTAAAGATGCTCAGAGGCGTCATAGATTATCTGGAGATCATCGGGGCGATCATCGGCATTATCCTGGGATATTTAAGCATCGCGAAAGAAAAGGGCAGAAATGTTCTGCAGCTGATATTGAGCCGCCCGGTCAGTAGATTCGATATTACTTCAGGCAAAGTCGTCGGAAACAGCCTGCTCGTTCTTTCCGTCTTAGCCGGCACGACGGTCGCGACCTATCTGATTATGTGGTATGTCAGTGGACAAAGCCTTTCTTTAGTGGAAATGGAGAAGTTAGGGTTAGTCTATATTGCCTCCTATCTGTATATCATGTTTTTTTTCTGTCTGACTTCGGTGCTGGCGTTGAAATTTAAGACGCTGCCTAACGCCTTGATTGTGAGTTTAGTGATTTGGCTGGCATTTGTTCTGATCATCCCGCAAGTTGGCGACACAATGGATCCGGACAATCAGATACCGGGCGGATTTTTCACAAGTATGAATCTCACCAAACCACAAGAAGAGCGAGTTATGGCGAAATTTTCAACGTATGAAAAAGTGCGGAATGCTCTTGAGGAAAGCTCGATAACGAAGCATTATGAACGCCTAAGCTTCGCGTTGCTCGGGATAAAAAATAAATATGATAAGAAACCGCTTGGAGCGATCTTTAAGGATATGTGGCCGGACAGCGTTTGGGTTCTGTTGTTTTTCTCGGCAATGCTTATAACTGAATATATTGTTTTTAGAAAAAGTAACTTTATGCTTGCGTAATTGCCGGTAATCGCGCCAGTGACGCCGCCTCATAAATATGTAATCTAAATGTAATGGACCGGTCATCTCAATATCATCTCCCGACGCGATAATATACTTGATCGAATAAGGGAGGTGATGTAAGTGATCACAAAGAAGAAGATAGGCGTGTTTGTCATAGCCACAATGTTGGTTGTCGGCGTTATCGGCGCAGCCGTGGCGAGAGCCGGATCCTCAACCCCGCCCGCCGGGCAGGCGACAGTTCAAAGCGGCGAATCCCAGTCAGACAAAGATGAGCTAAAGCAAAAAGGCCCTGATACGGACAATATTCAGGACCAATCGGGAAACCAAGTGGAAGACGGCAAGCCGGACAGCGAAGAAGGGAAACAAAAAGGCCCTGATACCGACAATATTCAGGACGAGCAAACAGGCGGCGCGGAAGACAGCGACGCCCCGGCTACTCCATAAAAGACCCGCCAAAATAGTCAAGAAGGCCCTGTCTAATTGGGGCCTTTTTGACTTCGGCGCAATCTCAGTATCTCATTATAAACGCTTCAAATTTGCCAAGACTCGCCCATCATTGACAAAGCCGGTCTAAAGGGCGTGAGCAAGTCTGTGAAGCCAAATTAATCCGCGCGAAAAAGGCACCTGCGGTCTTAAAATCCCCCGCGCCTTGAAGCGAACGCTTCAAAGCCAAGCAAAATGCCGATCATTGGGCGGCTGGCCGGGGTTTTGCTTGGCAGCCGTGCCAAAGTCAACCGGGGCGCGGCGCGTGGGCAGTCGGCGAAAAATAGGGTCCTCGATCCACAACGCTCTCGGCAATCTGAAGCCGGGCGCCACCATTCCGCCTAAGGTGGAATGGCAAAGAAAAAAGTCGAAG
>Ga0334722_10002649_pt1 | contig 19973 bp, 17 predicted proteins | sample C3_bottom_MG_FD_207210 | JGI IMG/M metagenome (GOLD analysis project Ga0334722, IMG submission 207210) | Sediment microbial communities from Yellowstone Lake, YNP, Wyoming, USA - C3_bottom | ecosystem: Environmental > Aquatic > Freshwater > Lake > Sediment | place: USA: Wyoming | collected...
AATATCATTCAGCATTGCAACATACATAGGTACCATTGTATTAAAACCGCCCAACTCACCAGCCATAATGTACTTAAGGTTCTTACCAGCAAAAAATGCTACTTTTCTCATCGCATCGAATGCATACCATGCTTCTGGTCCAAAGTTCTTTTCTTTCAAAACACGTGGAGCACCAATACCTGCTACCATAACTGCATAATCGTTCGGATCCATCTCCTCAGGATCCACCATCTCCACCTTTACTTCCTTCTTATTGGCAACCTCTGATAATAAGCGCAAACCATCGTGCAAGGATCCACCTCCACCAGCTCCAAGTAAGGTTGCCCCATAAAGAATTTCTTCTACATCTTTTTTACTTAGTACACGTGCCATTTCACATTACTCCTTTCCTTTTATTATTAGAGCTTAACGCTCTTGTATACAATTATACTCCATAATATTAAGCCCTTCCTTTGTCATTAATGATAAACTTTCTTTCTAAATAATTGTCCTTCAAGATCAAATAACTAAAGTAAACTAGTATTAAGCATCAATAACTATCAGCCAACGTTCCTTAAAAGTAAGCCTTAGTCAAGACATTTTTAAAAAATTTTTGTAGATGAGCCTAGGTTTCATTTACACTACTTTTTTAAAATAAATAAGATATTACAAAAACTTAAAGCTTCCGAGAATTTCAAGCCATCACACAAATTACTCTTTTATTCTCAAAAGCTTATATCAGAAAAAATTATAGAATATACCGCAAAAACCCATCAGGAAAACAGGTGTTTATTTAAATTTAGATATCAAACACATATTTGATGAAAATGTTTTCAATTACGAAAACTAAAATATAATTTAATTATCAAAAGAGGGAAATTTATAGATAGGAGATAGATAATTATGAAAGGACATATCGCGGTTGCGGCTATCAAATTATTGTAGACCTCGTTCGAGAGCCGCTTGCGGGTAAAAGAAAACAAAAAGCTCACGGCAGTTTCAAGACAAAAAATGAAACCGAAAAAGCCCTGGCAGAATTGATAATAAAAATAAATGAAGTAAATATTTTGATTCTCAAAAATGGCTCCAAAAAATACCTCGAAAAATGGCTTGAGATTATAGAATCTTCTTAAGACCTACTATATATTCATTTTTTAAAAGGAACAGTAAATAACGTATTAATCCCAAACCAGAGGAAAATACAGTTAGATAAATTAACCTCCCTATATTTATAATCATTTTTTTCGACCTGCTAAATAAAAACAATATAAACTCCCTCACCGTAAAAAATACCATCATGCAACCCTCAAAAAAGTGCTAAATTAAGCATTTAAACTACAGCTTATACTTAAGATCAACATCTGTAATACTACAGAACCTCCCAAAAGGGCAAAAACAAAATATCTTGGATCTAAAAGATAATCAACCCGTTCAAGACAAAGCAATTGAAAACTAAACATTTATTCATAATAAAAGAGGCAAAGTATTGAACTGAACCCAAAATGTTAGACATTTTAATTAAGCAATTCCTTGGGACTGAATCCGGTATTGAACCGGACTCAGTCCTTTTTTAATAAACCAAAGAAATTTTCCATAACAGAATTATCAAGACAATTGCCCTTCCTGGACATACTCTGAATTATGCCTTTCTTTCGTAGTCTGTACTGGTATTGTTTCATCTGATACTGCCAACCTTGGTCTGAGTGCAAAATAAGGTTTGTGCCATCAGGAATTTTAGCAAAGGCTTTATCCAACATATCCATGGTTTGGTGAAATGTTGGTCTATCTGAAATATTATAGCTTATAATCTCTCCATTGTATAAATCAAGTATAGGTGAAAGATAAAGTTTAGTACCAAATAGCAAAAACTCCGTTACATCGGTAACCCATTTCTGATTTGGTTTATCTGCTTTAAAGTCACGCTGTAGTAAATTCGGAGCAACTTTCCTAATTTCACCTTTGTAGGAACAGTATTTACGGATTCTTACTTGACATTTAACTCCGCATTTATTCATGAGTTTTAGTACTGTTTTATGATTAATACAGTATCCACGGTTTCGTAATTCCAATGTAATTCTTCTGTACCCATATCTGCCTTTATTCTCATGGTAGATAGTTTGTATTAATTCCTTGATTTCGACATATTTATCTTGCTTTTTTAATTTTTTCAAATAGTAGTAGAAAGTACTCCTTGGGATACCTGCAAACTCTAATAAAGCCATCAGTTTATATTCATGCCTCAGCTCGTTGATGGCTATTATTTTGTCTTCTTGTCGGATTTCTCCCTTTCCTGAACTAAGGCCATTAATTTTTTTAAGTACGCATTCTCCATACGAAGTCGCTGGACTTCAGCGATTAGATCTTCTTCTGTTTGTTTAGAAAGTTTAGGTTTCTTTGGTTTATCTGCATTCATAGTCTTCACCCTCCCCCGGTTCTCTCGGTAGAGAGCTTCCGGTCCTTCCTCATAATATATACGTTCCCATTTGCTGACTGTACCATCAGATGGTATTCCGAAAATAGTAGCAACTTCGCTAATCGACAAATGTTTTTCATGCATAAATTCTACAACATTTCGCTTAAAATCACCAGTATAAATTCCCTTTTTCATCATCAATCCATCTGGTCCATGTAATTCGTACCGTTTTACCCAACGCCTTACATGTTCATGATGAGTTCCTAAGTTTTTAGCAACATCCCTTAGAGACATTCCATTTTCTAAAACATCTTTTACAGCTTTTAATTTTTCTTCATAAGAGTATTTTGCCATAACAAAATGCACCTCCAAATGTTAGTTGATTATTGTCTAACATTTGGGGTGCACTTCACTAAGCCTCTTTTACTATGAATTCGTCATGTAAAGCTATTACAGCTTTTTGAGTATCTTCTCCTTTTATAAGGCATGAAATGGTAGCATGGGAGTCAGAAGTTTGAAGAATTTTTATATTGTTTTTTGCCAAAGCCTTTATTATTTTAGCCATGATACCAGGAACACCGTGAATTCTATTTCCAACAATTGATACCTTACTCAAACCTCTTATTATCTTATAATTTAGATCACTTTTACCTAAAATCTTTTCAACTTTTTCCAAATCGGATTCGTTTACGGTAAATACCTTTTTATCAGGAAAGATATTTATAAGGTCAATGCTTATGCCGTTTTGAGCTAATTCTTCAAAAATCCAGTCTTTATTTTCGTCTTCATTCATATCTATAGAAATCTGTGCTCTGTTATATATATATGTTACTCCTGTAACCAGCTTGCTTTGGGTTGGAGAATACTGAAGTTCATTGAAATTTGTTATATATGTTCCTGGTAAATCGTTATTGGTATTTTTTATAACTAATGGAATATTGCCTCTCATGGCTATTTCTACCGCTCTTGGATGGATTACTTTTGCCCCATGTTCCGCTAACTGAAATACTTCTGTATAGCTCATCTTATCTATAATCTTTGCATGCGGTACCATATTGGGATCTGCGGTCATTATTCCGTCTACATCAGTATAAATTTCTATTAACTCTGCTTTGACAGCTTCTCCTATTATACTTGCTGTTGTATCACTTCCACCTCTTCCCAAGGTTGTTATGTCACCGTTTTCAGTAATGCCTTGAAATCCTGCTACAACGGGAATTATACCATTTTGCAAACATTCAAGTATATTTTTTGGTTCTACCCTTAAAACGGAAGCATTACCAAAATTGTTATCTGTTATTATTCCGGCCTGCCCTCCAGTTAATACTTTTGCCTTTAAACCATTAGCTATTAGTGTATTTGCCATAACAACACAAGAAATTAATTCACCACAGGACATTATAAGGTCCAGTTCTCTTAACGGAATATTTTTATTAATGGACTTAACCAAATTGATTAATGTATCTGTTGCATAAGGATCGCCACTTCTTCCCATGGCAGAAATAACAACTACCGATTTCAATCCTTTTGAAAGGGCTTGTTTTATTTTTTCTACCACCATTTTACGCTTTTCTGGAGTGGCTACTGAGGTACCTCCAAATTTTTGAACAATTATTTGCATAAATAAACAAACCTCCTCTTTGAATTATTTAATACAATTCTATTATGTTATGGGCTAAATAGTTACATAATTTTATTATATATTACTATTGTTATAAAAAAAAGGCTCTTTTGGAGCCTATAGATTAAAAATACGATTGTTTGTATATTTATAATCGATATCCACTATTATCATCTCATTACCTATCTTTTTTATATTATCCCATGGTATTCTTATTAAATTTTTTTCGGATTTTAAAAAGAATTGATTTTTGGTTTCATAAACAAGTATAGAATCTATTTTTCCAGATTCGGGGTCTATTAGTAAATCTGCATCCTCGATGAGGCCTAATCTAGAACCGTCATTTAGATTTACAATTTCTCGACCACTGAATTTTGATAATCTCATGGTTTTTAACCTCCCTGTATGGGTAGACTTTCAACTCTTTTCAACAAATCAGGATTACTATCAAAATTACCTATAATAGCAATACTTAGCTTATCAAAGTTTATGACCTCATTTATAACTTCGTTGACGTCATTCAATTCTACGGCATCTATTTTATTGATCACTTCATCTTGTGTTTCAATTTTGTTTAGTAAAAGCTCTGATTTTCCATTAAAGGACATCCTACTATTAGTACTTTCAAGACCTAAAATATAATTTCCTTTTAGCTGTTCTTTGAATTTTTTAAGTTCTTCATTTGTTATTCCATTAACCTTAAAATTTTTCAGTTCTTCAATAATAATTTCATATACCTCTTCCAATTTTGAATGATTTATAGCAGCGTAGATAGTAAAAATACCTGTATCTTTATAGAGGGATGGATACGAAAATATGGAATAAGCAAATCCTTTGTCTTCTCTAATTTTTTGAAAAAGTCTTGAACTCATGCCTCCACCCAAGGCATTATTAAATATGGAAATAGGATATAGCTTATCAGAAGAGATACTCATAGCTTCTAAGCCCAAACATAAATGTAATTGTTCTATATCTTTTGATTTCGGTACAAAACAAGGAGTCCATACAGGCTGCGGAATTTCATAATTGATCTCTTTATTTTCCCATTTTCCAAAATAAGTTTCCAAGATTTTTATAACCTTTTCAATATCAAAGTTACCAGCAATGGATATAACTGTATTTTTAGGTACGTAAAATTTATTAAAGTAATCCAGTATCGCCTTTCTATCAAGACTTTGGATTGTTTCTATATCACCTAAAATTGGAAATCCCATTGAGTTATTAGGCCATATATTTCTATATAGAATGTCGTATATAAGATCTTCGGGTGAATCTTCATACATATTTATTTCCTCAATTACAACACTTTTTTCTTTATATATATCTTCTTCCGCAAATTTTGAATTGAAAATCATATCTGCCAAAATATCTACAGCAATTTCTAAATGGTTATCCAAAACCTTAGCATAGTAACAGGTACATTCTTTGCCAGTAAAAGCATTTAATTGACCACCTATGGAATCCATTATTTCTGCTATGTCTTTGGCAGTTTTACTTTCGGTTCCTTTAAAAATCATATGTTCGATAAAGTGAGATATTCCGTTTATATCGCTGCTTTCATATTTAGAACCCACTCCAAACCAAATACCAATTGAAACCGAGCGCACATTTCCCATTTTTTCTCCAATAATACGAAGTCCATTATCTAAAGTATGCCTAAAGTACATAAATAACCTCCCGTAATTATTTTATGGTGTTGTTTCAGTTTTAATTATATCAGAGATTTTTACTATTTCAAAACCTTCCTTTTTCAAATGTTCGATTATTATAGGTAATGCTTTTACCGTATATTCTGTTGGATGCATTAATATAATAGCGCCATTATGATATTTTTTTAGAACCCTTCTTACTATAACATCAGTACCTTCTCTTTTCCAATCTATTGTATCCACACTCCACATAATAACCTTATACCCCATTTCCTCTGCTACCTGTACTGTTAACTTATTAAAATCTCCTGATGGAGGAGCAAAAAGATCGGTTGTAATTCCGGTTATGGATTTTATAACTTCTTCCGCTTTTTTTATTTCCTCATAATTCTCTTCTCTATTCAATTTACTATGATTTTTGTGTGAGTATCCGTGATTACCGATTTCATGTCCTCTATTAACTATTGATCTTAAGAGTTCGGGATTGTTTGATGCCCATCTACCTTCAATAAAAAACGTGCTTTTTATATTATATTTATCCAATATATCCAATATTGGTTGAATATATTCATTTCCCCAAGCCACATTGAATTCAAAGGCGACTTTTTTTTCTTTATTGTTGCCTTTGTATATAGGTTCAAAGGTTGTGACGTATAAAAAATTATTTAAGACCATCAATAAAATCAAAAACATGGTTATAAAAATAAAAAATATCCAATAATTTTTCACCATATCTTCTTCTCCTTAAAGTTATTTTTTATAATATTTTTATTTTCCTTATGGAAAGATTATTACAAAAATAAAAAACATAAACCTTCTAAGGTTTATGTTTTTTATTTTGTTTTTTCTTTACTATTTTCAATTTCTAAAGCATCTTTTCTGGAAAGATTTATTCTTCCCTGTTTGTCAATATCAATAACCTTTACAAGTACTTCATCACCTACTTTGACCACTTCTTCTATATTTGTTACTCTTTTTCTGGAAAGTTTCGATATATGAATAAGCCCTTCCTTTCCAGGTGCTATTTCCACAAAAGCCCCAAAAGGTGTAATTCTGACAACCTTACCTATATATATATTACCAACTTCAATATCCTTAGCAATACTTTCGATCAACATTATGGCTTTCTGTCCGGAATTTACATCTTTTGCTGATACATAGATCTTGCCGTCTTCTTCAATATCTATCTTAACTCCCGTTTCAGATATAATTCTATTAATTGTTCTACCACCAGGTCCAATTACATCTCTTATTTTTTCGGGTTCTATTATTGTAGTGAATATTCTTGGAGCATAAGGTGATAGTTCTTTTCTGGGTTCCGATATAACTTCTTTCATCTTTTGCAGTATATATAATCTTCCTATTCTGGCCTTTTCTAAGGCTTCTTCTAAAATTTCTTTAGTAATACCGGCTATCTTAATATCCATCTGAATAGCAGTGATACCTTTCTCTGTACCAGCTACTTTGAAGTCCATATCTCCTAAAAAGTCTTCTATACCCTGAATGTCGGTTAGAATTGCAACCTTGTCATCCTCTTTAATTAAACCCATTGCTACACCAGCAACCATAGCTTTTATTGGAACTCCAGCATCTAACAGAGCCAAAGTACTACCACAGACGCTGGCTTGAGAGGTGGAGCCATTAGAGCTTAAAACTTCTGAAACCAGTCTTATGGTATAAGGAAATTCATCTTCGGTCGGTATCACAGGTTCCAGTGCCCTTTCAGCTAAAGCACCGTGACCAATTTCCCTTCTTCCCGGTCCTCTTAAAGGTCTCGTCTCGCCAACGCTATAAGGTGGAAAATTATAATGATGCATATAACGTTTAAATTCTTCGTCACCCAAACCATCCAAAATCTGAATGTCTCCTAATGCACCAAGTGTTGCGACCGTTAAAACTTGGGTTTGTCCCCTTGTAAACAAACCAGAACCATGGGCACGTGGTAATATTCCAACTTCACATGATATAGGCCTTATCTCGTCCAATGCCCTTCCGTCAACTCTGGTTCTTTCCTCCAATATCATTTTTCTTACCTGTTCTTTTATAATATTATAGAGGGTTTCACTTATGTCCAGTTCCTTTTCAGGAAACTTCTCCAGAAAATAATTGGTCACTTCTTCTTCTACTTTTCCTATGTTATCTTCTCTCAATTGTTTGTCCGGTGATATAAGTGCTTCTCTTATTTTATCGGTTGCATACTCTCTAACCGCTTTTTCTACTTCTGGATCAATTTCAAAAAGTTTGACTTCCTGTTTGGGCTTGCCTACTTCTTTAATAATGTTTTCTTGAAACTCCACCAGTTTTTTTATGTATTCGTGTCCAAACATTATCGCATTCAGCATCTGAGTTTCAGGTATTTGATTTCCTCCTGCTTCTACCATTAGTATAGCTTCTTTGGTGCCAGCTACAACCAGATACAAATCGCTCTTTTCCCTTTCCTCAAAGGTAGGATTTAAAACAAATTCCCCATCTATTAGTCCCACTATCGCTACACCAATAGGTCCTCCAAAAGGTATATCTGAGATTGATAGAGCTACAGAAGCCCCAACCATAGATGCAAATTCCGGTTGATTATCCGGATCTACCGAAAGAACTGTAGCAATAACCTGTACGTCATTCCTATAACCTTTTGGAAACAATGGTCTTATAGGTCTATCAATTAAACGTGCGGTTAAAATAGCTTTTTCTGTAGGTTTCCCTTCTCTTTTGATAAAACCACCCGGTATTTTCCCTATGGCATACAATCTTTCTTCGTAATCTACCGTTAAAGGAAAGAAATCAACGCCTTCTCGAGGTTCCTTTGAAGCACAGGCTGTAACCAAAACTGCAGTATCCCCATATCTTACCAGAGCAGCACCATTAGCCAATTGAGCCATCTTGCCTATTTCAACTTTTAAAGGTCTCCCTGCTATTTCAATTTCGTATATTCTTTCTTCCACGTTATTACCTCCCCTTATAAATTAGCCGACTATGAAGTATTCTATAATATATTCTATGCTAATATATTATTTCCTTCAATTAGCATAATAATTCCTATTAATGGTATTTATAAAATTAATAGAGCGAGGTAGCTCGCTCTACTTTCTGATGTCCAATTTTTCAATAAGGGTTCTGTAGCGTTCAATATCTTTGGATTTAAGATAGTTTAACAATCTTCTCCTGTGTCCTACCATTTTTAAGAGGCCTCTTCTTGAATGAAAGTCTTTCTTATGAATATTCAAATGTTCTGTAAGTTGGTTAATTCTTTCGGTCAATATTGCAATTTGTACTTCAGGAGATCCAGTATCAGTTTCATGGAGCTTATATTTTTCGATTATTTCTTGTTTTTTAGCCTTATCAAGAGCCACTTGTTTCACCTCCCTTTTTATTGAAAATCCATAAGCCAAGTATATCGTTGGAGGAAACGATATACATAGCCAATGGTCTGAAATTTATTTTAACATATTTATTTTAAATTGTAAATTGATTTAATAATTCTAAGTCCATTTGAATTTGTTTTTTGAGTTTTTCTAAACTATCAAACTTTTTTTCTTCACGAATATATTTAATAAATTCTATTTCTATATTTTTATTATATATATTTTGATTAAATAAGGGTATATGGGTCTCTATCGATAAAATATTACCATTGATAGTAGGTCGTACACCTATATTTGTAATGCTCTTATAAAATCTACCGTCTATTAAAGTTTTGGTAATATATACACCTTTTTTAGGTATACAAATATCATCAGTATAAGATATATTGGCTGTAGGAAAACCCAACTTTGTACCTATTCTTTGGCCTGCGATTATCTTACCTTCTATACTGTAATATCTTCCCAAAAACATTTTAACAGTTTCCACATCTCCTTCTTCGATAAGCCTTCTTATTAATGAACTACTTATGATTTTATTATTAAGCTCGATGGGAGGGATGATAATTGTTTGAAAATTGTATATTTTACCGAAGTCAATAAGAGATTTAGGAGTACCCTCTTTGGCTTTTCCAAACCTAAAGTCAAATCCTATAATTATCATTTTTGCATTAAATTTATCTATCAAAATATTCTTTATAAAATCTATGTACGAGAGTGAAGCAAACTGTTTATCAAATTTTTGAAAATAAATATAATCTATACCTATCTCCTCTAAAAGTTTTATTTTTTTCTTTATTGTGGTCAAATATTTTATGTTATTACCTAAAACATTTGACGTATGATTTTCAAAAGTAAAAACCAAGGAAACAAGATTATTACACTTAGCATTTATTTTAAGAGTTTCAAGTAATATTCTATGTCCCATATGAATTCCATCAAAATTGCCTATAGCTATAGCTGTGGGAATTTGGAGCAATTCTTTTTCTTTTAAAATTTTCATATTAGTTTTCCTCCATATGCCATTTCTTTACAATTTTTAAATTTTCATTACCTATAAATTCCCCCAAGCCAACAAAATATCCGTTTTTTAGATATATGGCTACCAGATTATTATGAATATAGTTGGTAAGTTTAATTGATCCAAATTTCCTCAGTGATTCATACTCGCTATAATCTAAATAAACTTTTGGAAGGCTCAAAAAAGCATAATCAACTGGGTATATTTTTTTTGCTAAAATTCCTTGTTCAAAAAATGTTGATAGTTCTTCAAGGGTTATGCTATCAAAAATATTGAAAGGCCCCACCTGGGTTCTTAGTAAAAAGGACATATACCCAAAACAACCCAAATCTTCACCAATATCATTACATAAGGTTCTTATATAGGTACCTTTAGAACATTCAACATCAAATAATAGTCTATCCGGAGGCATATATTCTACCAATTTTACAGAATATATGGTAACTTTTCTTGGAGGAATATCAATATATTCTCCTTTTCTGGCTAATTCATATAATTTCTTACCCTTATATTTAATAGCCGAATATTGCGGAGGTTTTTGCAGTATCTCTCCTATATACCTATTTAAAACAATTTCTATTTTATTCATAGAAATATCTCTGATCTCGGCTTTTGAAATTATTTTACCAAATTTATCTTGGGTATCCGTTTTATAGCCGAGTTTTATTTCAGCCCTATACTTTTTTTTATGATTCATCAAATATTCGGTAAACTTAGTTGCGTTACCAAGAGTTATTACCAAAACACCAGCCGCACCAGGGTCCAAAGTACCGGTATGTCCAACCTTTGTTCCAAGTAAATTTCTCACATATGTAACAACATCGTGGGAAGTCATACCAGGAGGTTTTAAAATATTCAAAAGACCATTCATTTTATCACCGCTTATTTAAATATTTTTTTTAATTCTTCCCTGGTTTTGTCAATAAACATGGATATTGCTTTATCTAAGTTGCTTTCAATAACACAACCTGCAGCTCTTATATGACCGCCACCGTTAAAATGTTTACAAAGTTCATTACAGTTTACGTATCGTCTTGATCTAACACTTACCTTTACCCTGTTTTCTTCCTCTTTAAACAAGATACCAACTTCAACATCTTCTATTTCTTTTGCATAGTTTACTATACCTTCTGTATCGCCATCCGTAGCTCCGCATTCTTCAAGCATTCGCCGTGTTATTACAATATAAGCTATTTTTTGATCCAATAGTATCGTGATATTATTTAAAGCCCTTCCTAAAAGAAGGGTTTTGGGAACGGACCTTTTTTCATATAACTCTTCCACGACAAGCTGTATATTTGCATCGCTATTTATCAAATCCCCTGCTATTTGATGAGTAATGGAAGTAGTATTAGCATATTTAAAACAACCTGTATCGGTTATAATTGATGTATAAAGTGCTGTAGCTATATCCGAATCCCAATCAACTCCTAACAACTTAACTAATTGATAGACAATTTCTCCTGTTGCAGCTGCTTTTTTATCTACCAAATTTAATTGGCAAAAAAATGTATTACTGGTATGATGATCTATGTTTATAGATTTAACCTTATCACGAATTAAATTTTTGCATCTTCCTATTCTCTCAAGATCTGTACAATCAATAGTAAAAATTACTTTATAAGAATTGGCGGCTTCATGGTATTTTTTTACAGGGAATTTTTTTATTAAAAAAGAATAATTTTTAGGTATATCATCATCTATAATAATATCAACATCTTTATTTAATTTTTTTAATGTTAGCGCTAAAGCTATAGAAGAGCCCAATGTATCTCCATCGGGATTTATATGTGGAATAATCGCGAATCCATTTTCTTCTTTTATTATTTTAAGTATCTGATTCATTAACATCAAGAGTATCCTCAGCTCCTTTTATTTTATTTATGATTTCTGTTATACGTATACCGTACTCAATGGATTTATCAAGCTCGAAATGTAACTCAGGTGCATATCTAATCCTGATTCTTTTACCTATTTCCTTCCTCAAGTATCCAGTAGATTTTTCTAAAATTGCCAATGTATTTTTTATTTCCTCTTCATTACCATAAATACTAAGATAAATCTTTGCGTGTTTTAGATCGCGCGTCAAAGTCAAATTTGATATTGTTACCATTCTTGACAACCCAGGATCTTTTAATTCATTTCTTATGATATCGCTAAGAATTCTCTTTAAATCTTCTTCAAGACGCTTTATTCTTTGATTCATAATATCACCACCAATTATTCTTCAACTTTTTCCATAATATATGACTCTATGATGTCACCTTCTTTGATGTCGTTAAACTTCTCAAGACCGATACCGCATTCATAACCAGCTGTCACTTCTCTTACATCATCTTTAAATCTTTTTAGGGAAGCTATTTTACCTTCATATATCACTATACCATCTCTTATAAGTCTTGCCAGAGAACTTCTTAATATCTTCCCTTCCTGTACCATACAACCTGCAACAGTACCTACCCCCGAAATCTTAAATACTGCTCTTACTTCAGCATGACCCAATATTGATTCTTTATATACTGGTTCTAATACACCCTTTATAGCACGTTTTATATCTTCTATAGCATCATATATAATTCTATAAAGTCTTATATCTACTTTTTCCCTTTCAGCCATTGCTTTAGCTTTAGCATCTGGTCTAACATTGAAACCGATAACAATAGCATTAGAGGCAGAAGCCAACATAATATCGGTTTCTGTAATAGCTCCTACGGCACTGTGAATTACCTTTATTCTTACTTCTTCCGTGCTGATTTTTTCGAGAGATTGTTTAATAGCCTCAACCGAACCATGGACATCTGCTTTTATAATAATATTTAATTCTTTTATATTTCCTTCTTTTATCTTTTCAAATAGATCATCCAAAGAGATCCTTTGATTTGTTCTTAGTATATCTTCCTTAAATCTTGCCTTTCTTATTTCAGAAATTTCTTTTGCTGTTTTTTCATCTTTTACTACGTAAAGAATATCCCCAGCCTCAGGTACTTCTGAAAATCCAATAATTTCTACTGGGGTAGAAGGGCCTGCCTTCTTGATACGTTTGCCCTTATCATCCATCATAGCTCTAACTTTACCGTACACTTTACCAGCTACTATAGCATCACCTATATTTAAAGTTCCGTTTTGAATAAGAACTGTAGCAACAGGTCCTCTCCCTTTATCAAGTTGAGCTTCTATAACTGTTCCCTTAGCCATACGATTGGGATTAGCTTTTAAGTCTTGAAGTTCTGCTACGATTAGGATCATTTCCAACAAGCTGTCTATACCTATCTTTTTAAGTGCTGACACCTCAACAAAAATAGTATCGCCGCCCCATTCTTCAGGAATAAGACCATATTCAGACAGCTGCATTTTAACTCTTTCCGGGTTTGCAGTTGGTTTATCTATTTTATTAATTGCAACAATTATCGGAACATTGGCTGCTTTTACGTGGTTAATCGCTTCTATGGTTTGTGGCATTACACCATCATCAGCAGCCACTACAAGAACAACAATATCAGTTACTTTTGCACCTCTTGCTCTCATAGCAGTAAAAGCTTCATGACCAGGTGTATCCAAAAAAACTATCTTTTTCCCATTATATTCTACAACAGATGCACCTATATGCTGAGTGATGCCTCCAGCTTCCTTTGCGGTAACATTTGTTTTTCTTATAGCATCCAATAAAGATGTTTTTCCGTGGTCAACATGTCCCATTACGGTAACTACTGGATCCCTCGGAATTAAGTCCGTTGGAGAATCAGGATAATCGTTTATCAATTTTTCTACTATATCCTCTTCTTTTTCTTGTTCTACCAATATTCCGTATTCCTCTGCTATATTAGAAGCTGTCTCAAAATCCAGTTCATGGTTAAGCGTTACCACTTTCCCCTTCATAAATAATTTTTTTATTATTTCGGCAGCTGAAACTCTAAGCTTTTCAGATAGTTCCTTTACTGTAATATAGGAAGGAATTGTAAGTATTTTTATATCTTCACTCTTTTCCTCTTTTATATCCTTATTTTTTATCTTTTTATTTTTTTTCGGTTTTGATTTGTACTTTACATCATCGTATTCGTCCACTAATAGATCATTATCAGATTCATTTTTTTGTTCTGATTTAACATCTGTTTTGCTGGGACTATCAGACTTTTCTGTTAGCAAACTATATATTACCTTTGCTTCATCATCTTCCAAGGTACTCATATGATTTTTTACTTTTATATCCAATTGATTCAGTTTATCGATTAATTCCTTTGTAGATATATTGAGTTCTTTAGCCAGCTCATATACTCTAATCTTTGTCAATATTATCACCTCCATTAATTTGTAGGGGAGATTGTAAAAATTCTCTAATCTTTTTAGCCATATTATAATCAGTAATTGCTATATATCCGGTGTCTCTTTTTCCAATATACCTTCCTAAAAGTTCTTTTGTTCCAAAAATAAGGTAATTTATTTTATTTTCTTCACATAACTTGATAAAATGTTCTTTATTTCTTTCAGAAGCATCTTGAGCGATTATCAGAAGACTTGCTTTACCTCTTTTAATATACTCGTTACAAAGCGTCTCTCCTACTTTCAATTTGCCAGCTTTTTTAACAATTCCGAGAAAATTAAGAATCCTCAGAGTTTGGTTCACCTTTTTCCAATTCCTCCCTCAGCTTTTGATAAATTTCATCTGAAATCTTCACTTCAAGCCCCTTTTCTATTCGTTTATTCTTTATGGCTGCATTAAGACATTCTAAATTGGGACATATATAAGCACCTCTACCAGATACCTTTCCTTTGAAATCAATCTGTACTTCACCGGTTGGTTTCCTTACAATTCTTATAAGTTCTTTTTTAGGTTTTACCGATGAACATCCAACGCAAGTTCTCATCGGAACTTTTTTCTTCATTTCCTTCACCTGCTCTCAGAAGATTAAAGTTTATTTACTTGTGATTCACTTTTTATGTCTATCTTCCAACCAGTTAATTTTGCCGCCAATCTGGCATTTTGTCCCTCTTTACCTATTGCTAAGGACAGCTGACTATCAGCAACTATTACCTTGGCGGTTTTTGTTTTCTCATCTACTTCTACGCTTAAAACCTTGGCAGGGCTTAAAGAATTTGCAATATACTCTTTAGGATTTGAAGACCATTTTATAACATCAATTTTTTCATCCTTTAGTTCATCTAAAATAGCTTGTATCCTCTTCCCTTTTAAACCGATACATGCTCCTATTGGATCTACATTTGGATCCCGTGAATATACAGCCATTTTGGTTCTTGAACCCGCTTCCCTTGCTATCGCTTTGATTTCCACTAAACCCTCGTATATTTCCGGAACCTCTCTTTCAAAAAGTCTTTTTATTAACCCCGGATGGGTTCTTGATACCAAAATCTGTGGACCTTTCGTAGTCTTTTTTACTTCTAAAATATATATTTCTATTATATCTCCTATATTATAGACTTCATTTTGAATTTGTTCTTGCGGAGCAAGAATTCCTTCTGTTCTTCCAAGATCAACATATACCGTCTTTTTTTCTATTCTCTGTACTTTTGCTTTCATTATTTCATTTTCTTTTTGTATAAATTCTTCGTATATTATATTTCTTTCTGCTTCTCTGATTCTCTGAACAACCACCTGTTTTGCTGTTTGTGCTGCTATACGGCCGAAATTTTTGGGAGTTACTTCAATTTCAACTATATCACCCAATCTAAAAAGTTTGTTAATTTTTTGAGCCTCATCTAAACTGATTTCAAGAAGAGGATTAGTAACATTTTCTACCACTGATTTTTGCGCGTATACTTTTACTTCTCCATTTTCTTTATTAATTCTTATCTTTACATTTTGGGATGTACCAAAATTTTTTTTGTAAGCAGAAATTAAAGCAGCTTCTATAGCTTCAATTAGTGTGTCTTTTGAAATGCCCTTGTCTTTTTCTATTTGATCCAATGCTTCAAGAAATTCGGTATTCATTTTATAACCTCCTTAAAACTCTATTTCCAATCTTACTGAAGAAGTTTTTTCTCTTGGTATTGCAATTAAATTATTGTTAGCGTCGGATATTATTATGTTATTCCCATCCAGACCTTTTAAGGTTCCAATATACTCTTTTTTTCCGTTTAAAGCTTCGAAAAGTTTAATATTTATTTTTCGGCCTTTAAATTTTTCAAAATCTTTATCCTTTTTTAAAGGCCTATCCAAACCCGGTGAAGATACTTCTAAGATATAGCTGTGATTTATCGGATCTTCCTCATCTAATTTTTGACTCAATATTTCACTTGCTATTTGACAATCATCAATTGTTATCCCGCCCTCTTTATCTATGAAAACCCTTAAATACCAATCTTTTCCTTCTTTTTTATATTCAACATCCACAAGTTCAAAGTCTAAACTTTCTATTACTGGTTTCACTATATCATAAAGAACTTCAGTAGTCTTTTTTTTTGTCATATCTATTCTCCTTTCATGATATATAATACTAAAGAGTGGGGAAACCCACTCTTTCTATAAAGTATTATTTACCACATCCTATTATAGCATACTCAAATTGGTAATGCAATACTATATTAATCTTAATTGACTTTCTTCTGGCAAATCTTTTAAGCAGCCATGCTTTTTCAGAATATCTATTACGTTCTTGTTTAATTTAGCCCTTTCTCTTAGATCACTTACAGACAGAAAAGGTTTTTCATCACGTGCTAACACTATATTTTGGGCAGCTGTAATTCCCAAACCTTGAAGTGCTCTAAGAGGTGGTAGGATACCTTCTTTTTCTATTAAAAATTTTACAGCATCTGATTTGTATAAATTAACTGGCAGAAATTTCAATCCTCTCATATACATTTCTAAACAAACTTCCAATACGGTTAAAAGATCTTTTTCTTTTGGGGTGAGGTTGACTCCTTTTGATTCTAAATCAATTATTTTTTGTTTTATAGCATCTTGTCCTTTTAAAACAATATCCACATCAAAATCATCGGCTCTCACAGTGAAATATGTAGCATAAAAAGCTTCAGGGTAGTGTACTTTGAAATAAGCTATTCTAAAGGCCATAATAACGTAGGCAACAGCATGTGCTTTAGGAAACATGTATTTTATTTTCTTGCATGATTCAATAAACCATGCTGGCACATTTTTTTTCACCATTTCCTGTTCTTCTTCATCGGATATACCTTTTCCTTTTCTTACATTTTCCATTATCTTAAAAGCCAGTTTTGGTTCGAGCCCCTTAGAGATTAAAAAGAGCATTATATCATCTCTGGTAGATATTACCTCTTTTAATTTCGCAATGTTATTTCTAATTAAATCTTGAGCATTGTTCAGCCAGACATCGGTTCCATGTGAAAGACCGCTTATTCTAACAAGTTCTTCGAAAGTAGTGGGTCTTGTTTCTACCAACATCTGTCTAACGAATTTTGTACCGAATTCAGGTATACCAAGGGTACCCACTTCAAATTCATCAGGATTCAAGCCAAGTGGTTCACAAGATGAGAAGATTTTTAAAGTTTCTTTGTCATCCAGAGGAATTTCTGACGCCTTGATACCTGTAAGGTCTTCTAACATTTTTATAACAGTTGGGTCGTCATGCCCAAGTATGTCCAATTTTAAAAGTCTACCACTTATAGCATGATAATCAAAGTGAGTTGTTATTACATTGGAAGATTTATCATCAGCCGGATATTGAATCGGACAAAAATCGTGAATGTCCTTGTCGTACGGTACTATCATAATGCCCCCAGGATGTTGTCCCGTAGTACGTTTAATACCTGTACATCCTTTAACAAGTCTATTAATTTCCGCATTTGTTACGTTTAGACCTTTTTCTTCGATATAGTTTTTGACAAAACCGAAGGCTGTCTTATCAGCAAGAGTACCTATAGTACCTGCTCTATATACCTTACCTTTTCCAAATAGTTCTTCTGCGTATTTGTGAGCAATCGGTTGATATTCTCCAGAAAAATTCAAATCTATATCCGGTTCCTTATCGCCTTCAAAACCCATAAATACTTCAAAGGGAATATCAAAGCCATCTTTTTTCAAAGGTGTTGCGCAAATAGGACAATTTTTATTAGGAAGATCTGGACCAGTACCGTACGAACCATCGTTTACAAACTCAGAATATTTACACTTCGGGCATATATAATGAGGTGGTAGAGGATTTACTTCTGTAATACCGCTCATAGTGGCGGCAAGAGAAGAGCCCACCGAACCACGAGAACCAACCAGGTATCCGTCCTGTAACGATTTAGAAACCAATTTTTGTGCTATTATATACATAACTGCATAACCGTTATTTATTATAGCTTTGAGCTCCCTTTCTATTCTTGTCTTAACCAATTCAGGTAGAGGATTCCCGTATATTTCATAAGCCTTTTGGTACACCAACCTACGAAGCTCATTTTCAGCTCCTTCAATTTTTGGAGGATATGTTTCATCAGGAATTGGTTTTATTTCTTCAATTAAATCTGAAATAAGACGAGTGTTTTTAATAACCACCTCATAGGCCTTTTCTTTTCCCAAATAACTAAATTCATCGAGCATTTCCTCAGTTGTCCTAAAATATAGGGGAGAGGGATTATCAGTATCTTCAAAACCCTTACCTGCCATGATAATTCGCCTGAATACTTCATCTTCGGGATCCAAAAAATGGACATCTCCAGTTGCTACAACTGGCTTATTAAATTTTTCCCCCAACTCTACTATTGTTTTATTTATATTTTTTATGTCATCCAAGTTATTCAATATACCTTTTTCAATTAAAAAAGCATTGTTATCCAATGGCTGTATTTCAAAAAAATCATAAAATTTTATTATTTCATATAATGTCTGATCATCAGATCTATTTAATAAAGCCCTGAATAGTTCACCAGATTCACAGGCTGTACCGATCAATAAACCGTCTCTATGTTGCAAAATTAAGCTTTTAGGCATTCTTGGTTTTTTATAAAAGTAATCTAAATGAGATAACGATACGAGTTTATATAAATTTTTAAGACCCGTTTGATTTTGTACAAGTATAATAGCGTGATAGACCTCATTTTTGTTTTCATTAATGGTACTGAGCCTATTTACATCTTTTAAATATTTTAAGCCTTCTTTCTCCAATAATTTTATACATTCCAGTAAAATTTTAGCCGTTGTTAATGCATCATCCAGAGCTCTATGATGGGTTCCCATATCGATATTTAGGTAATCAGCTATTAAATCAAGTTTATGTTTTTTTAAATTGGGAAAAAGGTTTCGACATAGAATCAAAGTGTCCATAATAGGATTATTAAGGAGTTTATTTATCATTTTTAATTCATTTTTTAAAAAAGAGACATCAAATTCAGCATTATGGGCTACTATTATTGAATCACTTATAAAATCCATGAGTTTTAATATAGCTTCCTCCGTACTCGGAGCATCCTTTATGTCGTGGTTTGATATTCCCGTTAACTTTGTTATATGGCTTGGTATCTTTGTTCCTGGATTTACAAAGGTATGAAACTTATCTATTATTTTTTTATCTTTTATCTTTACAGCACCAATCTCAATTATCTTATCTTTGAAAGGTGAAAGACCTGTTGTTTCAAAATCCAGTACCACAAAAGTATCTTGAAATGTTTTTTCCTGCGGGTTTATTACTATAGGAATGCAATCGTTAAATATATATGCTTCTATACCATATATGACCTTTATATTATATTTTTTAGCTGCTTCCATAGCTTCCGGAAAGGCTTGTACAACTCCGTGATCAGTTATAGCAATGGAAGAATGGCCCCATTTTGCTGCTCTTTCTATTAGCTTTGTTGCAGAAGTTACTCCATCCATTGTGCTCATTTGAGTATGTAAATGAAGCTCCACCCTTTTCTCTGGTGCATTATCATTCCTTTCAGGTTTTTCTATTTTTACTATGTTTTTTGGTAGAAAGATATACTCTTTTTGAAATTTATCAAAAATAACATCTCCCTGGGCTTTTAT
>Ga0334722_10002650_pt1 | contig 19967 bp, 16 predicted proteins | sample C3_bottom_MG_FD_207210 | JGI IMG/M metagenome (GOLD analysis project Ga0334722, IMG submission 207210) | Sediment microbial communities from Yellowstone Lake, YNP, Wyoming, USA - C3_bottom | ecosystem: Environmental > Aquatic > Freshwater > Lake > Sediment | place: USA: Wyoming | collected...
TGCGCTCGGCGCGCACGTTGAAATCGATCAGCGAGCCGGTGTAATCCTTGGGGTCGGCCAGGGGCGACAGGATCTCGCTGATGGCGAGCTTCTCGTAGCGCCATTGATCCGTATGCGCATAAAAGAATGAAGTCGAATTCATCTGCCGCGGCGGACGGTGCCAGTCGAGCGCGAACGCGAGCGCGGTCCAGCCGGTCTGCGGCCGCAGCTTCTCCTGCCCGACGTAATGGGCCCAGCCGCCGCCGGACACGCCGACGCAGCCGCACATCATCAGCATGTTGATAATGCCCCGGTAGTTCATGTCGCAGTGATACCAATGGTTCATCCCCGCACCGATGATCACCATCGACTTGCCGTGCGTCTTGTCGGCGTTGTCGGCGAACTGGTGCGCGACCGTGATCACGTCGGCGGCCTTGACGCCGGTGATGGACTCCTGCCATGCGGGCGTGTAGGGCGCATTCTGGTCGAAACTCGCGGCGACGTTGCCGCCGCCCAAACCGCGGTCTATGCCGTAATTGGCCACCAGCAGGTCGAACACACACGCCACCAGAACTTCGCCTTCGGCGAGCTGCAGCTTCTTCACCGGCACGTTGCGCAACAGCACGTCCTTGCCTTGCTCGTTATGGGTGAAGTTTTCGGTGACGATGCCGCCGAAATAAGGAAAGGCGACCGGCGCGACATCGCCGCGCCGGTCGATCAGCGACAGACTGAGCTTCGCTTCCTCTCCCCCCGCTTCCTTCTCCTCCAGATTCCATTTGCCGTCGGTCTGCCCCCAGCGAAAGCCGATGGAGCCGTTCGGGACCACCACTTTTCCGGACTTTTCGTCAAAAGCCACGGTTTTCCAGTCCGGGTTGTTCGCCTGCGCCAGCTTGTCCGTGAAATCCGTGGCGCGCAGGAAGCGATCGGGGACATAGCGCCCGTCGCGCTTGACCAGTTTCACCAGCATCGGCAGGTCGGTATAGCGGCGCGCATAGTCCTGGAAGTAGGCCGACGGCTTGTCGAGGTGGAATTCCTTCAGGATCACATGGCCCATGGCCATCGCCAGCGCGGCGTCGGTGCCCTGCTTCGGGTGCAGCCAGATGTCGCCGAGCTTGGACACTTCGGCGTAGTCCGGCGTGATCGAGACGACCTTCGCCCCCTTGTAGCGCACCTCGGTGAGAAAGTGCGCATCGGGCGTGCGCGTCTGCGGCACGTTCGAACCCCAGGCCATGATGAACGTCGAGTTGTACCAGTCGGCCGATTCCGGCACGTCGGTCTGTTCGCCCCAGGTCTGCGGGCTCGCCGGCGGAAGGTCGCAGTACCAGTCGTAGAAACTCATGCACACGCCGCCGATCAGCGACAGATAACGGCTGCCGGCGGCGTAGGACACCATGGACATCGCCGGGATCGGCGAAAATCCGACCACGCGGTCCGGGCCGTGTTTCTTGATGGTGTAGACATTGGCCGAGGCGATGATTTCGTTGGCTTCGTCCCAGCTCGAGCGCACGAAACCGCCCAGTCCGCGGCGCGATTTGTAGTCCTTCGAGGCTTGCGGCGACTCGACGATCGAGGCCCAGGCCTCGACCGGCCCCAGCTCCTTGCGCGCTTCGCGCCAGGCGCGCAGCAGGCGCCCGCGGATCATCGGGTATTTCACCCGGTTGGCGCTGTACATGTACCAGGAGTAGGACGCGCCGCGCGAGCAGCCGCGCGGCTCGTGGTTGGGCAGGTCGGGGCGCGTGCGCGGATAGTCGGTCTGCTGCGTCTCCCAGGTGACGATGCCGCCCTTGACGTAGATTTTCCAGCTGCACGAACCGGTGCAGTTGACGCCGTGGGTCGAGCGCACGATCTTGTCGTGCTGCCAGCGCTGGCGATAGCCTTCCTCCCAGCTGCGGTCCTCATTGGTCTTCGTGCCGTGGCCGTCGGAATAGGATTCGCGTTCCTGGGTGAAGTAGCTGAGGCGGTCTAGAAAATGACTCATGATGGTCCTCTTAGTGGCAGAGATTCGATTGCGTAGGCGGGATGGACAGGCGGCTCAGCAAGGCATCGGCGCGTTGCGGCGCGAGTAATACCACCAGGTCATGGCGATGCAGGTGAAGTAGAACACGATGAACATGTACAGCGCGTACGCCGGGCCGCCGAAATTGGAAATCGAGATGCCATAACTCATCGGGATGAAGAATCCGCCGTAAGCGGCCATCGCCGAGGAGAAACCGAGCACGGCTGCCGCCTCCTTGTTGGCATCGCGCACCGCCTGTTCCTCGGCCTCCGCGCCCTTGCCCGAGGCTTCGCGCTGGCGCTCGTTCATGAATATGACCGGAATCATGCGGAACGTCGAACCATTGCCGATGCCGGCGGCGGCGAACAGCGCCATGAACATCGCGAGGAAGGCGTAGAAGTTGCCCCCCTGCCCGCCCTGGGGCAGGAAATACAGCACGCCCAGGACGCCCACGACCATGGCGACGAACGTCCAGAAGGTCACGCGCGCACCGCCGAGTTTGTCGGACAGCCATCCCCCCAGGGGACGGATCAGCGCGCCCACCAGCGGTCCGAGCCAGGCGTAGGACAGCGCGTTGATCTGCGGAAACTGGCTCTTGATCAGCAGCGGAAATCCGGCCGAATAGCCGATGAACGAGCCGAACGTGCCGAGATAAAGCCAGCACATGATCCAGTTGTGCTTGCGTTTGAAAATGACCGCCTGATCGGAAAACGAAGCCTTGGCGCTGGCGAGGTCGTTCATGCCGAACCAGGCCGCAAGCGCGCAGGCCGCAATGAAGGGGATCCAGATGAAACCGGCGTTTTGCAGCCACATCTGCTTGACTTCCGCACCCTTGGTCCAGGCCTGGGGCTCGCCGCCCAAGGCGCCAAACACGCCGGCGGTGATCACCAGGGGCACGACGAACTGCACCAGCGACACGCCGAGGTTGCCCAGGCCGGCATTGAGGCCGAGCGCGGTTCCTTTCTGCGCCTTGGGGAAGAAGAAATTGATGTTGGCCATGCTCGAGGCGAAATTGCCGCCGCCGAAACCGCACAGCAGGGCCAGGGCGACGAAGATCGAATAGCTGGTCGAGGGATCCCTGACCGCGAAACCGATGCCTATCGTCGGCAGCAGCAGCGACGCGGTGGAGATCGCCGTCCAGCGCCGGCCACCGAAGATCGGCACCATGAACGAATAGAATATTCTGAGTGTGGCGCCGCACAGCGAAGGCAGCGCGGCGAGCCAGAATAGCTCTTTGGTCGAGAACTTGAAGCCGACATTGGGCAGGTTCACGACCACGACGCTCCATACCATCCAGACGGCAAACGCCAGGGTCAGCGACGGGATCGAGATCCAGAGATTGCGGCTGGCGACGCTGCGCCCTTCTTTTTCCCAGAACGCGGCGTCTTCCGGATTCCATTGAGTCAGAACATGAGTGGCCATGGTGAATTCCTTTCGCGGTTCAGGAGAAGTGAGTGGGTTCGGGATGCCTGCGGCTTTGCTCCATACCCAGCGGCCGCACTTCGCTGAAGTACATCCACATCAACGACACCCAGACTACGCCGAACATCAGCATGAAGGCCGAGGAACGGATGCCGGTCAGATCGACCAGTGCACCGAACATGATCGGCAGGATGAAGCCGCCCATGCCGCCGGCGAGGCCGACGATCCCGGAGATCACGCCGATGTTGTGCGGATAGTCGTCGGAGATGTACTTGAACACCGAGGCTTTGCCGATGGCGAAAGCGATGCCCATGGAAAACATGAGGATGGTGAAAATCGTCGGATTGAGGCCGAGATGAAAAGTCTTGGGGCCGGTCACGGTCTGGATGGTGAAATCGGTCTGCGGATAGGACAGGAAGAACAGGCAGACCAGGGCGATCCACAGCACCCACCAGGTGACGGTGTGCGCGCCGTATTTGTCGGAGATCCAACCGCCGATGGCGCGCAGCACGCCGCCCGGAACACTGAAACCGGCCGCCAGCAGCGCCGCCAGCTGGATGTCGAAGCCGTACTCGGAAATGTAGTACTTGGTCATCCACAGCGACAGCGCCACATAGCCGCCGAAGACGATGGAGTAATACTGGCTGTAGCGCCAGACCGTTGGGTCTTTGAGCGCGGCCAGCTGCTCCCTGACCGTCACTTCGGAATGGCCCGACGTGTGCTCTTCGTCGGTATAGGTGAAAAACCAGAACGCAATCGCGGTGATCAGCATCAGCACGGCATACACTTTCGGCACCATGGTCCAGCCGTACATGACGACAATGGTCGGCGCCACCAGCTTGGTGATGGCCGCCCCGGTGTTGCCGGCGCCGAAAATGCCCATCGCCAGGCCCTGCCGGTTTTTCGGAAACCAGCGCGCGCAGTAGGCGATCCCGACCGTGAACGAACCGCCCGCGACGCCGACGAACAGGCCAGTCACCAGATAATGCCAGTAGGCCGTGCCGACCGAGATGATCCAGATGGGAATCACGGTGGAGAGCATCAGGATGAAGAACACGATGCGCCCGCCGAACTTGTCGGTCCACATGCCCAGCGGCAGGCGGATCAGCGAACCGGTCAGCACCGGCAGCGCCACCAGGATGCCGAACTGCGTTTCGTTGAGGTCCAGGGTCTTCTTGATCGGAATGCCGATCACGGCAAACATCATCCACACCATGAAGCACACCGTGAATGCCGTCGTGCTCGCCGTTACCACCGACCAGCTCTTGTAGGTCTGTGTAGACATATGCGCAATCTCCGCTGTCGATCAGGTTGCAGCGCAGTCTAGGCGCGTGCGAAGCACAGCGAAATAGGCTGCAATCGCGCCAAATGCGGCGCGTCTACCTACTTGGTGGTAGCCGAGTGCAGGGCGAGAATCGCCCGAAACGCCGCGTCCCTATTGGATCTGCGGGCGGCGGCCCCGAACCGCCGCGGCGCGCGCGACGGCAACCGGGGAAAATAGGAGTAACGCCAAATAAGACTCGGTGCGCGCGTTCTATGGTTCCGAAGGTGCTGACGCAAGCCGCTTACTGCGGAAACTTGTAGTAGGTCGCGTTCAGATAGGCGACCAGGTCCTCTACCTCCTGGGGCGTCATCTTCGGATTGAGATATTCGTTGCGCCGCGTCACCCGGTCGCGCAGGTCCGACAGCGACTTGGTCTTTCCCTTGAATCGGGCAGATTCCGGAGGCGGTAGGTCGGAGAGCCCGCTCGCCCTTAGGACCGAATCGATAAAGCCGGCCGCGGCATAGGTAACCGGTGCCACATACTGCTCCATGCCGTGACAGCTGAAGCATACCGGGTGCAACTTGGCGCCTCGCACCGGATCACCGACCAGCTTCGCCGCAGGCGGAGCCGCGCTCTGGGACTTGGCATACTCGGCGCGGATTCTGGCCTTCTCCTCGGGAGTAGCGGCGGCAGCCATGCGGCGCCGATAGACGTCGCGCTCGGCGCTGGTCATCCGGTCCGCGCCGGGAATCACCTCGCGCTCTTCGGTGCTCTGAGGCGCGCTCGCAGCGGCCGTCTTAATAACGCCCTGCGCCTCCTGACCGGCCGCGCTGACCGGGCCAGCGGCGAGAACCGCGAACACACCACCCAAAACCACAGCGCTTGCCTTGAAGGAAGTCATCGCGTGTTCTCCCTTGGGTTGAGGACTGTCTGATTTGTACGCTCTGGCCATACGACGCATTTGACCTAGATCAACAATGGTGCGCCGCAGGGTGCCAGCCGCTTCCAACCGCGCTGTGCCCGCCTGCCGCCCGGGCCGGGAAGCACGTTTGCGATCAATCCGCTGTGGCGAGCACCTGGCTAAACAGGCAAAATGCGCCATTGCCCGTCCAGGCACACGCGCTGCGCCACGCCGCCCAGGAGTTTGCATCATGAAAATAGACCGTCGCTTTTTCGCCGAATCGCTGGTGGTCAGGCTGGGGATAGCGCTCGGCGCGATCGTGCTGCTGGCGCTCACGGCCACCATCAGCGCCACCGTGTTCGCCGAGCTGTCCACCGGCAAGGCCGCCGCGATCAATCTTGCGGGCAGCCTGAGGATGCAGTCCTACTGGATCACGGTGCAGGTGCTGCGCTCGGGCGACATCGGCCACCCGCCGGCGGAACTGCAGCAGGCGGTGACGGATTTCGAGGCGCGTTTGAACAGCCCGCTGCTCGTCGGCGGCATCCCCACGGATACGACGGCCCCCACGCGCCGCGCCTACGATCGCGTCGCGGCCAGTTGGTCCACCACCCTCAAACCCGCGGTTGCGCGCGCCGTATCCGAAGGCGCGCCGGCGCGCGACGCCTTCGTCTCGCGCATGGTGACCTACGTGCTCGACGTCGACCGGCTGGTGTACCTGCTCGAGCATGATCTGGAAGAGCGCATCCAGGCGCTGCGCCTGATCCAGGGCGCGGGCCTGTTCGCCATCGTCGTGGTGATGTTCATTTCCTTCTTTCTGATGCACGCGCAGGTCATCGTCCCGCTGGCGGACCTGCTCGCCTGCGCGCGCCGCGTGCGCGTCGGCGATTTCAATGTGCGGGCGCGGCATGCCGGCGAGGACGAGCTGGGGCAGCTCGGGCAGTCGTTCAATTACATGGTAGAAGACCTGTCGCGCAGCTACGCCACGCTCGAGGCGCGGGTGCAGGAAAAGACCGAGCAGTTGGCGCGGACCAACGTGTCGCTGGAGGTCCTGTACAACACCACGCGCACGCTGGCCGAGAACCCGCTGACGCAGACCACGCTGGACGGGGTGATGCGCGATATCGAGCGCGTCGTCGGGCTCAAGGCGGGCGCGATCTGCGCGCGCGAAGAGAACGACCGGCGCGGCTTTCCGGTCGCCCTGCAGGCCGGCAGCGCGCAGGCCACCTCCTGGTGCCAGCAGGAGCGCTGCCAGGAGTGTTTCGCGGAATACGCGGGCGAGCCGGGGGTGCGCATCGTCGGCAGCGGCGGGGAGCGCATGCTCTCGGTGCCGCTGTCCGAAGGCGGCAAACCCTACGGCGTGATGCTGCTGCAGTTGCCCGCCGGCACGCAGATCGAAGAATGGAAGATGAAACTGCTGGAATCCATAGGCCATCATATCGGCGCGGCGTTCGCCGCGGCCAAGCGCAGCGACGAGCGGCGCGGCATCGCGCTCCTCGAAGAGCGCTCGGTGATCGCGCGCGAGCTGCACGATTCCCTGGCGCAATCGCTCACCTACCTCAAGATCCAGGTGGCGCGCCTCAAACAGCAGCTCAATACCAGCGACGTGCGCGAGCAGACAGCCAGCGTGGTCGAGGAACTCAAGCTGGGAATCAACAACGCCTACCGCCAGCTGCGGGAACTGCTCACCACCTTCCGCCTGCGCATCGACGGCCGCGGCCTGTCCGAGGCGCTGCAGGACACGGTGCGCGAATTTTCGCAGCGCGCCGGGATCGACGTCCGACTGCACGACCGGCTGCTCGGCCGCGAACTCGACTCCAGCGAGCAGATTCACGTGCTGCAGGTGGTGCGCGAGGCGCTCACCAACGTCGAACACCACGCGCAGGCGCGCTGCGCCGACGTGCAGCTCGCGATCGAGCACGGGAAAGTCTGCGTGGCGGTGGAAGACGACGGCGTCGGCATCAAGGATGCGCAGCCGCCGGCGCACCACTACGGACTGGCGATCATGCGCGACCGCGCGGCGACCCTGGGCGGCACGCTGCAGGTGTCCAGGCGCGCCGCCGGCGGCACGCGCGTCGAGTTGATATTCTCGCCCCGCGGACCGTATCTGGTGGCGGCAACCCCGGCGACCGCGGTCGCGTAAACCCAGGCAGGGATCGAAACACATGAATGAAGGCAATCGCATCCTGATCATCGACGACCACCCTTTGTTCCGCAAGGGCGTGTCGCAGCTGATCGCCATGGCCCCGCACCTGGAGCTCGTGGGCGAGGCCTCCAGCGGCGAGCTGGGCGTGGCCAAGGCGCGGGAGCTCGACCCCGACCTGATCCTGCTCGATCTGCACATGAAGGGCATGAACGGCATCGATACGCTCAAGGCGATCCGTGACGCCGGCCTCGATTGCCGCGTGGTAATCCTCACCGTTTCGGACCATGCGGACGATCTGGTGGCCGCGATCCGCAGCGGCGCGGACGGCTACCTGCTGAAGGACATGGAGCCCGAGGACCTGCTCGCCGCCATCGACCAGACCCTGAACGGCAGCACGGTGATCGGCGAGCGGCTCAACGGCATGCTTGCGCGCGCCATCCGCGAAGAGGCCACCGCGGGCCAGCGCGACAGCGCCAGCCTCACGAAGCGCGAACAGGAAATCCTCCAGGGCCTGGCGCAAGGGCTGTCGAACAAGCTGATCGCGCGCAGCCTCGACATCACCGAAGCCACGGTCAAAGTGCACGTCAAGAACCTTCTGAAAAAGCTCGGCTTTCGCTCGCGGCTGGAAGCCGCCGTCTGGTCCGTGGGCCGCAACAGCAAGCAGAGCAACTGAGGATACGCTGCGCGGCACAAGGTTGTTGACGTCTAGCCCCCAATTGATGACAATGGTTCTCATCGACTGGACAGGCCGGCTGGTGCGCGCACGCGGCAGCGTGACGAGAAAGCGGGGTTTTTGTTTGTGCAGGGTTTACCAAGACCTTGCGCGCTACGCGCGCCAACCGTGATTTCTGTACGGATAGAAAGCATCCGTACAGAAATCACGGTTATCGGTAAGAACAGAGGGAGCGCTGGGTCTTATTCAAGATCGTCGATGGCATGCGGATAGCTTCATCATCCGCGTGTCATCGACGATCCGCACGGACGGATCTATCGTCCGTGCAAGGTCTTGCTGTCCTTTTTTGCAACCGTTTCTTAGTCACGCCGACCGCGTCTCCGAACCTGTCAACAGACCCCAGGTCAACCCGCCGATGGCGGCCAAACAAGGAATTTCATGCTGAAGTCAGCCCCCTCTTCCATTCAGGTCACCCCGGATCTGCTGCGCAAGTACGACCGGCCGGGGCCGCGCTATACCTCGTACCCGACCGCTGTCGAGTTCAGCACCGGCTACGATGCCGCCGCCTATTTCGATTCGCTGACCCAAGCCGCCACGCATCCGGATGAACCGCTCGCCCTCTATGTGCACCTGCCGTTCTGCGAGCATCGCTGCACTTTCTGCGGATGCAACGTGGTCATCACGCAGCGCCGATCGGTCGCCGAGGAATACCTGACTTACCTGCATCGCGAAATTCGCGAGGTGGCGCGGCGGCTGCGGCAGCGGCGCAAGGTGGTGCAATACCACTGGGGCGGCGGCACACCCACCTACCTCAAGGTCGATGAGATGCGGGCCTTGCAGCAGGTCGTGACCGAGTGTTTCGACATCGCGCCGGACGCGGAGGCGGCGATCGAGGTGGACCCGCGCGTCACCAGCCGCGAGCAAATCGATCTGCTGCGCGCCATGGGCTTCAACCGGCTGTCCATGGGCGTGCAGGATTTTGATCCGGGAGTCCAGGCCATCATCAACCGCAATCAGACGGAGCAGCAGACGCGCGACCTCTACGCGTACAGCCGGCAGGCCGGTTTCGCGTCGATCAACGTCGACCTGATCTACGGCTTGCCGCTGCAAAAGCCGGAAACTTTTGCGCATACCCTGGATGCCGTAATCGATATGCGGGTCGACCGCGTCGCCGTCTACTCCTACGCCCACGTGCCGTGGCTGCGCACCCAGCAAAAGGGCTTCGATCCGGCCCAGCTTCCGTCAGGCGAGCAGAAGCTCGAATTGTTCTGCCTCGCGCGCGACGCGTTCGTCAAAGCCGGATATCGTCCTATCGGGATGGACCATTTTGCCCTGCCGGCAGATGAATTGGCGCGGGCGGTCGAATCGCGCACGCTGTCGCGCAACTTCATGGGCTATACCGTCAAGTCCGCGCCAGACATGATAGGTGTGGGGGTCTCGGCGATCGGGGACGTCGACGGAGCGTATGCGCAGAATCAGAAAAAGCTCCCGCGCTATTACGCGGCGATCGACAAAGGGTCACTGCCGATAGACCGGGGGTACCGCCTCAGCGCCGACGATCGGCTGCGCCGCTTTGTGATCACGCAATTGATGTGCAATTTCCATGTGGACAAGCGCACGGTCGAGGAAAAATTCGGCATCGACTTTGACCGCGCATTCGAGCGTGAACTTGCCGAACTGGCCGCCCCGGACGGATTGATAGCGAACGGCTTCGTCACGGCCGGCCGCGACGCGCTGCAGGTCGAGCCGCTGGGGCGGCTGTTCGTTCGCAACGTCGCGATGGTGTTCGATCGCTACCTTCTGAACAAGTTGCCCGGCGCCCCGGTTTTCTCGAGCACGGTATAGCCCGCGCGGGCTCATTTCTTCACGAAATCGATCGCAATCGCTCCTGGTTCCCGCTGCACATAGCGAATGGTCACCGCTTCGCCATAGCGCATCCCGAGCTGGTCCAGCAGCGGCAGCGGGTCGTGGTCGTTTACGAAACGCATGGTTTCGCCGGGGTTCAATGCGTCCAGTGCGCCGAAGATCGCGGCGTGGCGAAAGCGCTTGGCGACACCTCGGGCGTCGAATGGATAGATGGCGTCCGGCGAGAGATGAAGGTGGGGTGCAGTGGCCATGGTTGGTACTCCTGTGATGGTTGATAGATTCAGCGTGGGCTGGGTGGCGGCGCGAGGCCGGCATGCAAATGCCGGCCTCCTCCAGATTTGTTGCGCTCAGGCTTTGCTAGGCAAGCCTGCCGGAACGGCTGCGGCGTTACGGCGCCTGGCCCCGGTCCAGAGGCGCAGCGCGAACAGCGCCAGGAACAGGGCGCCGACGGTGAACACCAGGTCGCCCGGCACCCGCATCCACACCATCGCTTCCATGAACGGCGAATGGATCACCTCCGGCGAGCGGGCGAACCACATGCCCTTGGTGACGCTGGCCCAGGCCTGATAGATGCCCGAGGGGACCAGGGACATGAAAACCATCATCGCCAGGCCGATGTTGAGACACCAGAACATGGGCCGCAACAGGCTCTCGGTCCAGGCCGCGCGCTCGGACAGGCCGCGCAGGCAGAACAGCAAGAGGCCGATGCCGAGCATGCCGTAGACGCCGAACAAGGCGGCATGGCCATGGGCCGCCGTCATGTTGAGACCCTGCATGAAATACAGCGCAATCGGCGTATTGATCGAGAAGCCGAGCAGACCCGCGCCCACCACATTCCAGAAGCCCACGGCGATGAAGCACATGATCGGCCACTTGTAGGCCTCGACCCAGGGCGCCGCTTTGGAGCGCTGGTAGTTGCGGTAGGCTTCGACGCCGATCATCGCCAGCGGCACCACTTCGAGCGCCGAGAACATGGCGCCGATCGCGATCACGAAAGTCGGCGTGCCGGTGAAATACAGGTGATGCAGCGTGCCGAGGATGCCGCCGAACAGGAACACGATGGTCTCGAGCACGATCGCCGCATTGGCGGTGCTGGCACGCAACAACCCCAGGCGCGTGAACAGCAGCGCAATCACCGCGGTGGCGAACACCTCGAAGAAACCTTCGACCCACAGATGCACCAGCCACCAGCGCCAGTACTCGATCATGGAGTAATGGGTATGCTTGCCCCAGGTGAGCGAGGTCGCGTAAAAGGCGCCGATGCACATGGCCGACAGGAACACCATCGCGATCAGTCCGCGGCTTTCCGACGGCCGCTTCAGCGCCGGCATCAGCCCGCGCCCGAGCAGCGTCACCCAGAACAACAGGCCGACAAACAGCAGTATCTGCCAGACCCGGCCCATGCTGGTGAATTCGAGCCCCTGATTGCCGATCCAGAAGCTGAAATCGGTGCCGAGGTGCTGCAGCGTACCCAGCCAGCCGGTGGCGGTGGAACCGACCACGATGAACAGGAGCGCGTAGAACAGCACATTGACGCCGAGCTTCTGGTATTTCGGTTCATGCCCGGAGATTGCGGGGGCGATATACAGGCCAGTGGCCAGCCAGGCGGTCGCAATCCACAAGACGGCGAACTGCGTATGGATGGTGCGGCTGACGCTGAACGGCAGGATCTGCGCCAGCGGCAAGCCGTAGAAGCCGTTCCCGTCTACCGCGTAGTGTGCGGTAATAATGCCCATGCCAATCTGGGCCAGGATCAGGCCGATCACCACATAGAAGTACTTCTTGGTCGCCAGCATGGAAGGCGTGGGCTTCAGATCGAACAGCGGATCGGCCTTGGGCGGTGTCGGATCGCCTTCTTCCTTGCTCGCCGCGTGGTAGAAAATCATCGCTGCGATCGCGGCGATCATCAGTATGATGCTGGCGATCGACCAGATGCCGGCGCCTGCGGTCGGCGTATTGCCGACCAGAGCGTCGTGCGGCCAGTTGCTGGTGTAGGAGAGATCGGTTTCCCCCGGACGGTCGGTCGCCGCGGCCCAGGCGGACCAGAAGAAGAATGCCGACAGCGCCTGGCGGTCGGCCGGATCCGGCAGCGAGCCCGAACTCATCGCGTACTGCTTGCGCAGTTTGTCCAGCTTCTGCTCATCGCCGAACAGGCCGGTGTAGTGCGCCGCGACTGCTTCGACCGCCTGCGCGCGCTCCTTCGACAGGGTGACGGTGTCGGTCTGCTGGTCGTAGCTGTTGCGCCGCATTTCGGCTTTCAGGCGCGCGTCCAGGGTGGCTTGCGCGCCGGCGCCCAATTGATCGTATGCCAGGCCGTGTTCTCGCTGCGACCACAACTCGCGCAGCGCCAGCGCCTCGCGATGCAGCCAGTCGGCGGACCAGTCCGGCGCGACGTAGCTGCCATGCCCCCACACCGATCCCAGTTGCTGGCCGCCGGCCGAGAGCCAGGCTTGCTGGCCGCGCTGAATCTGCCCGGACGTATACAGAACCTCGCCCTGGCTATTGACGATTTGTTTTGGAATCGGCGGCGCGGTGACGTAGATTTCCGTACCGACCCAGCCCAAGACGGCGAAGGACAGGACACAGATGAGCCCGAGCCAAGTCCAGAGTTTGCGTGTCGCGTGCATGGTAAATTGCCTCCTGGTTATCAAAAATATGGACAAAGAAGAAAATCCGCTGCTGTTCTTTATATACGGTATATTATATATATCTTTAACATCCAGCAAGTACTTCTCTCCACTAATTATCCAGACCGGCATAACTATTTATAGGTATATGCCATACTTGTTATAGGCGCCAGACCTGCTATAGTTCAATGCCGCCATGCGCATTTGAGGCCCCGCTTGTTCATGACCTATCCCCTCCTCAAATCCCTGCACCTTGCTTTTGTCGCGCTTTCTGGAACAGGATTCGTATTGCGCGGCCTATGCATGCTGCAGGGTTCGGCCATGCCCGCGCACCGCTGGGTGCGGGTGCTGCCGCACGCGGTGGACACGGCGCTGCTCGCCAGCGCGATCGCGCTGGCCGTCACCACCGGGCAGTACCCGCTGACGCAGGGCTGGCTCACGGCCAAGGTTCTGGGACTGGTCGTCTACATCATCCTCGGCACCCTCGCCCTCAGGCGCGGGCGCACGCCCGGGATTCGAATCACGGCTTTCTGCGGCGCGCTTGCGGCCTTCGCCTACATCGTCGCCGTGGCCATAACGAAACAGGTGGTGCCGCATGGCAATTGAACCGAATGCGAAAGACGCGCCCAACTCCGGGTCGCGCCGCCCAGGCTTCGGATGGCTGAGCGCCGCACCGCACCGGCTGTTTTTCTTCCTGGCATCGTTGCTGCTGCTGCTTGCTTCGGCGTGGTGGGCCATGGTGCTGGTGCTGCGGCTGTTCGGTACGGCGATGCTGGGCGCGATAGCGCCGACCCTGGTGCACGCGACGGCGATGCTCTATACATTCTTGCCCATGTACATGTTCGGCTTCTTGTTTACCGCCGGTCCGGCCTGGCTCGGGGTCAAAGGGCCCGCTGCGCCGGCCCTGCTGCCCACGGCGCTGCTCGCGTTTGCGGGCGGCGCGCTGCTTGTCGCGCTGTCCCTGTTCTCGATGCCTGCTTCCGGCGCTGCCGCGCTGCTGCTGTGCGCCTGCTGGGCGCGCTATCTGCTGATTTTCGCGAGCCTGATCCGGCAAAGCAAGGCGCCCGACCGCATGCACGCCAAACTGGTGCTGGTGTGCATGCTGCCGGGCGTCGCCGGCCTCGCGGCCTATGCCCTGCTGTGCTTTGGCGACAATCTGCGCTGGTTTCCCTGGGTCACTGTCGCCGGGCTGTGGTGGTTTGTCATTCCGGTACTTCTGGTTGTGGTGCATCGCATGCTGCCGTTCTTCACCGCCTCGGCCATCCCGTCGATCGCCGCGTGGCGCCCATACTGGGTGTTGTGGTGTTTTCTCGCCGCCTCGGTCGGGCATGGCGCAATGGAACTGGCCGGCCTGAGCCGAATCGCGTGGCTGCTGGATGCTCCAGCCGCGGCCTTTCTGCTATGGCTCGGCTTGCGCTGGGGCTTGATGCAAAGCCTGCGCATCCGCCTGCTTGCCATGCTTCACGTGGGCTTTGTCTGGCTCGGCATTGCGTATGCGCTGTATGCCGCCAACGCGGTGCTGGCTTTCCTTGGCGCGCGCGGAATCGGCCTGGCGCCGCTGCACGCCGCCAGCATGGGCTTCGTCGCATCGATCCTGTTTGCGATGGTGACGCGCGTGACCCGGGGACATTCCGGCCGACCGCTGGAGGCCGATGATATGACCTGGGGACTGTTCTGGCTGCTGCAGGCGGCGACGCTGCTGCGGCTGGGATCGGAATTCTGGCCGCAAGCGTATGCGTGGTTGGTGACTTCAGCCATCCTTGCCTGGCTGGTGGCTTTCGCCGGTTGGGCGTGGAAATACGTTCCGGCCTACCTTAACGCACGCGCGGACGGCAAGCCCGGTTGACCGCAACCCGCAGTTCCGACATAATACATATCCAATATACCTCTTTTAATCTCCCGGGCCGGACCATGCGCCTCACCACTTTTTCCGATTACACCCTGCGGGTGCTGATCTACCTCGGTGTCCACGACGACGAGATTTCGACCGTCGGGCAGATTGCCGAGGCCTACGGCATCTCGGCGAATCATTTGATGAAAGTGGTGCATTACCTGGCGCAGGGCGGATATATCGAAACGGCGCGTGGCAAGGGCGGGGGCATGCGCCTGGGGCTCGCGCCCGAAAAGATCAATCTCGGCGAACTGGTGCGGGGCACCGAAGACAACCGAAAACTCGTCGAATGTTTCGACCGCGACAACTCCGACTGCCGCATCGAGACGGCCTGCGTGCTTCGCGGCGTGCTCGGCAAAGCGCTGGAGGCCTTCTTTAGTTCGCTGGACGCCTACACGCTTGCCGATCTGATCGCGCCGAAGCCCCGGCTGGCGAACATGCTGGTGCTGAAGCAAAGGCTCGCGAGCTGAAATGGGTCGCGCTTACCCGACAGAAGGCCATTGATGTCCGCCGCCAAGATTTCCTTCCCCGGTTTCGACGCGCCTGCGGCCGGTTTCGAGGTGCCGCTGGAAATGCTTTCGGCCTGCCACGGCCGCGTCGAAAGCCAGTGCCAGACGCTGCAGCGCCTGGTGCCGCACCTGGCCGCGCACGGGCCGGACCAGGCCGCGCGCGAGGCGGCGCAAAACGTGATGCGTTATTTCGACACCTCGGCGCGGCACCATCATGCGGACGAAGAGAAAGATCTGTTTCCGCTGCTGCTGCGCTCGGCGCCTGCAGCCCAACTCGCGCCGCTGCGCGAACTCATCGCCCTGCTGTTGGCGCAGCACCGGGAGTTGGAGCAATCCTGGGGTGAACTGCGCTTGAAGCTGGAACAGATTGCCCTCGGAACGGTGCGCGCGCTGGAGTCCGAGGAAGTCGCGCGCATGACCGAACTCTACCGCAGCCACATCGCGCGCGAAGAAGCGGAGCTCTTGCCACTCGCGGCGCGCCTGCTGGACGTCGCTGCGCTGGACGGCGTCGGCCGTGCAATGCGCCTGCGGCGCGGCATCAAGGAAATCTAACATGCCCAAACAGGTCGTCAAATTCACCACCGACAAGCGCTTCGTGCGCCGCGCGCGTGAACTGGCCATCATCGAAACCATGGTGCGCATGTACTGCCGCGGACACCATCATCCCGGCCGCGCCCCGCTCTGCGCCGACTGCGCCGAGCTGTTCGAATACGCGACGCGCCGGCTGGAACGCTGCGTGTTCGGCGACGCCAAACCGACCTGCACCAACTGCACCGTGCACTGCTACAGCGCGGAGATGCGCGAACAAGTCAGGATAATCATGAAATGGGCCGGGCCGCGCATGGCATGGCGCCACCCCGTGCTCAGTTTTTTCCACCTGCTCGACGGACGCCGGCCGGCGCCCCTGCTGCCTGGCAAGCCGGTGCAGTCCGTCGATAAGTAGTCCGGGCTTGCACAATCCGCCGGCATCGGACGGACGCGCCAATAGCGGGAAAGTTGAGTTTCCCGATATTCAGCAGTACAGTTCCAGTCCCGTTCAATCAAGGAGGATGACCATGTCGAAAACAATGCTGCAGGGGCTGCTCGCCATGCTGTTCGCGCTGTGCGCATCGGGCGCGTTGGCGCAGATGCCTAACCCTTACGGCGCGCCGATCAGCCTGGAGATCGCGAAGAAGGCGGCAGCCGCGGCGGCAGCCGAGGCGCGCAAAAACAACTGGAACATGGCCATCGCCATCACCGACGGCGGCGGCGCCTTGGTCTATCTGGAGAAAATGGACGCCACCCAGACCGCCAGCGTCAAAGTCGCAATCGGCAAGGCACGCTCGGCGGCCCTGTACAAGCGGCCGACCAAGGTGTGGCAGGATATTGTCGCGGGCGGCGGTGCCGGCCTGCGCATCCTCGGGCTGGAAGGCGCCGTGCCGATCGACGGGGGTCTGCCGATCGTCATCGACGGCAAGATCGTCGGCGCCATCGGCGTCTCGGGCGCCGCCGGCAACCAGGATGCCCAATGCTCGCAGGCGGGCATCGATGCACTGAAGTAAGGGTGTGCAACCTTTAGGAAAAAGGGGCCGTCCGGCCCCTTTTTCATTTCAATGCACGCCGGCCTGGCTCGCCCTTCCCCGCGAGGCTAATCCCGCTTGCGATGGAAATGCGGATACAGCGTGGCGACCACCTCCCCGTCGGTGGCCCAGGCCTTGCAGCCGTCGACGAAATGCGGGCGTTCCGTCTTGTAATCGGGATCGGGCTCCGGCACCGGCTGACCGTCCTCGGGCCAGCTGCCCAGCGTCTGAAACGCGACCGTCGCGGCCGGCAGCAACAGTTCACGCAGGTGGGTGCACCCCTTCACGCCACCCACGCATTCCGAAATTGCGCGGCGCCAGCCCGCGCCTATGGTCTTGCCGATCAGCCCCTTGAATGCGGGCAGTGCGCTATTGCAGGGCGCGTACGGAACCGAGCGCATGGCCACCTGGATATCGCGCACCAGCATGTCGTCATCGATGGTCAGCCGCAGCGACATGTCGTGCACCGCATCGCCCGGCTCGCGCAGGCCGCGAAACGGCTCCCGATAGGCGAAAGGCTTGGTGTCGACGATGCGCGCTTCGATGTCCCAGAGACCGTCCTCGCGCTGGTAGCCTTCGCAGCTGATGGTTCGGGTGTGCTTGTGGCGGCGCGGCGCCGGCGGCGGTAGATTCATGGTCTGGTTCCTCTGGTCAAGTAGCTTCTTGCGCGGACGAAAAACCGTCCGCGCGGATCGTCAATTGTGTACGGATGAAAAACCCATCCGCACGCAATTGACGATCTTGTATAAAACCCCCACACGGTCCTTGCTTTTTTCATAACCGCGTTTTAGTTCCGGCATAACGCGCTTCGCGCATTAGCCTCCACTGAAACTTCGTTTTCTGTACGGATACGCTTTTCATCCGTACAGAAAACGCGGTTGGCGCGCGCAGCGCGCAAGTCCTTTCAACGCACGCGACGGTGCCCAATACGCCGGATATCGTCGCGCTCATCCGACCTGCCTGATATCCCCTTCCGGGGTCACCACGCCGAATACGGACTTCCTCAGCTGGCCCAGTTGATCGCGCGCCTCGGCGGCTTTTTCGAATTCCAGGTTGCGCGCATGGTCGAGCATCTGCTTTTCCAGGCGCTTGATCTCGCGCGCGAGCTGCTTTTCGCTCATGGCCTCGTAGCGCGCCTGGTCCTCGGCCGCCTTCAAGTCGAACTGTGCCTGGTCGCGGTCGTAGAAACCCTCGATGATGTCCTTGATGCGCTTGGTGATGCCCACCGGCGTGATGCCGCGCTCCGCGTTGTAGGTGATCTGCTTGGCGCGGCGGCGCTCGGTCTCGCCGATGGCGCGCCGCATCGAATCGGTGATGCGGTCGGCGTAGAGGATGGCGGCGCCGTTGATGTGGCGCGCGGCGCGGCCCATGGTCTGGATCAGCGAGCGCTCGGAGCGCAGGAAGCCTTCCTTGTCGGCGTCGAGTATCGCCACCAGCGACACTTCGGGCAGGTCCAGGCCCTCGCGCAGCAGGTTGATGCCTACAAGGACGTCGAACTTGCCCAAACGCAGGTCGCGGATGATCTCCACCCGCTCCACCGTCTCCACCTCCGAATGCAGGTAGCGCACCTTGATCCCGTGCTCGGCCAGGTATTCAGTCAGGTCCTCGGCCATTTTCTTGGTGAGCGTGGTCACCAACACCCGCTCCTTCTCGGCGACGCGCAGGCTGATCTCCGACAGCAGGTCGTCAACCTGCGTCACAGCCGGGCGCACCTCGACCGACGGATCGATCAGGCCGGTCGGCCGCACCACCTGCTCCACCACCTGGCCGGCGTGGGTGCGCTCGTATTCGGCCGGCGTCGCCGAGCAGAAGACGGTCTGCTTCATCATGCCTTCGAACTCGTCGAAGCGCAGCGGCCGGTTGTCCAGCGCCGAGGGCAGGCGAAAGCCGTAATCGACCAGGTTTTCCTTGCGCGAGCGGTCGCCCTTGTACATGCCGCCGATCTGGCCGATGGTGACATGGCTTTCGTCGATGATCATCAGCGCATCGCGCGGCAGGTAGTCGATCAGGGTCGGCGGCGGCTCGCCCGGCTTGCGTCCCGACAGGTGGCGCGAATAGTTTTCGATGCCCTTGCAGAAGCCCATTTCGTTGAGCATCTCCAGGTCGAAGCGGGTGCGCTGCTCGATGCGCTGCGCCTCGACCAATTTATTGGTGCTGACGAAGAAATCGATGCGCTCGCGCAGCTCGAGCTTGATCGCCTCGATTGCGCGCAGCGTGGTCTCGCGCGGCGTGACGTAGTGGCTGGAGGGATAGACGGTGAAGCGCGGCACGCGCTGGTGCACCCGGCCGGTGAGCGGATCGAACACTGCCAGGCTCTCGATCTCGTCGTCGTCCAGGCTGATGCGTATCGCGGTCTCGGAGTGCTCCGCCGGAAACACGTCGAGCACGTCGCCGCGCACGCGGAAGGTGCCGCGCGCGAATTCGAACTCGTTCCTTTCGTACTGCATCGCCGTCAGGCGCTTGATGATGTCGCGCTGCGCGAGCTTCTCGTGCTCGCGCAGGTGCAGGATCATGCCGTGATAGTCGACCGGATCGCCGATGCCGTAGATGCAGGACACGGTGGCGACGATGATGGTGTCTTTACGTTCGAGCAGCGATTTGGTCGCCGACAGGCGCATTTGCTCGATGTGCTCGTTGATGCTCGAGTCCTTCTCGATGAACAGGTCGCGCGAGGGCACGTAGGCCTCGGGCTGGTAGTAATCGTAGTAGGAGACGAAATACTCGACCGCGTTCTCGGGAAAAAACTCGCGCATTTCCGAATAGAGCTGCGCCGCCAGCGTCTTGTTCGGCGCGATGACCAGCGCAGGCCGGCCCTGGCGCGCGATCACGTTGGCCATGGTGTAGGTCTTGCCCGAACCGGTCACGCCGAGCAGGGTCTGATAGGCGAGGCCGCTTTCCACGCCTTCGACCAGTTTGGCGATCGCCTCCGGCTGGTCGCCGGCGGGCTCGAAATGCTGGTGCAGCTTGAACGGGCTGTTGGGAAAAGTGACGATCAAGGGGTACAATCAGGTCTTTAACAAAACGCGGAAGTCTAGCACGATGAACGCTCCTAACTCACCCTCCCTGCTCTCCGGCGTGCAAATGGCGCCGCGCGACCCCATCCTGGGTCTAACCGAAGCCTATAACGCGGACAAAAA
>Ga0334722_10002651_pt1 | contig 19960 bp, 19 predicted proteins | sample C3_bottom_MG_FD_207210 | JGI IMG/M metagenome (GOLD analysis project Ga0334722, IMG submission 207210) | Sediment microbial communities from Yellowstone Lake, YNP, Wyoming, USA - C3_bottom | ecosystem: Environmental > Aquatic > Freshwater > Lake > Sediment | place: USA: Wyoming | collected...
CCCGCCGTCAACCTTGAGAGTGGGCAGGTTACTGGTCCGGGTTATCTGCCCGAAGTATTGTGCCTTTCTGGACAGACCGCCCAGTTGATTGGTCTTTCAGCCGCAGGGTTCGGTCTCACCGTGGACGTCGTTGGAGTAGAGGAGCAGGAAGCGCTGCGGGGCTGGGACTGGGGCCGCCGCAGTCAAGGAGAACAACAAGGCTAGGGCCAGGAAAATCTTTCGCATTGGTGACACCTTCGAGTGAGCATGGTTGGAGCGGATTGGCACCGCATATTAAACTGGATATTCGTGCTGAAAAAAAATAATGCGCAAGGCGCCAAGACTCAATAAGACAACAAATTAGTGGCTCTATAATTTTCAGCCAAGCCTGTAGGAGCGGGCCATGCCCGGATCATGTGAGAATTCGCGGTCAGGAGACCGCTCCTACAATTGCTGGAGCTACGTTGGTCGCCCTTCGCCAGGCTCTCGGACTTCTTCCAAAAAATACCGCATCAGCGGGGCGCTGGCAATGCTGGTAACCAGGGCCATCACCACCAGGGCCACAAAGATCGGCTGGCTGATCAGCCCGGCCTCGTAGGCCAAACTGCCGAGGATGATCTCCATGGCCCCACGGGCGTTCAAGCCAAAACCCACCGCCAGGGCCGGGCGAAGCGCCATGCCGCCCAGGCGCGCACCCAGGCTGGCGCCGATTACCTTGCCGGCAAAGGCCAGTATCAGCACCACCCCGACGATCAGCACATCGAAGTGCTGGAGGAAATTGACCTTCAGGCCAATGGAGACGAAGAACAGCGGCGCGAAAAAGTTGGTGACAAACTGGTGCATGATCACCCGGGCGTGCTCTCGCAGGTGGGCGGAATCGCCGATGGTGATCCCGGCGATAAAGGCCCCGAGGATGGCATGGATGCGGATAGACTCGGTGAAGGCGGCCGACAACAGGCACACCCCGAGACTGAGCGCCAGCACCCCGCCGGGCCAGGAGAGGCGACTTTGCACCCAGGGCAGGGCGCGGTTGCAGAGAAAACGGCCAATCGTCAGCATGAAGGCGCTGAAGGCGACAATGTAGATGATGGTGGCGCCGACCTCGCCATGGCCGCCATCCTGGGCCACCATTGACAGGATAAAGGAAAAGACCAGCCAGCCCACCACGTCGTTGAAGATGGCGGCGGAAATGATGACCATGCCGACCTCGGTCTTGAAGAGCTTCAGGTCCAGAAGGATGCGGGCGATCACCGGCAGGGCGGAAATGGCCATGGCGGTGCCAAGAAAGAGGGCGAAGAGCAGGTGGTTGGCGCTGCCTGCCTGAACGCCGAACCACTGCGGGGCCAGCCAGGCTGCGGCGAAACCGGAGGCGAAGGGCAGGACCATGCTGCCAAAGCCGGTATAGATGGCAACCCGGCCGTGGCGGACCACCTGGGAGAGTTGCAACTCTAGCCCGGCCACGAACAGGAGCATGATCACCGACAGAGAGAGAATGCCATCCATGGCCAAGGAAAAACTGGGGTTGGTGGTGAAGGGAAAGAGATAGGTGGAGGCGGAGGGAAAACAGGTGCCCAGCACCGTCGGTCCCAGGGCGATGCCGACCAACAGTTCGCCCATGACCATGGGTAGCCCGATTTTCTTGCCCAGTTCGCCCACCATCCGTGACATGATCAGCATGGTGCTGATGGCCAGCAGCAGGACGATCAGGTCATTATGGGTCAGTTTGGCCATGGGCTATTGTAATTCCTGGTGAACAAATTACCCGTGCCAGTAAGGCAAAAGGAGCCGACTTTCAGGCAACGCGGGAGTGGACGATCAGCATGTTGCAGGGCAGATCCTCAAGGATGTACTCCATGCCGTGGGTGAAAATGCGGTCGATGAGCCCATAGCGACTGTCCGGCGAATTAAGCACCAGTAAGTTGGCGCCCACCTGCTCGGCGTATTGGCGGATGGCGTAACCGGGGCGACCGTGGGCCACCGTCTCGGTGATTTTGATCGCCCCCGCTGAGCAGAGAGTGACCAGGGCGTGGGCCTGCTCGGCCGCCGCCCTGGGAAACTGATCCTTGAAGTGAAAGGCCTCGCCGCCCCGGCTGTCTTCAGCCACGGCCATGGCCAGACCGGGCTGATCGGATTCGGTGACCACCGTCATCTCCTGGCCGCCCCGCTCCCGGCCCAGGTAAACCGCAGCGTTAATGGTGTGAATAGTCTTGGGATTAACCACCCCGCTGACCACAATCTTCGTGAAGGAACTGCCAGCGGCCTGTGGTTCGGTGAGCAGGAGCAGCGAGCATTTGGCGGCCCGGCTCAAACCGCGAGCCACCGAGCCGAGATAATAACGCAGCATATTTTCCCGCCGTCGGGCGCCGAGGAGCAACAGGTCGACGGTATTGTCTTTGCAGGTTTCCAGCAGGCGGGAGACCGGCTCGCCCTCGCGCCAGACCACCGGGATTTCCGGATCGTCAAGCCCAGCCTTGGCCATGGTTTGGCGCAAGAGCGCTTCCTTGGCCTCGGTGCGTTCGCCGACGTGAATTAGCACCAAACGAGCGCCGAAGGTGGTGGCCAGATGTCGGGCCTCGGCCAGCACCAGTTCCAGGCGCGCGGAAAAGGCCACCGCCACGCCGATGGTCTCAAAGGGGTAGGGTAGCCGACCTTTCAGTTTCTGGTAATCCATGGTTTTCTCTCAGGTTTAAGGCTGAAGACTGAAGGCCTTTTTATCGTATTTACAGTTTTAACCTTCAGTCTTCAGCCTTCGGTCTTCAGTCTATTAAAGGATCGTTAATGACTGATTTAAGGCGTTTGTAAGCCTCTGGTTTCAGGTCCTGCAAGACAATCAAGCTGGCGTTGGCCGCCGCCCGGACCGCCATCGGCACCCCGCCGCCATACTCGGCGCAGTGGCCGCCCAGCACCAAGCGCCGAACCGGAGTCCGGTAATGGGCCACTCCGGCGCGGATATTGCGGCCCGTAGGTTTAACCCCGGAAATGGAGCCCATGGAATTACCGGTGTAGCGCCAGTAAGTAACCGGGGTGGCGATCTCCAGCACCTCGATATGTTGGCGCAGCCCGGGAGCAATGGTGGCCTCCAGCCGATCCAGTAAGATTTCGGCAAACTCCTGCTTGCAGCCCCGGTAATCCTCGCCCCGGGCCAGTCCCGCACCCGTTTGCCACTGTTTTTGGTAGTCGAGATAGGCCGGGCAGTGGATGATCAGGGTGCCCTTGCCCGGCGGCGCCAGGGTGGGATCAAGCACCGAGGGGGAGAGCACCGTGATGATCGTCCGCTGCGGGTCGCCACTGGTGTGCGCGGCCCGCTCCTGGCCACCCCGGGTCAGGTTCACCGCCTCGCCACCAAACCCCAGGGCGGTTGGCTCGCAATCCAGGCCGAGAAAAATACTGAAACAGGAGTGGTAGATGTCGGCCTGTCGCAAGGCTTTGAGCAGGCGGGGCTTCACCGTACCGACCGGCAGCATCTGTTCATAGAGGTGGCGGATATCGCAGGCGGCAACCACATAGCGGGCGCGGATGGTGCGACCGTCGGCCAGCTCGACTCCACAGGCCTCGTTCCGCTCATCCAAGAGCACCCGTGCGACCCGTGAATTCAGCGCCACCCTGGAGCCCGTGGCCCGGATCTGTTCGCAAAGCCAGTGGGCCAGGGCTTGGCTACCACCCTGGGGACATGATTGGAAATTGCTGTCGTAGGCCCAGGCCACCGAGACCATTACCGACATCAACGTCTGGTGGCTGGCAAAAATCTGTTCCGCTCCCGCCGTGCCAAAATAGCGCCGCAGGGCTCGGTCCATGGGGGTCAGCAGGTATCTAAGGATTGGCAGGGCCCAATAGCAGGCACGCAGGTTCCGGGCTATTTTTTCGGCAAGGGTCAGGGTTTCTGGCCCCATGATGTTGCGATCAAGAAGGGCCAGGCGCTGCCCCAGCTGTTCGGCATCGCGGAAAAACTTCCTGATCCCGGCCGCGTCAGCGGGGAAGTCGCGGATCAGGCAATCGCGCATTTCGTTGGGATCAGAGGTCAACAGGTAATCGTGCGAGTCGCTTTTAAAACGACGGATGCGGCGCATCGGGGGGCATTCGGGTGGGGGCGTGCCGCCGAGACTGTGGAACAACTGATACACAAAACCGCCGGGGCCGCACTGGTTGAGCCACTCGATGGAGGTGTTGAAGGAAAAGCCCCGGCGCTGAAAACCGGCCAGATAGCCGCCAGCCTGGGAATCGCTTTCCAACACCACCGTGGTCAGGCCAGCCTGGGAGAGTAACGCTGCCGCAGTAAGACCGCCGGCGCCTGCCCCGATCACCACCACATCGCAATTTTCGGGCAAAGGCAGGCCTCGGCTGGGTTTTATGGAAGGAGGCATGAGCATGGCTGGAGATTGTAGCAGATAAAGGGCGCTCCTGCCATAGATGACCGCAAGGGGAGGACTTGGGGAAAGAAAAGTGCCTACGCCCGCAAGGTGAGGTTGTTAAGATTAGCGGCGATCATGAAATTTGGCAGTAGGTGAAGGCTCATTGTGGATAAATTTACCCTCCCAGCGTTCACCCGTTCCGAGAAATAAAACGCCGTCTCCTTCATACATGCCATCTTTGAACATCCCGATATAGATTTTCCCGCCCGGGGATTGCATAATTCCGGCCCCTTCCGGGGAATTGTTTACAAATGAGCCAGAATACGTCCGGCCGTCGGAGTAAAACATCACTCCTTTACCTTGATATGAGTCAGCGGCAAAGCTTCCCATATACACATCTCCAGTGGTGCATTTCTTTATCCCTTTGCCGTTCATTGCCCCATTGGTAAATTCACCGATGTCGGTAAATACTTTGTTGACCCTCATCCCTAAACCATCAATGGTTCCCCCCTTCCAGGAGCCGATCGTTTCTATATTGTTTGATTCATTGGCGATCAATCCAAGGCCTGAGAGCTTTTCATCAACAAACATCCCCATTTGTATTTCATTCCCGTTTTTAATCGCTTTGATGCCTTCAGCTTTCTCTTTGCAGGAGATGACCAAGAAAATCAGCAAAACTGCTAGAATAACATTGGGTAAGCTTTTCATCGCCGGTTCCTTTGAGAATCTTTATTCTGGATGAGCTTTTTCCCAGGTTTGATCTATTTGGCATATTCTGGGTAGAGTTTTTTCAGGCAATCCGGGCAAATGCCATGGCTGAACTTGGTATTAGTCCGGGCTGAGATATATGCTTCTATTGGTTGCCACGTCTCTATTTTGGTTTTGTCTATGGTCTTTATCTTCTTGCAGTTGGCGCAAATGGGCAAAAATGATTCCAGCAGGGAAATCTTTTGCAAGGCCTGCTCAAGATGCCGGGCATAGAGAATCACCATACCGAAAAGAACAGCACTTACCAAAGCGGTAGCCCCCCCGACAATCACATGTTCCTCGTCGAAATATTCTATGTCGGGATGGAAAATGGCGTCAACGATGGCACCGAGGTTACCAAGCAAAGCGATAACCAGGAGAAAAACCACAAATTGGAATTTGGCGTTGGTTAGTACGTTGGGGTGGGGGTGTTGAAAAGCCTTAGGTGTCATGCTTTCCTCTTGGGCGCGATGAACTTACTTAATGCCGGACCGGCGAAAGGTGCACCGATTGATTCATCAAGTAATCTCTTATCACAACGCCGCGCTTTCTGGAAAGGCCAAAATAAAGCCAATCCGGCCAATCTGATGGTGGCGCTGCACCAGAAGTGCCATCTTAGAAAAAGAAAAAGGGCGGAAGCGCAAGGCTTCTGCCCTTTCCGGCAATCTGTTCCGGGGATTAATGGCCTTCCCTTAGCAGGTAATCTTCCTTCAATTTTTTGTTGTACTTGGTTACCTGGAGTTCGCCCAGGTACTCGTTGACCAGCGGGTAGCCTTTTTCGATCCAGCCGACAATGCCGCCGTCGACCATGTAGACGTTCTTGTAACCATAGTTGTAAAGCTCGCCGACGAAGTATGAGGCCCGGTGCTTGGTCCGGCATAATACCCAGATCTCGCTTTCCGGATCTTCAAATTTGTCGGGCATGGTGTAGGCATGGCCGGAATCGACATTGTTGGAACCGAGGATGTGTCCGGCATCAAACTCGTCGTGGGTGCGGATGTCGATGATAACCGCCTTGCTCTTACCGGCCTGGACCTCCAGCCATTTGTCGTGCAGGGCATCGACGGTGGCAACGCGCTCCTGGGGGATGGCCTTCTTCAGGTTTTCCAGAAACAGCTTCTCCCCATCCTTGGTGACCCCGGCCTGGGCCGGCAGGGCGCCAAGTAGAGCGACCAGCGCCAGCAGTAACATCCAGCCTTTTTTCATTTTTCCTTCCCCCGTTTGATTTTTGTGCCCTGCCAAGATTAAGAATCTTTATCACTATAAAAGTGATATTTCGTCTTATAATCAGGGCGTTAGTAAGATTAATTCTGGCTCATTTAATCTGCCTGGCGCTGTTTGGCAATGGGGGAATTGCTCAATGCAAAGGTATGGTTTTCCCGTACCCATTTGTGAGCGCGGATGTTGTGGTTGGTGTTGGGGGAAGGTGCCAGGATTAGTACCAGATCAACCCCGGAGGGCGGAAAGAAGCATCATTATTCCCATCAGCAGGAGGGCGATCAGCACCAGCTTAAGATAACCCTCGGTGCGGAAGCGTCCGTACAGTAGCGACCCGGACCACACTCCAACCAGGGCGGCGGGACCGGTCCAGGCAAAGAGCCGCGTTACCTCGGGGGTGATGATGCCCCCGACCAGATGGGCGATGACGGTGAAGATCCCGCCCAGGAAAAAGTAAATGGAAAGGGTGGCCTTGATCTCGTGCTTGTCCCAGCCGGTCAGGGTGGCGTAGATGATCGAGGGTGGCCCGCCGGCGCTGAAGGCGGCGCTGATCGCCCCGGAAGCAAAGCCGGCCGGGACGCCCCAGACCCGGTCCAATTTGATGGGGTGGGGATGGGCCAGCAGCCGGTAGAGGGCAAAGGCCACCAGCATCACGCCCAGGGTTACCAGGAAGAGCGGCTGGCTGCTCTTCTTCAGAAAGAACACCCCAACCCAAACCCCGGGCAGGAAACCGGCCAGCAGCGGATTGATCTTGTGCCAATCGAGATGCCCACGCAGCTGCACGGAAAGAAAGGCGCTGATCAACAGGCCATGCAGGACCGAAAGCGGTACCGCTGTCCGGATATCCAGACAGAAGACCAGCAGCGGCAGCGACACCAGGGCCGAGCCGAAGCCGGTCAACCCCTGGGTGAAACCGCCAGCCGCCAGGATCAGGAGCAGTAAGAGATAATGTTCTGGGAGCATGTTAACCAGCTTTTATGAATTCGCAAAAGTCGCAAAAACAAGGGACTTGTCATTGCGAGGAGGGGCGTAGCCCCGACGTGGCAATCTGTACCAGAGTAGGAAAGATCCATCCCTGGTTGCCCCTGCAAGGAGATTGCCGCGGTCGTTGCACTCCCTCGCAGTGACGGGCGTCGGGCTTTTTGCGAGGACGACAACTTTACTTCATGGTGAACAGGTTATGTCGGGCCGCCTCTAAAATTGCCGCCACGGCCGGATGCTTGATGATCCGCTCCACCGAAATGGCGTAGTAGCGTTCCTTCACTGCCTGGGTGCGGCCCACAACCTGGACCAGATGCTGGCGCAGCACCTCGCTTTCAATGACCGTGGGCGCTACAAAAACGCCGTCACCCTCCTGGCCAAAGACATTGAGCAGGGCGCTGTCGTCGAATTCCCCGGCGATGGTTGGCCGGATGCCCAGGGTGGCAAACCAGCGTTCCAGCCCGCCCCGGAGCGCGGTCATCTCCACGGGCAGCAGCATGGGCGCTTCATGCAAAGACTGGGGAAATTTCTCCCGTAACGGCCCGGCCAGCTTTTCCACGGCAAAAAAGGTGACGCCGCACTCGCCGAGCAGATGGCTGTATGCCTTGACACTCAGACCGGCCCGGAGTGGCGCATCGCTCAGCACCACATCCAGGGTATGCATGGCCAGCTCAGCCAGCAGGGCGTCTTCCTTGTTTTCCAGGCAGACCAGCTTCACCCGTTCCGGCAGTTGCAGGGCTGGTTCCAGCAGGCGGCGAACAATGAATTTAGGCAGGACATCCACCACCCCCACCTTGAGGGACAAGGGGCCAGCCACCGGTCGCCCGTGGATGGTGTCCATCAGCTCCCGGCCCAGGGAGAAGATTTCATCGGCATAGCGAAAGACCAGGCGGCCCAGGTCGGTGGGCTCCAGGTTACGGCCCGCCCGTTGGAAGAGTTTGCCGCCCAAGGCCTCTTCCAGGCGGCTCAGCTGGGCGCTGACCGTGGAGGGAGCCAGACTGAGCCGGGCGCTGGCGGCAGTCAGACTGCCTTCGCGCATCACGGTCCAGAAGTAGAAGAGATGATGATAATTGAGCCATTCCATGGGCAGTTCCTATTTCGTTTATTACGAACTATGGTAACCATATTTTCTAATTGTTCAAACAGTTTCCCTGCGGTATCGTTTTTGCCAGTGTAGTGGATTAACCGGTCGGTTGGGGCATCAGGCCGGAGCTTCGGGGGTATTTCAGGAGACCAGGCATGAAAGATGTGAATTTAATCGCCCAGCACTGGCATCACCTGCCCATCGCCGAGGTGGTGGAGCTGTTGGAAGGAGATCTTGAGCGGGGGTTGGATCGGTTCGCGGTGGAGCATCGCCGGGAAGCCTTTGGCGCCAATACTATTACCGCCCAAAAAGGCCAGGGGCCGCTCCTTCGTTTTCTGCTCCAGTTCCATCAGCCCCTGATCTACATCCTGATTGTTTCGGGCCTGATCACCGCTTTCCTGGGTGAGTGGGTGGATTCCGGGGTTATCTTCGGGGTGGTGCTGGTCAATGCCATTGTCGGCTACCTCCAGGAGGCCAAGGCGGTCAACGCCCTGGCGGCCCTGGCCCGGACCATGACCACCGAGGCCACGGTTTTGCGACAGGGAGAGAAGCGGCGTCTGCCCGCCACGGAACTGGTGGTCGGCGATATCGTGATCCTGCAAAGCGGCGACAAGGTTCCCGCCGACCTGCGGCTTTTTCAGGTGCGCGATCTGCAAATCGCCGAGGCGGCCCTCACCGGCGAATCGGCGCCGGTGGTCAAGGATCAGGGCGAGCATGGCCACGATACCGCCCTGGCCGACCGCAAGAACATGGCCTATGCCTCGACCCTGGTCACCTACGGCCAGGGCAGCGGCATTGTTACCGCCATCGGCGATGCCACCGAGGTGGGGCGCATCTCCCAGCTGATCTCGGCGGCCAAGGCGCTGGAGACCCCGCTCACCCGCAAGATCAGCGAGTTCAGCAACGTCCTGCTCTACGTGATCCTAGGGCTGGCCGGACTGACCATTGTGGTCGGGCTGCTGCGGGGCCAGGCCTTTCTTGATATTTTCATGGCGGCAGTGGCCCTGGCGGTGGGCGCCATCCCGGAAGGGTTGCCCGCCGCCGTCACCATCACCTTGGCCATCGGGGTGGCGCGCATGGCCAAGAAGCGAGCCATCATCCGTAAACTCCCGGCGGTGGAAACCCTGGGCAGCACCACGGTGATCTGTACCGACAAAACCGGCACCCTCACCGAAAACCAGATGACCGTGCAGGAGATCGTCACCGGTGGCCAGGCGTTTACGGTGAGCGGCTCTGGTTACAATCCCCGGCAGGGCAAGATCAGCCCGGCAACGGCTTTGCCGAGCCCTGTCTCCCCGGCGCTGCTGGAATGTCTGCGGGCCGGGCTACTCTGTAATGATAGCCAACTGGTTGAGCAGGACGGGGTTTGGCAGGTGCATGGCGACCCCACCGAGGGGGCGCTGCTGACCTCGGCCCGGAAAGGCGGCCTTGGCGCCGAGGCCCTGGCTGCCAGTCCTCGCCTGGACACGGTGCCTTTTGAGTCGGAACATCAGTACATGGCCACCCTGCACGCTGGCGGCCTTGGGGGCCAGCGCCTGGTCTATCTCAAAGGCGCGGTGGAGGCGCTCCTGGCCAGGTGCGACCAGCAGATTGACGAGCAGGGTAATGCCGTTGCCCTGCGGCCCACCGAGATCCAGGCAGCGGTAAAAGGCATGGCGGCCCAGGGCCTGCGGGTCCTGGCCATGGCCAGTAAGGAGATGGCCCCGGAAACATCTGCCATCCACCATAAAGATCTGACGGCTGGCCTCGTCTTTCTCGGCCTCCAGGGGATGATTGATCCGCCCAGGGCCGAGGCCATTGCCGCAGTCAAAACCTGCCAGGCGGCTGGGATCCGGGTCAAGATGATCACCGGCGATCACCCGGTGACCGCCCTGGCCATTGCCAGACAGGTTGGCCTGTACCGCTCGGGATCTGGGCCAGGAGCCTTGGTAATGACTGGCCCGGAGCTGGAGAAACTCTCCGACAGTGAGCTGATCGCCCGGGCCGAAGACACCGCCGTTTTTGCCCGGGTGAGTCCGGAGCAGAAGTTGCGCCTGGTGGAGGCCCTCCAGGCCAGGGGCCAGGTGGTGGCCATGACCGGTGACGGGGTGAACGACGCCCCGGCCCTGAAACGGGCGAATATCGGCGTCGCCATGGGTATCACCGGCACCGAGGTAGCCAAGGAGGCTGCCGACATGATCCTCACAGATGATAATTTCAGCTCCATCGAGGCGGCGGTGGAGGAGGGCCGGGGGGTATTCGCCAACCTGGTCAAGTTCATTGCCTGGGCCCTGCCCGCTAACCTGGGCGAAGGGCTGGTCATCCTGACCGCCGTTTTTCTCGGGGTCACCCTGCCCATTTTGCCGGTGCAGATCCTCTGGATCAACATGACTACCGCCGGTTTTCTTGGCCTGGCCCTGGCCTTTGAACCCAAGGAGTCGGGGATTATGCTGCGGCCGCCCCGGGAGCCGAATGCGCCGATCCTTTCCCACAGCGTGATCTTCCGGATTACCCTGGTGAGCTTTTTGATGCTGGGCGCGGCCTTCTGGCTCTTTGCCTGGGAACAGGCGGCGGGCGCCACCCTGGCCGAGGCGCGCACTGCGGCAGTCAATGCCTTCGTCATGGTCGAGCTGTTCTACCTGTTCAACTGTCGCTCCCTGGAAAAATCCATTTTCCAGCTCGGCTTATTCTCCAACCTTTGGGTGCTGGCTGGCGCTGTGGCCATGGTCGTGCTGCAACTGGCTTACACCTACCTGCCAGTGATGAACCGGTTGTTCCAGAGCGCCCCCATTGATCTTGCCACCTGGGGCCGGACCGTGTTGGCGGGGGTGGCGGTCTTTGTGATTATTGAGATAGAAAAGCGGCTGTGGTGCACGACGGGTAAAGGCCTGGCCTGAGTCTGTTAATAAATGAGCAAAGGAGTTAAACCATGCGGCAAGCTCTCCCAACCATCACTGCCCTGCTGATGTTGTTCATGGCCCTGGGCCTCAGTGGCTGCGACCAGGCTAAAGAACTGGCGGCCAAGACCGTGGAAAAAGCGAAGGACGACGTTATTGCCGAGATTACCAAGACCTTAAAGGGCGGAGAGCAAGCGGAAAAAGGCGAGGCTAAATCAAGCAAAGAGACGGATAAAAAAGAAGCTGAAGAAAAATAACCCCCAAGGAGATAGACAATGAAATGTCCGGTTTGCACTCAGGTGAATCTGGTTATGGCTGAACGTCAGGGCGTGGAGATCGATTATTGTCCGGAATGCCGTGGGGTGTGGCTGGACCGGGGGGAGCTGGATAAGATCATCGAACGCTCAGTCCCCCAGGCCCAACCCCCACGGCAGGAAGAACGCGGGGTTCGGTCGCCCGCCTATGACTCCCATGACCAGCATGATCACGACAATTATAAGAAGAAAAAACATAAGGGTCTGCTGGGCGAGCTGTTTGATTTTTGATGCTTGATTGGTTTCGCCGCCCGGGCGACAGTCTCGGGCCGGGGGTGCTTGGTGGCAATAGGAGTTAGGGGAATTATAGGAATTATGGGATGTCGCCTCCCATAGCTCCTATATTCCCCTAACTCCCAGCACGCCCAAACCTCGCCACGGCCCCAGAATCGGCAAGCCCAAATAATTACCGCAGCATCTCCGCAATCTGAAAGGCCAAATCCAGGCTCTGCTCGGCATTCAGGCGCGGGTCGCAGTTGGTCAGGTAGTTGTTGACCAACTGCTCGTCCAAAATCTCCCGGCCGCCACCGGTACACTCGGTGACGTTCTCGCCGGTCAGCTCGAAGTGGACGCCGCCGGGGACGGTGCCCTCGTTCCAGTGGATCTGGAAGAAGGCGCGGATCTCCTGGAGAATCTCGTCAAAGTTCCGGGTCTTGTAGCCACTGGCGGCGGTGTAGGTATTGCCGTGCATGGGGTCGCAGCTCCAAACCAGATTGAAGCCCTCGCGCTTCATCTCCCGGGCCAGTTGCGGCAGGTGGTCTTCAATCTTCTTGGCACCAAAGCGGGTGATCAGGGTCAAGCGGCCTGCTTCGTTCTCGGGATTTAAGCGGCGGATGATCTTTTTCACCTCGTCCAAATCATGCTTGGGGCCGATCTTCATGCCAATAGGGTTCAAGACCCCGCGCAGGAACTCGATATGCGCCCCGTCCAGCTGGCGGGTGCGGTCGCCGATCCAGAGCATGTGGCCGCTGCAATCGTACCAGTCGCCGGTGGTGGAATCCTTCCGGGTCAGGGCCTCCTCATAGCCCAGGAGCAACGCCTCGTGGGAGGTGTAGAAGCTGGCCTGCTTGATCTGGGGGCTCTCGGTGTCGATGCCAATCAGCTTCATGAAGTTGATGGCCTGGTCGATGTTCTTGGCCAGTTTCTCGTAGGATTGGCCCAAGGGCGAATTGCTGACGAATTCGTGGTTCCAGGCATGCACCCGATCCAGAGAGGCGAAGCCGCCCAGGGTAAAGGCGCGCACCAGATTCATGGTTGAGCAGGCCCGGAAATACCCCTCCAGCATCCGCTTGGGATCGGGGCGGCGCGCCTCCGGGGTGGGGTCGATGGCGTTGACCATGTCGCCCCGGTAGCTGGGCAGCTCGACGCCGTTGATCATTTCAGTATCAGCGGAACGCGGCTTGGCGTACTGCCCGGCGATGCGCCCCAGCTTGACCACCGGCTTGCCGCCGGCGTAGCTGATCACCACCGCCATCTGCAGGATGACCTTGAGCAATTCCCGAATCGCCGGGGCCTTGCACATGGCGAACTCCTCGGCGCAATCGCCGCCCTGGAGGACAAAGGCATTCCCGGCGGCAGCCAGGGCCAGTTGCTTCTTGAGATCACGGATCTCTCCAGCGAAGACCAGGGGCGGCAGCTCGGAAATCTCCGCCACCACCCGCTCATGTTCGGCCTTATCCGGCCAGTTGGGCTGCTGCAGGGCGGGGAAGTTCCGCCAGGAGGTTTTGGACCATTCGCTGCTCATTTTTGTGTCTCCGTAATGAACTCCCTCTCCCTTGAGGGAGAGGGTTGGGGTGAGGGGTAATCAGAGGTTATTCCGCAAAAGTGAGCGGATGCGTAACCTCGATGGTTTTTTAATATGCTTCAGCGTGGGCCGCCCTTCGACAGGCTCAGGGTGAACGGTATAACCATTTGACAAACTGTCGAAAGCACGTGACCCTGAGAGGATTCTCCACAGCTCGTCTCAAATTGTAAACAACCGATCACCCTGAGCTTGTCGAAGGGTCATTGGCAGGCTTGCTTCCAGGCCGCAATCACTTACCTGATAGCAACTTGTTTTTAAGCAGCTCGAACTCTGCTTCGTTTATGATGTCCTTCTTGCGAAGATCGTCGAGTTTCAGTAGCTCACTATAAACATCTTTTGGCTCCGGCTGATCTTTAACACTCCCATCGGAGGTTATCGCTGTTTTGTTTTCAATGACCAAGTCAGCGCGGGGAATCAATGCAGCACCTGAAGCGCTAGGCTCATTTTTGTCGACCACGCGAAATTGATATTCGAAATTGGGCATATGGCCGGGATATGAGGGTGATTCCTTCGCAGCAATGGGTACAGCGATCTTTCCTTGACTTTCGGCGAATGCGTTTGCCCGCTTAATGACCCCAGTCTTCAGCGAACTCATAGATCTAAAGACGCCACCAGCCGATGTCTGCGAGATCATGTAGCTATCTGAACCTATCGGAATGATTTCGCTGGTTGCACAACCGACAACAATTGCAGCGAAAAGAAGCGCGGTGAAAACAATTGATAGGCGTGGGTTCATTGGGGTTTTGTTCCTGTGATTTTTTTGGTTACGACAATTTTATTAACCTTCCTTGGCATGCGGCAGCGTGTGGTCGGGGTTAGCAGTTTTATCGCATGACCCGACCCACGTGACTGTTCTATGGGCGGAACGCTTCATCTTCTCTAGAAAGCTGCCACCTTCTCGCCATCATGCATTGATTCCTACGCTTGCTGAGTTGAATCCGTTGTTGATCGCATGCAAAACCAGTACAAAATGACCATTCAGGGGTGTTCTCGGCCTCGCATTCTTTTAGGTCACGATAAAAGTCCTGATACGTCGCGCCCTCCCGAACAAAGCCACGAGTTGCGCACCCTAAGAGTATGAAAAATGGAAGTATCAATAATACACCTTTTATCGGATCTCGATGCCTATCGCGCATTATCTACTCCTTTTGTGTATTTAGGACGCAGATGAGCAAAGAGTAGTGGCGCCCATCAGTAAACAAACCCTGTTCCAACCATAAACTCGAACACATCCGGCGCAATTCGCAAGGTCATTAGGCCCAACTTGCTTCTTGCTCATGTTGTCCTTTCAAGTTCGGCCAACAATTCGTCGGAGTTAATCCTGTGGCTGGGGCGAAGAACGCTTATTGGAATCCATTGGCCAGTGGTTGGATCTTGAAACTTCCAGAAGTCTCGCCCGTTTGTGCTTGCCGCTTTACCTCTAGTTCCAGCAAGGTTTTTTGCCGCTATGGCAGCTGGAGAAAGGTTGTTATACAACGTTCCTTCGAATAGTACGCCAGCGCGTTCAATTTTAGCAGAGAAGGTCTTACCCAAATAGCTTCCTCTTAGTTCCGTTCCCACAGGCAGCGTGTCGCCTCGGGAGGATCGCCAATGCGCTTGAGTAACTATAGAGTTGCTATTTGCTGGCGCGACCATTGAAGATGGGCGCGCTTCCCAATAATCCAGAAGTCGTTCAATGACGGTGTCAGTCGTGTCAACTAGAGGCGCGGCGTACTTTTGTAAGCGTTCAAAAACTGGTTTTGAAATAGTTACGGCTATTTGTTCTGTCATGAAGGTCTCCCTATGTTGTGGTGAATATCATGAAGTAACTATAGAGTAACTATTAAGCGCGGTCAAGTGCTATTTCGGGGGAGTATTATTAACCTTCCGGGGCATGCGGCAGAGCGCAGGCATCACCGACACAACAACCCTCAACATCAAAGGCATTCAAAATCCGCAATTCCTTCTCACGCCGGTCGCCAGTTGGTCCCGGTTGTGGTGCCAGCTTGTCGGCCATCTCCACCAACCGCCCCCGGTCGGGAATGGCCGCCAGCCCGGTACCAATCACCTTGCCACTCACCACATCCAACACCTCGGCATCCTCGCCGTTACTGATCACCGCCACCGGAATAATCACCTCCGGTTCCAAAACCCGGGCCGCCGCCAGGGTCGGGCGCTCGCGGGTGACCAGGGAGCCAGGCCCGTAGCGCAGGAGCAACAGCGGCCGCCCGGCCAATCTCACCACCAGCTCAATCTTTGAGACCACGAAACAGCCAGCAAACAACGTCTCGATCTTCCAGCGTGGCTCCAGCTCCGCCTTGGCGTAACCCTTCTCCTCGACCAGCAACCGGGCTAGCTTCTGCCGGTAGCGCTCGTCGTCGGTATCGACCAGGGTCTCGCCGGTGACGAAGTCGGTCAGCGTTCCGAGAATCCTGTGGTGGGAAGGGATATCGCTCATGCCGTCCTCGCGTCAGCACCACAAAAAAAGGGAGGCTGCCAGGCAGCCCCCCTCGAATACCTTGAGAGTTGCCGTCGCTTACAGCGTCAGCCAAGACTCGGAAAAGACATTCTGGCCGGACAAAACCTTATAGGATTTATAATGCTCCAACGCCTTCTGGTCCAGGATGGACGGATCGGGGTCGTTGCCGTCGATCATCTCGTGGACCATGTTGACGATGGTCTGGCGCTCGCCGCGGCAGATGGCCATCAGTTCCGGGTCGTAGGAGTTGACGATGGCGGTGGTCAGATTGTATTTCATCAGCATGATCAGGTAGGTGCGATCCAGGTAGCCGCGCAGTTCGTGGGGCACGCCGTTACTGACGTTGGATAGACCGACGGTGGAGCGGGCGCCGGGGGCGATCTCCTGCAGCATGCTGAGGAACTCCAGGCCGGAGGCGATCTGGTCGGCGCCCAGGGTGATGGGGGTGGCGATGGGATCGAAAATCATCTTCTCGTTGGCGATGCCGGCCTCGTTCAAGGCCATCATCAGATCGACGGCCATGGCGCAGCGCTCGTTGGAGTCGCGCGGCATGCCTTCCGGTCCCCAGAGCAGGGTGATGACGTTGCAGTCCGCCTCGGCAGCCACCGGGATCAGCTTCTGCATCCGCTCGGGCTGGGCCGAGATGGAGTTCATGATGGCGGCCTTTTTGTTCTTGATGGCGGCGAAACCGGCGGCCATGGCGGCGGTGTTGGTGGTGTCCAGACACAAGGGCAGGGTGGTGACCTCCTCCATAGCTTGCACTACCCAGGGCAGGAGCTCGGTGCCATCCTTGCGGGCCGGGCCGACGTTCAAATCCAGCCAGGCGGCGCCAGCGGCGGTCTCTTCCTTGGCCATCTCCTGGATGGGGCCTTTCTCCCGCGCCTTCATGGCGGTGCCGCTACGGGTGCCCATGATGTTGATGCTTTCGGCGATGCCGAGAATGAGATTTGAAGACATTTGTTTCTCCTTCTTAGGTCATTAATATTTCAGATTCCTGGGGAACCGGGGGAACGAGGTTTGCTCTGGCTAAAAGCGAGGGACAAAATTAGCGGTAAAACAGCGGGTTGTCAACCGGGATATCCTGGGCAGGTGATTTTGCCGGGATTTATAAACGGTGGTTCGGGTTGTCCGCTGTGGGAGCGACCGCCTGGTCGCGAATCGTGATCCGGGCTAACGAGGAATCCATCTGCCCTCTGCACCTTGGGCATTCGCGGTCAGGCGACCGCTCCCACAGGGCCGCCGCCCGCATCTTCCCCTCTTACCCAGCCAGCTTCGCCTGCACCGTGGGAAACAACCCCATATCGGTATGGGGCAAAAACAATGCTGCCATGTAATGGTTCATAAACTGGGGGTTCTCGGCCAGCTCCATGTTGGTCATCAATTTACTCACCTCGTTGCGCTCCCGAAAGCGCTGGTTGTCGCAGAGGCTCAACTGGCAGCCTGTTAGCGAGGCGTTGCCCAGGTAATAGAAGCGCTCCCGGGCGATATCGGGCAGGAGGCCGATGGTGATGGCCCGCTCCAGGTCGATGTAGGCCCCGAAGTTACCGGCCAGGATCACTCGGTCGAGATCGGTGAAGGTCATCCCCACCGATTCCAGCAGGGTCAGATACCCGGCGTACATGGCGCCCTTGGCCCGGATCAGGTTGTCGAGATCGACCTCGGTGATGACGATCTCTTCACCGGTCTGAGAATCCTTGCCCCAGGCCAGCACGTACTCGTAGCCGTCATGGCCGTCGCGGATCCGGGGATGATCCAGGTGTTGGTTGAACTTGCCCTGCTGGTCGATGACCTTGGCCTCCAGCAGTTCCGAGACGATGCTGATTAGACCCGAACCGCAGATGCCGCAGGGCTTGGTGCGCTCGATGGTGATCAGCATCGGGTCTAATGTTTCCGGATGGATGTGGAAATTCTCGATGGCCCCGGCATTGGCCCGCATGCCGTGCTTGATGCCACCACCCTCGAAGGCGGGCCCGGCCGAGCAGGCGGCGCAGGCCATCCACTCCTGGTTACCGACGACGATCTCGCCGTTGGTGCCGATATCGATGAACAGGGTCACCTCGCTGCTCTTGTGTATCTGGGCGGCATGGACCCCGGCGACGATATCGCCACCGACGTAGCTGGCAATGGAGGGGTAGAGGAAGAGGCGCACCGACGGGTGGGCGTAAACCCCCAGGGCGGCAGCCCGGGTCAGCGGCATCTGGCTGCAGGTCGGCACGTAGGGCGCCTCGCGCAGGTATTTGGGGTTGATGGCCAGGAGCAGCTGGCTCATGACGGTGTTGCCAGCGGCCATGATGTAGCTGATGTCGCTGGGGCTGATCATCACCTTGCGGCAGACGGTCTCGATGACCTTGTTGATGGTCCGCACCACCAGCTCCTGGAGTTCTTTTAAGCCGCCGGGGCGCTGGGAGTAGATCATCCGCGAGATGACATCTTCGCCATAGCGGATCTGCTCGTTATAGGAGGTGGAGGCGGCCAGCTCAGCACCGGAGTTCAAGTCGATCAGCATCCCGCAGACTGTGGTGGTGCCGATGTCCACCGCCAGGCCGTAGAGGCGGTCGGTGGTGTTGCCGGGCTCGACGGCGATGATCCGGTCCGGCTCCTCGGCCCGCTTGCCTTTCAGGAGGATGACCGTCACCTCCCAGTTCTTCTCGCGCAGACTGAAGGGCAGCTCCCGCAGCAGTTCCGGGTGGTCGTAGGTCGGTTCGGCACAGTCGTAGCAGCCTTTGCGGATGGCGCGCAGCAACCGCTGCAGGTCGGGAACGTTGTCCTCAATACTGGGTGGATCAAGTTTTAAAAAGCGCTTTTCCACCGGCGGGTCCAGGTGCCATTCGCCGACCAGGGCGGCCATGGAACGGGCCGAGATGGCGTGGGTGCTCTTGGGCTTGCGCTTCAGCGAGCGGCCATCCTTGCTGACTACCTCGGGAATGGAGACGGTGATGTCGCCGTTCACCTTGGTCTGGCAGGCCAGGCGGAAGCCCTGTTTATCGGCGGGCGGGGCGGAAATATTGGCCTCGCCCGCATCGATCTTGCACGTGCACTTGCCGCAGACCCCGTCGCCGCCGCAGTAGGCATGGATATAGACCCCGGCGTTGGCGGCGGCGGCCAGGAGGTTTTCACCCTCTTCGACTTGGACGGTGACGTTATCGGGCAGGAAATGGATGTTGTGGCTCATTTATTTGGCTCCGCTGATGATCATGTGGTGAAGGGGAGTATTTAACATAGATGGTGGGGATCGAAAAGGGCGAGCTGCGGGGAGGGCGATTTTGGCTGGGGTGACTGGATTGCCGGGATTGCCGGGGCCGGGGAGAAGCAAATCGTGTAGGTTGGTGGTGAGCACTGCGAACCCCAACGTTTGCCGAGGGTTTGCCGGAGATGTGGAGCAAGCGCGGCGCGACATCAATCCGGGTCGCTTGACGATGATACTGTGATGTAGTATCGTTAGCCATGAACAGTAGGCACCGAAATACCATGGCAGCTATCTTCTCGCATCCCGCTCCCGGCAATCTTGAGTGGCGGAAAATCGAAGCGTTATTTGTCGCTTTGGGGGCGGAGGTCATTGAGGGTGATGGCTCGCGGGTTCTTTCATTCTCAAGGGCGAGAAGGCTGACTTTCATCGCCCTCATCCGGGCAAGGAAGCCAAACGTTACCAGGTGCGAAACGCTAGTGATTTTCTGACCAGAGCGGGAGTAACACTATGAACACCCTCAGTTATAAAGGCTATACGGCAAAGATTGAATTCGACCCCGACGATGACATTCTCTTCGGTAACATCATTGGCATCCGGGACACCGTCGGTTTTCACGGCCAGTCGGTCGAGGAACTGAAAGCGGCCTTTCGCGAGGCGGTGGATTTTTATCTGGAGAGCTGTGAAAAGGCTGGGCGCAAGCCGGAAAAACCGTTTTCTGGCCAATTTGTGGTACGGGTCGAGTCCTCACTGCATGGAGAGATCGCGGCGGCGGCGGCGAAGGCGGGCAAGAGCCTCAATAAATGGGTGGCGGATGTCTTGGATCAAACCGTTCACGCCAACTGAAACTTATTGGCTTTCCTTAATCAGCTCAGGGTCATGTTCCCGAAACTCGGGAATCAGCCTGGGTTTTTCACCGTGAACCGGCTCTAGCCGCCGGGTGTTTTTCATAGTACTGCTCCACCT
>Ga0334722_10002653_pt1 | contig 19933 bp, 21 predicted proteins | sample C3_bottom_MG_FD_207210 | JGI IMG/M metagenome (GOLD analysis project Ga0334722, IMG submission 207210) | Sediment microbial communities from Yellowstone Lake, YNP, Wyoming, USA - C3_bottom | ecosystem: Environmental > Aquatic > Freshwater > Lake > Sediment | place: USA: Wyoming | collected...
ATGACCGACAGGTTCTCGAGCCGCAGGTTCGCGGCGATCATGGCCGGGCTCGAGGCGCGCACGCGCTGGATCAGCGCGCCCATCGCCACGCCGGCGAGGCAGGACAGGAGGAGGGCGTTCATGCGCGAGCCCCCCTGTTCATGAGCTTGGCCGTGATGATGCCCGTGGCGAAGACGCCGGCGGCGAACAGCATGCCGCTGATCGACAGCTGCGTGATGCCCGAGATGATGTGCCCGCTCGTGCAGCCACCCGCGAAGCGCGCGCCGAAGACAATCAGGAATCCGCCGATGAAGGCGTCGCGATAGCGCTTGGAGGAGGTGGTCTCGCCCGGATGGACGTGCTCGGCCGCCGCCTTGTCGCCCGTGAGCCGCGACGCGAGGAAGCCGCCGATCAGCAGGCCGACGACGAGCATCGTCTCGGGCTTGATGAGCGATCCCATCTTCTCGAGGTACGGGTTCGCGTGGGCCATGTCCGGCGTCACGCGGCGCAGGATGGCGCCGATGATGCGCGGGTAGGTACCTGACACGCCGATCGGACCCCACGTCAGGATGCTGAGGGCACTGACGACGCCAAAGATGGCGCCGTACTTCGCCCACGCGGGAATGGTGGAGGAACCTGCGGCAGCGCCCGGGGGGGCCGGTGGAGCGGATTGTGCCATGAAGGTCTCCTGCAAGGGTGGCTGGCCCGGCGGCGGGACACCGCCGGGGTCGGGCTACTTCACTTCATTACCGCCGCGCCGGTTGTCGGGCACGAACCGGCCGGCGTACGGCATCTTCACCTGCACCAGCGACGCCGAGTCGAGCGTCGCCGTCATCGGGATCACCTCGTTGGACGCGAGGAGGAACGCGGTGAGCGAGTAGACCTCGTTGTTGGTCAGCGACCCGGGCTGCAGCAGCGGCATGGCGCGCCGCACGTAGTCGAACACCGTCGTGGCCTGCGGCCAGTAGTTGCCGATGGTGTGCTGCAGCTTGAAGTCGCTCGCGAACTTGAATCCCTCGGCCCGCGGATCGCGCCCGATCAGCTGCGGGAAGGCGGGCGGCATGCCCTGCCCCTTTGGGCCGTGGCACATCGAGCATTTCTGCTGGAACAGTTCAGCGCCGAGCGCCGCCGATCCGGAGCCGGCCGGCAGTCCTTCCCCATCGGGGGCGACGTCGATGTCGCGTGCCGCGATCTCTTCGGCGGTGGCCGTGCGGCCCAGGCCGTAGTGCCGCTCGGCCGTCCCGCTGAAGCCGGCCGTGGCCGGCGCTGCGGCGCGGTCGCGCGAACAGGCCGCGGCCGCGGCGATGAGAATCACAATCAGGGAGTGGCGCATCATGTCTCCCCGTGGAAGGTGACCTTGCCGTCCGCCGCCACCTTCCACCCGACGATCGGGTTGAAGTGGAAGTCGGTGCCGATGCCGCGCACCTTCAGCAGTTCGGCGCGCGTCGGCTGCACGTAGCCGGTGTCGTCGGTGGCGCGGCTCAGAAGCAACGCCTCCTTGCCGTCCCATTGCCACGGCAGCGTGAAACGCACGGGCGCCTTCACGCCGGTGGTGGGCGTGAGTTCCGCCTCGTGCCACGAGCGACCGCCGTCGGTGCTCACCTCGACCTTGGTCACCCGGCCGCGTCCCGTCCAGGCCAGGCCGCTCACCGGCCACCATCCCTTGCCGAGCACCTGCGGGAAGGCCGGCGCGGTGATGATCGACTTCGCATCCTGTTCAAAACTGAATTGGCGCGCCGTGCCGTCGGGGAGCGGGTCGGTGTACTTGCTCGTCTCCCAGCGCGTCATCCACGGGCGCATGCCGAGTTCGAGGCGGCGCAGCCACTTCACGCTCGTGTTCCCCTCCCAGCCAGGCAGGAGCAGGCGCAGCGGGAATCCCTGCTCGGGACGCAGCGGCTCGCCGTTCTGCGCCCACACCACCAGGGCGTCGTCGAGCGCCTTCGCGATCGGAATGCTGCGGGTCAGCACGCACGCATCGCCGCCCTCGGCCAGGAACCAGGCGGCGGTGGGTTTCGCGCCCGCCTCCTCGAGCAGGACCTTCAGCGGCACGCCCGTCCACTCGGTGTTGCTGAACAGCCCGCCCACCTTCTGCGGCGTCATGTCCGGCTTTGGCTCGCGGTACGCGGTGCGTCCGTTGCCCGAGCACTCGAGGAAGAAGGTGCGCGTGACCGGCGGGAACCGGCGGACCTCGTCGACCGTCAGCATCAGCGGCGTGGCCACGAGCCCGTGGATGAGCAACGTGTGCCGGGCCGGGTCGATGAACGGCACGCCGGCGTGATGACGCTCGAAGTGCAGGTCCGCCGGCGTGATGGTGCCGGTGAGATCCTGCAGCGGCGTCAGCGAGTTGCCCACCGTCTCACCGGTCGGCGTGCGCGACGGCGTCACGAACGTCGACCGCGACCCCACCGGGGAGGTGGGACGGCCCGGAACCTTGGTCGGATCGACGGGAACGAGCGGGAGCGCGGGGACCGCCGGCTTTGCGCCCTGACCGCCCGCCACCATCGGCAGGCCGGCGGCGACGGCCACGCCGATCGCCCCGGCTGCGCCCGCGAGCAGGTCGCGGCGCGAAAGTGTCTCGTCGGAGGTCGCCGGCGCGTCAGCGCGCCCGGCCGGGCCGTCGGGAGACGTCGGCTTCCGGATCGTGGGCATGGGCATCACTTCTTGCCGGCGCCGTGGGCAATCGACGCCGGGTTGGGAACGAGTGAGCGCGCGGGTTCGGCCTTCGGGAAGACCGACGGGGGCGGACGGTATGCCGTGTGGCCGAAGGTGGCGTAGGGCACATCCTTGGGCGCGCCGCCGGTGGGCCAGTCGCCTTTCTTGCCCGGAGAGTCGGGACGCGGATGCGAGTTGATGAAGGCCGCGAGGTCGAAGGCCTCCTGCGGCTGCAGGGTGCCCGGCGCCGTCTGCGGCATGTTGTGCCAGATGAACGACGCGGCGCGCTCCTCGCGCGCCATGGACGCACCGGTGGAGTACGACTTTTCGCCCCACAGTGCCGGGATGGGGCCATTGCCCTTGCCCTCGGGACCGTGGCACGTGATGCACGTCTTCGCGGTGAACAGCTGCTCACCGCGGGCGACATCGCCCACCAGGGTGTCCTTCATGGCGATCAGGCCGTCGGTGCCGGCGATGTGCGCCCCCACCGGCACGTCGCGCGAGATGAACGCGAGGTAGGCGAGGATGTCCACCATCTCGCGGCTCCCCACCGGAATGGCGTTGCCCGCCAGCGACCGCGTGAAGCAGTAGTTCACGCGATCGGCCAGCGCGATCACGCCGCCCGAGCGCGGCATGTACTTGGGGAATCGCGCCTGGGCGCCCGTCAGCGGGGCCGCCGACTTCTTGAGGCCGTCATTCTGGTGACAGCTCGTGCAGCGCAGCGACGACGTGGCGTAGTTGGGCAGCGACTCGGGGGTGAAGCGCAGCAGGTAGAGCCCGCGCTTTATCGACGCGCCGAGCGAGTCGTTGGGGATGTCCTTCTCGAGCGGCGGCGTCCACGCCGCTTCGTTGAAGACGAGGGCGGCGGCGGGTTGGTCCGCCGGCCGGCTGCAGGCGGCGGTGACGAGCACGGCGCCGGCCAGCACGAGGCCCGCGGGCCTGAGCACTCGATCCATCGTGGGGGACTCCACAGTCGGGGTTTCCTGTAGGGCGATACAGTAATATTGCGAACGCGGCGATGCAACGACGACCGCGCGGACTGCAGGTGCTCGGGCCTGCTCCGGGCCGATGCTGCGGCTCAGGGAGCGAAGCCGACCCTCCTCTATGCTACGCCCAAAAGGCGCACCAGCGCCAGACTGAGCCCGAGCATCAGCAGCAGCGACACCAGCACCGTGGAGCCGACGCGCGGCCCCACCTTGCGCACCGCCGCCAGGTCCACGGCGAGCCCGAGTCCGGCCATGGCCACGACGGTCAGCATCTTGGCCGCCTCGCGCACGTTGTCGCCGGCCGTGTCGGGAATCACGTCGAGCGTGCGCAGGGCGGCGGTGATGGCGAAGCCCACGATGTACCACGGCACGGCGCGCCACCAGCGCACGTGAGCCGCGCGGTGCTCGGTGAGCGACAGCAGCAGCACCACCGGACCGAGCAGCATCACGCGCATCAGCTTCACGAGCGTCGCCGCCTGCCCCGCCGCCACGCTCACCGGATACGCCGCGGCGATCACCTGCGGCACGGCGTAGACCGTGAGGCCCGCCACGACGCCGTACTGGTGGTCGCTCAGGTGCAGCAGCGGAATCAGGAACGGCAGGGCGAGGATCACGACGACGCCAAGCACCGCGGTGAAGGCGATGGCCGAAGCCACCTCGTCACGACGGGCACCCACCACCGGCGCCGCCGCGCTGATGGCCGAGTTGCCGCAGATGGCGTTGCCCACGCTGACCAGCAGGGCGTGCGACCGTGGCAGCCCGAACCACTGCCCGATGAACGTGCCCACCGTGAGCGTCACGCCGACGATGATCACGACGCCGCCCAGAATCGCGGGCCCGGCGGCGGCGAGCGCCCGCAGGTCGGAGCCGGCGCCGAGCAGCACGATGGAGCATTCGAGCAGCAGTCCGCTCGCCACCGCCGCGCCGCGCTCGAACCGCGCCGGCGTGCGCACGAAGAGCGCGCGCACCAGCGTCCCGATCACGATGGCCAGCACGATGGCCTCGAGGATGGCCCGGCCGGCCAGCGCAACGATTGCCCGCTCGGCGAGCACGGCGAGGGCCGCCACGCCGAAGGCGAGCGCCAGCCCCGGGACCGCGGCGCGCACTCGGCCGGCGCGCGCCGCGGTCATCTGTGTTCCTGCATCAGCCATTGCTCATCCACCCTGTGCCCTGTGCCCGCCGCCATCTATTGTCTGTCGTCTGTCGTCTGTCTGTCGCCTGCCGGCGACTCACTTGCTCCATGGCGGCACGACCCCGTTCGACCGCGCGTACGCGATCAGCTGTCCCAGGTGTTCGTGCAGGTGCGTGACCGTGAGCACCATCGCCTTCTGCCGCGTGAAGTCCGCGCCGAACATCTTGATGTGCTCGCCGAGATTCTGGTCGGTGGTGAGCGCCATCGCCTGGTGCAGGTGCGCAAACGAGGCCTCCACATCCGCCACCACCTGCGCCTTGGTCCGCGGGCGGCCGGTGTACGCATCGATCGACTTGAAGTCCATGTCCTTCATGCCCGTCTCCACCGGAGCGGGCTGTCCCATGGCAATCGGGATGTAGTAGTTCTCCGACGCGACGTGCATCAGGACTTCGCTCACCGAGCGCACGCCGGCGCCGGGACGCCAGCCGTAAGTGCTCTCCGGCATGGCCTTCGCGAGAGAGACGATCTTCTGCTGCACCTCGCGCACGTCGCCGTGCATGTCGGCCATCAGGCTCTGCGCCGGCAGGGGCGCGGCAGCCGCGAGGGCAAGGGCGATGAGTGAACGGCGCATGGGGCTCCTCGGAGTTTGGGGGGACGAGCCAGCGGGACTGCGCGGAAGATCGTCGGCGCCGCGAGGCATGACAAGGGAGTCGCGGATGCCGGGCACGCATCCCGCCGATGCGCTATCATTGCTCGCGCTCGCGCGCCGTCGCCGTCATGCGTCCCGCGCGCGTCCTCCCCATGCCACCACCCGCCTCCACCACGCGCCGCCTTCCCGAGCCGCTGCTCGGCCTCGTGCTCATTGCGGCCGTGCTCGTGGCGTACGCACCGGCGCTCGGCGGCGGCCTGCTGTGGGACGACGACGCGCACCTGACCACCGCCGCGCTGCAGGGATGGGACGGCCTGCGCCGCATCTGGTTCGATCTCGGTGCCACCCAGCAGTACTACCCGGTGCTGCACAGCGCCTTCTGGGTGGAGCATCGCCTGTGGGGCGACGCCGTGGCCGGCTACCACCTCGCGAATGCGGCGCTGCATGCGCTCGCCGCCTGCCTCGTGGTGCTGGTCGCCCAGCGGCTGGCGCTGCGCGGCGCATGGGTGGCCGGCTTCCTCTTCGCGCTGCACCCGGTGAACGTCGAATCGGCGGCGTGGATCTCGGAGCAGAAGAACACGCTCTCGCTGGTCTTCGCCCTGCTCGCCACGCTGGCCTGGCTGCAATTCGATGACTCGCGGGCGCGCCGCCACTGGCTGGCGGCGCTCGCGCTGTTCGCCCTCGCCCTGGGCACCAAGTCCGTCACCGCCACCACGCCGTGCGTCTGGCTGGTGATCGCGTGGTGGCGGCGCGGCACGCTCTCGTGGTCGCGCGACGCCGCGCCCGCCGCGCCCTTCGTCGCCCTTGGCGTAGCGGCTGGACTCGTGACGGCCTGGGTGGAGCGCCACCTGATCGGCGCCGAGGGCGGCGATTTCGCGCTCTCCGCGCCGCAGCGGCTGCTCGTGGCCGGGCGCGCCGTCTGGCACTATCTCGCCACCTTCGCGTGGCCGACGCACCTGGTCTTCACCTATCCGCATTGGACGCTGGACGTCGGCTCGGCGATGGCCTGGACGTATCCCGCGGCGATGCTCGCGCTGACCGCCGCCCTCTGGCACGCCCGTCGCCGCACGCGCGCGCCGCTTGCCGCGTGGCTCGCCTTCTGCGGCATGCTCGTTCCCGTCATGGGATTCCTGAACGTCTATCCGTTCCGGTACGCATTCGTCGCCGACCACTTCCAGTACCAGGCCAGCATTCCGCTGGCGCTGATGGCGGGCGCGGGCGTCGGCGCGCTCGGCTCGCGTGCGGTGTCGGCCACCGCGTCGCGCGTGCTGGCGATCGCGACGAGCCTGGTGCTGCTCACGCTGGGCACGCTCACCGCCCGGCAGGCGGCGAATTACCGGGACGCCGAAACACTCTACCGCGCGACCCTCGCCGCGAACCCCGGCAGCTGGATGGCGCACCACAACCTGGGACGGCTGGTGTCGCGCCAGCCGGGCGGACTCCCCGAAGCGATCGCACATTTCAAGGCCGCCATCCGCCTGAAGCCCGGTCATGCGCGGGCCCAGTACAGCCTGGGCGTGGCGCTGCAGCGCGTGGGGCGCACCGCCGAGGCCGTGCCGCACCTCGAGGCCGCCATTCGGCTCGAGCCCGACAATCCGGTGCTCGTCGCCAACGCCCACTACATCATTGGCGACATCCTTCGGCACGACCCCGCGCGCCTGGACGACGCCATCGCGCACCTGCGTGAGGCGGCGCGACGCAAGCCGCTGGTGGCCGAGGTGCACCTCACGCTGGGCGAGGCGCTCGGCGCCGCGGGGCGCGCACCCGAGGCGCGGGCCGAATTCGCCGAGGCGCTTCGGCTGCAGCCGGGATACGGCGAGGCGCGGCAGCAGATGGAGCAGTTGCGGGGCGCGCCGGCGTCGGCGCACCCCGCGGCCCGCCCCTAGTTCTTCGTGAGCGTGAGGCCGCTGACCGCGACTTCGGTGTTGTGGCCGAAACGCAGGCCGTAGGTGCCGTCGAGCGACTTGAGCTTGCCGTCGCCCACCGTCTCGGCCTTGTCGTACGTGGCCACCACCGTGCCGTTGATGGCGCACGACACCTTGCCGTCCTTCACCGACACCGCGATCTCCTGCGTCACCGGCTCACCCTTGGCCGCCGCCTTGTGCACCGCCGGGTTCGCCGTCGGCGCATTGCCACCGAGCCGGAACGGCGCCGGCCCGAAGCCGCGCACAATGAAGGTGCCGGTGCCATACGCGGTGCAGTAGAGCAGCGACGCCTTGTCCGTGCCCAAGTCGTTGCCGCCGATGACGATCCCGTATGGATGCGGGTGGTCGTTCAGGTTCATGTACTTTGGTTCGGTGAAAGTGGCCTTCACCGTATAGTTGCCCTTGGCCGTGTTGGCCGGGTTCCAGTACGTCGCCGACGGGCCGGTGGTGACGTGGAAGCCGCTGCCTTCGGCGGCGAACTTGGCGCTGGTAATCGTCATGCCGCGCTTGGCCTCACTGGCATCGACGGCGCCGGCCCAACCCTTCACGGAAATGCCGCCGCCGGCGACGGCGCGGGTGCTTTCCATGGCCATGTTGCCCTGCGCCTGGGCGCGAACGCCGAGGCTGGCGACGGCGAGAACGATAAGGGCGAAATGCAAGATACGCGGGGGGCGAATCACAGGGGGCTCCTCGTGGAGGTGATGGTCCAACGATACACACATACCCCGGCCGAGGGCAGATGGTAAGGACAGAGGGTGGACGGTGGACGGTGGACGGTGGACGGTGGATCACCGATGGCCGAGGACGGAATCGGCGGAAAAAGAGAAGGGCCGGCGCTCCCTCGCGGGAGCGCCGGCCCTCGTCCGTGCGCGTGGTTACTCGCCGAGCTTCACGACGTTCTCGGCGGCCGGGCCCTTCTGGCCCTGCACGACGTCGAACTCGACGCGCTCGCCTTCGCGAAGCGACTTGAAGCCGGAGGCCTGGATGGCCGAGTGGTGGACGAAGCAATCCTTGGCGCCACCGTCGGGCGTGATGAATCCGAAGCCCTTCTCATCGTTGAACCACTTCACGGCACCTTGCGTACGCATTTCGAACTCCTGGTAATGGTCTGTCGTGGGAGTCCGGTATAAGCCGTACGTCCTCGACTGCCTGATCAAAAAAGAAGGACCATCGCAAGAGCGATGGCCCCTGATCAGTACTGGGGGATCGGCGCCATGTGCGCGCGAGCCCGTACTGGATGATAGTCGGTGGGGGGCCAAATAGCGAGTGACCCCCCGGCGGGACGCCCCCGGCCGGCCGGCCCAAACAAAACCGCGCCCTTCGGTGTTCGAATTACGATGGCGTCCTCGGATGAACCGTCACCCCGGACACAGGACGCCGTGCCCGGGCCCAGCCCCCTGACTGGAGAGGCGATGATGTCGATCATCGAGATTCTCCGCACGTCCCTCGGCTCGCTCCGGGCGAACGTGCTCCGCTCGGCCCTCACCATGCTCGGCATCATCATCGGCGTGGCCGCCGTCATCGCCATGGACGCCCTCGGCAACGGGGCCGAGGCGAACGTCCAGTCGCGCATCGCCAGCCTCGGCACCACGCTGCTGCAGGTCTTCACCGCGCGGGTGGCACAGGGGGGCGTGGCGGTGGAAAACCCCGCCCGGCTCACCGCCACCGACGCCGACCTGCTGCGGGCGCGCTCCACCGAACTCGACGAGGTGCTGCCCATCCAGGACCGCAACGACCAGGTGGTGTGGCGGCGCCAGAATACCAACGCGCAGGTCACCGGGGCCACCGCCGACTTTCTGGACGTGCGGCACTACGAGCTGGCGGCCGGACGCTTTTTTACGCCGCGCGAGGATTCCGCGCGCCTGCGTCTTGCCGTGCTGGGCGCCGACGCGGCCGCGAACCTCGGCTTCGTCACCCCCGAGTCGGCGGTCGGCGACACCGTGCGCGTGGGCGGCGAGCAGTTCGAGGTGATCGGCGTGCTCAAAGCCAAGGGCGCCGCCTTCGGCTTTGGCCAGACGGACAACCTCGTCGTCATCCCGTTCGAGACCGGGCGGTTCCGGTTCTTCGGCACGCCGTACCTCAACAGCCTGTTCGTCACCGCCGCCAGCGAGGAGGCCGTGCCGCAGGCGATGGTCGAGATGACGCAGATCCTGCGGAAGGCGCACCGCATCCGGCCCGATCGGCCCGACGATTTCCGCATCCGGTCGAGCGAGGAATTCCTCAGCACGCTCAGCGAGACCACGCGAACCTTCACGCTGCTCCTCGCCGGCATCGCCTCGGTGTCGCTGCTGGTCGGCGGCATCGGCATCATGAACATCATGCTGGTGGCGGTGACGGAGCGGACGCGGGAGATCGGCATTCGCAAGGCGCTGGGCGCGTCGCGGCGGGTCATCCTCGGCCAGTTTCTCGCCGAGTCCGTGGTGCTGTGCATCGCCGGCGGGCTGCTGGGCGCGATGGTGGGCATCGGCTCGGCCGTGCTCTTCCGGACGGCCATGGGATGGACGACGGTGGTCGGCCCCGCGTCGGTGCTGATCGCCGTGCTCTTCGCCGGCGCCGTGGGCGTGCTGTTCGGCGTCTGGCCCGCGTCGCGCGCCGCCGGGCTCGACCCCATCGAGGCGCTGCGGTACGAGTAGCAAGCTCCGCGTCCGGTGCGCGCCGTGCGCACCGGACGCCCGGCGTCAGGTCACGAGCGACCCGAACGCCACCACGCCCTTGAACACGATGAACAGCCCCAGGGCCATGAGCAGCACGCCGCTGAGCGCGCCGATCAGCCGTTGATGGCCGCCGAGGGCGCGGAACCGACCGCGCACGGCTTGCGACGCATACGCGACGAGAAGCATCGGGATGGAGAAGCCGATGGCGTAGATGAGCAGGTACGCCACGCCGGTCACCACGCGCCGCTCGGTGGCGACCAGCGCGAGCACGCTCGACAGCATCGGGCCGATGCAGGGAATCCAGATGACGCCGAGCAGCACGCCCAGCACGAACGCGTTGGTCCGGCCGCCGGCGTGCGCCGCCAGGCGTGAGAGGCCGCCGAGGTGCTTGAAGAGGTTGACGTCGAAGATCAGCAGCAGCCCGAACAGCGCGATGAGCGCGCCGACGACCTTCTCGACCTTGAACATCCACGGCCCGACGACGGAGCCGAAGAGCGACGACACCACGCCCATGGTGATGAACGCCAGCGCCAGACCGGCGACGATGGCCACCGGGCGCAGCTTGTGGTCCTTCGCCGTGCCGGTGACGATGAGCGGTACCACCGGCAGCACGCACGGAGACAGGACGCTGGCGAGGCCGGCCCCGAAGACGAGGGCCGCGTTCAGTTGATTGACCATGCGCCTACTTGGTCAGCGCGGCGAGCACCGCGTCGGCGCTCTGGATGCCCGGGGAGAAACGCGACAGCTCGCGCCCGTCCTTGTCCGCGATGACCAGCGTCGGGAGCCCGCGGATGCCGTAGGCCTCGAACTTCGGCATGTCGGCATCCTCCGTCGTCTTCACGTAGACCACCTGCGCCAGCTTGGACAGCGAATCGGCCACACCGTTGAGGATGCCGAGTTGTGTCTGGCAGGGGTAGCCGTTCGGGTTCATGAAGAAGAGCAGCTGGCGGCCCGAGGCCACGGCATGCCCAGAAGTGACGGGTTGCGTCGTGGCCGCGAGGTTCGCCAGCGGAATCGGCGCCGGCATGGCCTCGGGGGCCGCGCCCTGGCCGGGCGACTGCATGTTGGCCGCCGCCGCGACGATGGCGACGATGGCGAGAACGCCAATGCCGGCGAGGACCTTCGGTGAGATCGACATGTGACTGCTCCTGCCGCGACGGCGGCTCAGATTACGGGAGTACGGGTGACCGGCGCAGGCGATGGCGCCTGCGGCGGCGAGGTGACGACATGGTCGTAGCGATGGGTCGGCTGTGGCCGGCCCGGCGAGAGGCTGTGCTGTGCGTGAACCTGCACCGAGCAGTGCGCGCTGCGAACCCGCGCCATGGTTGACTCCACCAGCGACGACAGGCGCTCCGGCGGCATCTGCACGCGCGCATTCACGATGAGGGTGGCCGCAGGCGACGAGAGGTCGCCGTCGGCGCGGACGGTCACCGCCCCGGACAGCGAGGTCAGGTTGGCGGCAAGGCTGCCGTGCTCGAGACTCAGCAGCAGCTTCAGGTGGCCGACGGCGGCCGCGTCGCGAACGAAGTCCTGCTGCAGCGCGCTCATCAGCGTGGCCGAGCAGGCCCGCCAGTCGGGCGTGGCATCGTTCCACGTCAACTGATAGCTGGCATTGAACCAGCCGAGCACCGCCTCGCCCTCGGCGTACCGGTCGTAATCGACGTCGATGATGCGCGCACCACTCGCGCCGCCCAGCAGCATGCGCCCGAGCCAGGCGTCGATGCCCTCGCCGGTCTGCGCCGAGACTTCCGACACGGACGTGCCGGAATAGCGGCGGGCCAGCAGGGCGCGCAGCGTTGCGCGCCGCTCGTCCGACAGCGTGTCGACCTTCGTCAACACGATGTGGTCGGCTTCCTTGAGCTGCAGGTCCACGATATACCGCGCGTTGACGTGCAGTACGCTCCGGTCGTTCTCCAGCTCGTCCAGCCGGTCCGGTTCGATGCAGACGCTGAAGGGCGCGAGGTCGAGGTGCGGGTGCCTCTCCTTCGTCGGCTGCAGGATGGTCGCCGAGAGGTCGGTGCAGCTCCCCACCGGCTCGGCGATGATGGCCGTGGCACCCCGGTCGTGCAGCGTGGCGATGGCGTCGAGCAGGCCGTCGTAGTTGCAGCAGAAGCAGCTCCCCGCCACTTCCTCCACTGGCGTGCCGTCACGCGCCAGCAGTGCGGTGTCCACGAGGTCGGCTGCCTGGTCGTTGGTGATGAGCCCCACGGTGAAGCCCTGTGCGGCGAGGCCGCGCGACGCCGCGGCGAGCAGCGTCGTCTTGCCGGCGCCGAGGAAGCCGCCCACGAGGACGAGCTTGAGCGGGGCACCGGTCATGCGGCGCCCTTCGCCCAGTGGGGGGCGTTCGCGGCCGGCACGCGCATGCCCCGTCGGTTCATCTGGCCGCGGCCACGGTTCCGGCCATCCACCGGCTGTACAGCGACGACAGCGGCACCTGGATGAAGAACGACAGGGCGACGACGAACACCACCTTGCTGCTGTTGGTGCCGCTGCCAAGCAGCGGGACCGCGATGCCGAGCGCGAGCGCGAGGTAGCGCACGGAGGTGCCGTAGGTGAGCGCGATGCCCACGCTGCGCGAGAAGAGGCGCCCGACCAGTGTGCTCAGGGCGAACAGGCTCACGTAGTACACCGACAGCGGCACGAGCGCCCTGACCGCCGCCAGCGGCTCCGAGAGCAGCAGCGTGTTCGAATCGAGCGACATGATCAGGAACAGCACGACCAGCAGCCCCGTGGAGCTCAGGCCGGAGAAGATCGGCTTGTACGTCTTGAACGCGGCCATGCCCTTTCGCTTGATGATCGCGCGCCGGGTGATGTCGCCCAGCACCAGCGGAATGACGATCACCAGCAGGATGCGCTGGAAGATGAAGAACGGCGTCACCGACAGCTGGTCGCCGGCCGCCAGCGGCAGGGCGAACGGCAGCCCGGCGACGATCAGGATCAGGCTGATGGCGATGATCGACAGCGCGGCCTTCAGCTCGCCCTTCGCCAGCTCGGTCCACGTGGCGGTCATCCCCGAGGTGGGGAGCAGCGCGATCAGCATCAGGCCGAGCGCCATGAACGGCTGGTCGGCGAAGAACCACCGGCCCAGTCCGTACGCCAGCAGCGGCGAGACGATGAAGTTGAGGACGATGCTCGCCGCCACCACACCCTTGTAATGGCCCACCTCGCCCACGTCCTCGATCTTCAGGTTGATGAACATGGGGTAGATCATCAGGAACGACGCGCTCGCACAGATGGCGATGTTGAACGGGATGCCGCCGAACAGCTTGGTGTTCAGCAGCCCCAGCGCCATGACGACAAAGATGAGCTTGGTCAGGTGGCGGCTGACGAAGCCGGTGATGCGGGATATCGTCGACATCGGGCCTTCCTCTTATTGGGAGATCACGACGGCGGCGATCGTGCCGTCGCCCACGGCGGTGGTGAGTTGCCGGATCCGCTTGGACCGCAGGTCGCCCACGGCATACACGTCGCCCAGGCTCGTCTGCATGTTCTCGTCGGTCTTGATGTAGCCCCACGCGTCCTTCAGCAGCCCCTCGCCGAACCCCTCGGTGTTGGGCACCATCCCCACAAACACGAAGATCCCGTCGGCCTCGAGCGTGGACCGCTCGTGCGTCTGCACGTCCTCGATCTCCACCGCCATCCGCCCGTCGGCCAGGCGCGTGAACGCGCGCGGCTCGGCCAGGTAGCGGATGGCGATCTTCGGGTCGGCCTTCGCGTGCTCCGACGCCACCTTGTTGGCCGTGAGCTCGGCCATCTGGTGCACCATGGTGAGCCGCGACGCGAACTTGGTGATGAAGAGGCTCTCCTCGACCGCGCTGTTGCCGCCGCCGATGACGATGACCTCCTTGTCCTGGTAGTACTTGGCATCGCACGTCGCGCAGTACGAAATGCCGCGCCCGGCATACTCCTTTTCGCCCGGGATGCCGAGCGCCCGCGGCGACGCACCGGTGGCGAGGATCATCTTGCGCGCGTGCAGTGTCTCGATGCCGTCCACCACCAGGCGCCGGTTCTGCAGGTCGATGTCGGTGACGTCGGCCGCCGAGCGGAACTGCACGCCCTGCGCCTCGGCCTGCATGTGCATCTCGTGCGCCAACTGGTAGCCGTTCATCGGCTTGGCAAAGCCCGGGTAGTTCGACACCAGGTGCGTGGTCTTCACCTGGCCGCCGGGCAGCGCCGTGTCCACGATGACGACGCGCATCTTGGCCTGCGCGGCGTAGATCGCCGCGGTCAGGCCCGCCGGCCCGCCGCCGAGCACGAGCACGTCCCAGTCGCTCTCCAGCGGCACCGCCTGGCGCCGGATCTCGCCGGCGCGCTGCGGGGTGAGCAGCGTCTCGAGACCGGCCACCAGCTCCGAGCGCTTCACGCCCCCTGTCAGGCGCGCCGCCGTCTCCACGCCGTCGCGGTAGAACTGCACCGTGGGCGAGCTCTTCACGCCGAGGGCATCGGCCAGTGCGCGGTTGTCCTGGCGGAAGATCTTGATGAACTTCACGTCCGCGCCATACAGCTCAGCCAGCGGCTCGAACTTGGCGGCCAGCGCCTCGCACGGCGGGCACTCCGAGGAGTACCAGTCCACGATCACCGGCCCGCCCTTGAGCACCTGCTCCTCGAAGTCCGCGGCGCCGATGTAGGTGATGGCTTCGGGGTACGTCAGCGTCTCAGGCATGCGTTGCCTCGTGCTCCATTTCGGTTTGGTAAAGATCGAAGCCCAGTTCCATGAGCTCCCTCGGCGTGCGGCAGTCGGGACTGAGGATCGCGCCCGACTTGTTCTTGGCCACCGCGCCGCAGCCGCCGCCGCAGGCCAGCTGCAGGGCGCACGACGTGCACTGCGGGATGGTCGTGACGTTGCGCGAGGACCATTCGGCCGCGGCCGCGCTCAGCGGCGTCTCCACCGGCCAGAAGCGCCCCAGCTCCTCGCCCTCCTTGCCGACCGTCGCCGTGCACGAGTAGATGCGGCCCGTATAGTCGAAGGCCCACTCGCTCTTGGTGGCCGGGCACGAGTCGAACAGGCCGGTCGGCAGCGCGCCATTCTCGAACAGGTAGCGCGAGATCGACAGCGCCGGCCGGTGGTACTCGAGCACCTCGGGGTGCTCCTTGGCCAGCCCGACCACGGCCTCCCACATCGAGAGCCGGTCGAACAGCCGCCCGGCATTGCCCTGGCAGTAGTGGAGCTCGTAGTTGCGGCCGAACTGCGTCTTGAACTTCGGATGGCCCACCCAGCCGCGCGCCTTGGCGATGCGCGCCAGCTCGGGGAGTCCGGCGATGTTCTCGCGGTCCAGCACGGTGCGCAGGTTCACCGGAATGCCGGCGGCGAGCAGGGCGTCGATGCCGGCCGCGATGCGCTCGAACGTGGGCCGGCCGCCGCCCAGCGGGCGCCGCCGGTCGTGGAGCGCGGGCGGGCCGTCGAGCGTCACCTGCACCTCGCGCACCGCCGCCGTCTTGAGCAGCGGCAGGTAGTCGAGGAGCGTGTAGCCATTGGTGACGATGGCGAGGCCGAGCGCCCGCGCATTCAGCTTCTGGATGATGTCGGCGACGTGCTCGTGATTGCCGGGCAGCAGCGGCTCGCCGCCGAACAGCGTGACGTACTTGCGCAGGCCGCGAAAGTGCTTGTCGACGAACCGGAAGAAGGCGTCGGTGGCCGCGGCGCGGTCGGTGGCCTGCTCCGGATCGTAGCCGCTCTGGTAGCAGTAGTCGCAGGTGAAGTTGCAGGCGTAGCTCAGCAGGAAGAAGAGCTGGATCTCCTCCTTCGCCGCGGCCGCCGTGAAGCTCGTGTAGGCCGCGTCGTAGCGCTGGCGCTCTTCCGCCGGGTCCACCCAGTAGCCCTTGGCGGCGAACGCGTCCACGTGCGCGGCCGGCGGCGGCGAGCCCGACGCGACGGCATCGGCCACGTCCCGGTCGAGCAGGTCGGCCTGGCCGCTGAGCAGGTTCACGAGGAACCACTGCTCGCGTCCCCGGACCTGGCTGAAGATGTTGTGCCTGGAGTATTCCATGTCTCTCATTCCACTCGCATCAGGGGGCCCCGCCGGGAACCGCGGACAGGCCGCGGTCCCGGAAGGCTTCCGTGGTTCAGTCGTGGCAGCCGGCCACGTTGGTCGACAGCTTGGCGCAGCACTGCGCCTCGGTGGCGCAGCACGCGTCGTTCTTCTTGATCAGGCTGGTCATTCGTCCTCCCTTGAGGGTTATGCGGGCTTGCGCCCGCGGATGGTGAAGCTGCAGACCTCGATCTCGCCCTTGCCGTAGGGCTCGCTTTCGTCGAGCACCTCCAGGGCCTGGAAACCGGCTGCAACCAGGGTGGCCAGGTACGCGTCGCGGGTGACTGCCCCGCCCCAGCACTCGGCCACCGCATCGGGATCGTTCGCGAACTGCGCCGGCACCTCGTCCGTGGCATAGATGTCGCTCACCACGAAGCGGCCGCCCGGCTTCAGGAACCGGTACGCCTCGCGGTAGACCGCATCCTTGTCCGGCGCGTGGTTGATGGCGCAGTTGGAAATCATGAAATCGGCGCTCGCATCCTCGAGCCCCGTGTCGTGCAGGTGGCGCTGGCGGAATTCCACGGTCGTCAACCCCTGTTCCCGCGCCGACGACGCGGCCGTCTCGACCATGCCGTCGGAGAGGTCGATGCCGATCAGCCGTCCCTGCGGGCCGACCGACGCGACGAGGCTGAACAGCTCGCGGCCGCGGCCGCTGCCAAGATCGACCCCCGTCTCGCCGGGGCGGGCCTCGACCTTGTCGGCCGCGCCGCCGCACGAAAGGTTCGACGTGGTGCAGCAGAGGCCGCTGTAGCGTTCGTTGATCTTCTGTTCGATGGCCGTCTGGTTCATGGCGGGTTCTGTCGGGTTGGTGCGGGGCCGCCGGGTGGCGGACCCGCGGACGTCAGGCAACGCTGGCCGCACCGGTCGGCGCGCCGAGTTCGAGCTGCACCTGCACCTCGGCGCCGTGCACGAGCGTGCCGTGCGCGGGGCAGCTGCGCGCCACGCGCTCGAGCATCTCGGCGTGCTCGGCGGGAATGCCGCCGGGAAGCACGACGCGCACCGTGAACTCGCCGATGCGGCTGGGGTTCTGGGCGCCGCGCTGCTGCACCTCGACGCGCAGGCCGTCGTGCGACAGGCCGCGCGAGTGGCAGTACTGCTGGACGTAGAGGGCGACGCAGGTGCCGAGCGAGACGCCGAGGAGTTCGATGGGCGCGGGACCGGCGTCGGCGCCGCCGCCCTTCTCGGGCTGGTCAACGACGATGCGGTGGGTGCGCACCTGGGCGGCGAACTGCACGCCGCCCTCGTGGGTGATTACGATTGGTTCACGGGTCTTCGGGGCCGACATGACGACTCCCTGCGCAGTGGTGTGTTCGAAGGTCTGCTGAATGTACATATGGCGATATGGTTATATAAATAGGGCCAACCCGCACGGTTGTGTCAGGTAACCCTGCAGGTATTCGGCCCGAAACCCTCACAGTGAACACCATGCCCACGCGAGAACCCACCGCCATTCAGGATCACTATCCCGAGTCGTTCGCCGTCTGTTACGGCTGCGGCCGGCTGAACGCCCACGGGCTCCACGTGCGGTCCGTGCAGGAGGGCGACGAGAGCGTGGCGCGCTTCACCCCGCGCCCCGAACACACGGGGATCGCCGGCTTCGTCTACGGGGGCCTCGTGGCGTCGCTGGTCGACTGTCACGCCATTGGCGCCGCCGCGGCGGCGGCGGAGCTGGCCGACGGTCGCGCCATCGGCGACGCGCCCGCCCCGCGCTTCGTGACCGGCTCGCTGCACGTTGACTTCAAGGCGCCCACGCCGCTGGGCCCGCCCCTCGAGCTCCGCGCGCGCGTGGTCGAGGCGACGGCTCGAAAGTCCGTGGTTGAAGTCACGGTCACGGCGGCCGGCACCACCACCGTGACCGGGCGCGTCGTGGCGGTGCGGATCCCGGCGTCGATGATGGGCCGCTGACGCCGGGGCGCCCGGCTTACGTCGGGCGGTTGATGGTCACCGTGCCCGCGGACGCATCGTAGGTCGTGGTGAAGCCCTGCAGCGCGGTCGGCGCCACGCCGCCCGTCACCCCGCCGCTCTTCGCGAACGACGAGCCGTGCGCCGGACAATAGAACCCGCTCGACGTGATGTCCAGCGGATAGTAGCCGGCGTGCGTGCAGACCAGCGCCACGGCCACGAAGCTGGCGTTGCCGCTTCGGTACAGCGCCGTCGGCGCACCGCTGCCATTGTCCACGCGCGCGACGCCCCCGACCGACGACAGCGCACTGAAGTGGGAGATCGTCACCGTGAGGGGTCCGCCGTAGGCGCCGTTGAACTGGCCACCGGCGTCCAGCGGCGCCGCGCACCCGTCGAGGGCGGCGGCCACCGCCGCCAGCACCGCCGCCGACAGGAAGGTGCGACGGTCGATACCGCCGCGGCAGGAACTGCAGGCAGAAAGCGTCGCGTCGGACGATGCGGTCATGATGAGGGGCCTCGCTGGCGCTCCGGCAGACCGCCCGGCGCGGGAAACAGGATATCTCAGCAGTGAGTAATTCGAATTGCTGGAGATACCCGTCACCGCACCGAAGGTTGCGCCCCCGCGGCGTCCGTCACCGGCAGGTACACCCGGAACGCCGTCCGCCCCGGCACGCTCTCGACGCACACCACCCCACCGTGCGCGCGGGCGATGCCGAGCACCACCGGCAGTCCGAGCCCCCGTCCCGTGAACTTGCTCGAATAGAACGGGTCGAACAGCTGCTCGATGTCGCCGGCGGCGATCCCTCGCCCCGCGTCCGCCACCTCGATGCACGCATACGACGCGTGGCGCGACTGCCAGTCGATGGGGAACCGGTGCACGGCCGGAATCGCGGCGGCGGCAACGGTCGTGACGGCAACGCGGATGTCGCCGGCGTCGTCCCTCCGCGCCTCGCCGGCGTTCGTGACCAGGTTGGCCACCAGCTGCTGGATCTGGTTGGCGTTCGCCTGGACGACCGGGCCGGGCGACGGCAGCTCGGTCCGCAACCCCGTGCCCACCGGCAGCACCACCCGCAGCAGCGGCAGGCACTGCTCGCACGTGACGGACAGGTCCTGCGGCTCGCGCCGGCCGTGCGACTGCCCCAGGTACGTGAGCATCTGCGTGCTCACTTCGGCCGCCCGCCGGGCGGATGTCATGGCGTCCACCAGGCTCTCGCGCCCGGTGGACCGCGCAGGCAGTTCGGCCATGGCCGTCTCCAGGCTCATCATCACCGCCTGAAGCTGGTTGTTGAAGTGATGCGCAATGGCGCCCGCCATGCGGCCGAGGCTCTCCGACTTCTGGAGCTGGCGGTTGGTCGCCTCCAGCCGCTCCTTCTCGGCCTCCGCCTGCTTGCGGGCGGTGATGTCCCGGACGATGACCACGAGTCCGGTTGGCATTCCCTCGGCATCTCGCATGAACTCGCTGTTCACCTCGATGTCGAATACCGAGCCGTCGAGACGGAGTCCGCGATACTCGCTGGCCCCCGTCATCACGCCCTGTCGCCGCAGGGCCACCTGGGCGAGGGGGCGTGCGCGATCCTCGGGGACGATGAAATCAGTGACCGGACGCCCGGTGAACTCCTGCGGGTCGGCGTGGCCGAAGAGCCGGAGGGCCATGGGCGAGACCATCACGATGCGTCCCTCGGGATCGGCGATCGTGATGTCGTCGGGCGACGCCGCCAGGATCGACCGGTACCGCGCCTCGCTTTGCTGCAGCGCCTCCTCGGCCTGCCGGCGCTCGGCCATTCCCGCGGTGAGCTCCTCGTTGACCCGACGCAGGCGGTCGTTCGCCGCGGAGAGCTGGGCCGTGCGCTCGGCAGTCTCCTCCTCGAGGAAGCGGTTGCGCTCCACCAGGTCCGTCAGCGGGTAGACCTCGCCCTCGGCCACGCCCTGATACGGGATGGAGATGCTGCTGTGCGTGATCTTCCAGCCGCCGGGTTCCTTGCGGAAGATCAGCACCAGCCGCGCGGTCTCGCGCGACAGGATGTG
>Ga0334722_10002654_pt1 | contig 19928 bp, 13 predicted proteins | sample C3_bottom_MG_FD_207210 | JGI IMG/M metagenome (GOLD analysis project Ga0334722, IMG submission 207210) | Sediment microbial communities from Yellowstone Lake, YNP, Wyoming, USA - C3_bottom | ecosystem: Environmental > Aquatic > Freshwater > Lake > Sediment | place: USA: Wyoming | collected...
ATAGAGGACCGCCATCCTTTACCATTATACAAAGATGAATTAAATTATCATATTTAAATTTTCTATCATCATCAAAATAATACAAAAAATTACTGTAAAATTCATTAAATTTAGTAATTGGTATATAAAGTATTAAATCTGTATCCTCAAGATTAATTTTCATAACATTTTTCAAGTTTAACATAGTTTTTGAATTACATAATATATAACTATTATTATATTTTTGTTCATCAAAATTGTTGTCATCTACATAAATCGCATAGGGCTCTGCTAAATCTATATTGACTTCAATATTTTTTGGTAAATTTATTAACGGTTTGTCTGTTTTGACAATAACAGTTTTATATACTTTGGAACAACCTATTGGGATAAATCCACCGTGAGTCCAACCTATTACTAATAGTGTACTATTAGTATTATTTTCTGTAATATCATTTAACAATCCAATAATTCTTTCTAAATAACCAACTTTAGGATATATTTTTAAATTATTATATTCAATATGTGGCTCAATTACAAATTCATTTGGGTTTACATTAAAATCATTTCCGTTTAGAGTTATTTTTTCCATTAGTTACTAAAATTAATAAATCTTTAAACCTCTTTTCAAATCTAAAGAATTATGAGAAAGTTTGCTATAGCATACAATAGATAAATGTCTTGTTATACTCCACCTTTTGGGATTTCTTGCCCTCCAGATCCTTGTAATCCTTGTAATCCCTGTCCACCGTGTGGAATACCCTGTATAGTTAAAGGCCCTACAGGCTCTACCGGTCCGACAGGAACTGTTGGTACTGGACCAACTGGTGCTTCTAGTGATGTAACAGGTCCTACTGGTTATACTGGTCCTCTTGGAACTGGGCCAACTGGTGCTCCTAGTGTTGTAACAGGTCCCACTGGTTATACTGGCCCTCTTGGAACTGGACCTACTGGATATACTGGACCTACTGGTGCTCCTAGTGCTGTAACAGGACCAACTGGATATACTGGACCAACTGGACCAATAGGACCAACTGGACCAATAGGATTTACTGGTGCTCCTAGTGATGTAACAGGTCCCACTGGTTATACTGGCCCTCTTGGAACTGGACCAACTGGCGATACTGGACCTACAGGGCCATGTTGTACTGGTTTTACTGGTCCAACTGGACCAGAAGTTTTTATTCAACAGACAGGTCCAACTGGACCATCAGTTCTTATTGAAACAACTGGTCCCACTGGTTATACTGGCCCTCTTGGAACAGGACCAACTGGACCCTGTTGTACTGGTGCTACTGGAGAAGCAGGAGCAACAGGTGCTACTGGAGAAGCAGGATCAACTGGTTCTACTGGACCAACAGGATCAACTGGACCAATAGGATATACTGGACCAACAGGATTTACTGGTGCTCCTAGTGATGTAACAGGTCCCACTGGTTATACTGGTCCTCTTGGAACTGGACCTACTGGACCTACTGGATATACTGGTGATATAGGACCAACTGGGCCAACTGGATTTACTGGTCCTACTGGTCCCTGTTGCACTGGAGCAACTGGAGCAGAAGGCACTGGTGTTACTGGGCCGACTGGACCAACTGGAGAAACTGGACCTACAGGGCCATGTTGTACTGGTTTTACTGGTCCAACTGGACCAGAAGTTTTTATTCAACAGACAGGTCCAACTGGACCATCAGTTCTTATTGAAACAACTGGTCCCACTGGTTATACTGGCCCTCTTGGAACAGGTTCTACAGGGCCAACTGGATCAACTGGGCGCACTGGACCAACAGGATCAGCTGGTTCTACTGGATCATCTGGTCCTACAGGTCCCTGTTGCACTGGAGCAACAGGAATATCAGGAGCTTTAAATGCGTGGGCATTACTAGGAAACGCTTTAACAGTAGATGGCACAAATTTTCTTGGAACTACAGATAATATTCCTTTTAATATAAGAGTAAATAATCAACCTTCGGGTAGAATAGACCAAAATAATCTAAATACTTTTTTTGGTTATTTAAGTAATGTATCAATAGGAGCTGGACTACATAATACAGGAATTGGCGACAGAGCATTAGGTAATAACACATCTGGAAGTCAAAATACAGCGGTGGGGAGTTTATCTATATCAGCCGTTCTACATACTGGTAATAATAATACAGCAGTTGGGCACAATTCACTGCGATATAATTCAAATAAAAACGGCAATACCGCAGTCGGTGCCCTATCGTTATCAAATAATCCTTACTCAGGGGAACTAAATACAGCACTAGGTTATAACGCATTATCTATAGCAACTTCAGCAACGAAAAATACAGCTATAGGAGGAGACTCATTATCAGCATTGACTTTAGGAAGTCTAAATATAGGAATAGGGTATCTCTCTCAAGTTCCTAATCCAGCAGGAAACAATCAAATTGCAATAGGAACTGCTGGCGAGACTATGTATATACAAGGTGGTTTTAATTATAAAGTAGGTACACCTATTACAGCAGCTATTATATTATCTGGCGTTCTAAGCCAATTTTACACAGTTAATGCAACATCAGCTTATACAATAACGCTGCCAACTCCAGGAACTACCTATATTGGAACGGTTATTAATTTCAGAAAAATAGTGGGGATATCTACAATAACTTTTACTAGCTCTACAGCTATAATTCCATATAATTCTCCAACCATCCCCGCCGTCGGACCTACACTTTTAAATTCTAACCAATATTCAACAACAATAATTTGTGATGGAACATTATGGTACCAGATGCAGACTGTATAATTATATAAAAAAAATTATTTTTGTAAAATAAAATTATTTATAACTATTTATAATTAATTTTATTTAATTTTATTTTAATATTCGGGTAGTACTTTACAGGAACAATAGAAGTAGAAGTACAAATTGATAAAATCTAGATTGCTTTTACTTTGTATTATCTTATATTATCATGTTTTCTATTTTTTATTATGTGTGTATTTCCACTTCCTGTTCGACGTTCATGTGGAGGAGGTGGATCGTCTGGTAATGGAGGCTGACCAGATAGGGATAATGGAGTAAATGGTGTTAAAGGGCTCGCACCAGGGCCTAGTGTAAGATAATAATATCTACCATAATACATATTCCACTTCATAGGACGATGTGTACCATATTCTACATATATATCAGCGGCAAAATGTGGGGGTGGTGATGGAGGAGCCCATCCAAAATATCCAGGAGGTATATTGGCAGCACTACTAAATACTTGTGGTTGACTCGCTAACCTATGTCGATGTCTTTCTATAGCTTTTATGGCGTAGTTCTGGGCTGCTATTCGCTGGTCTGTCTCAAAGGCATGTCTTTCCTGTTGATCTCTTATCACAGCTTGACGCCTTTTGCTTTCTAGCAGCTGATGAGCGATTGTACATAATTCAGCTACAATTTTATCAGATTCCCGTGAGGACGTATTTATTGTTTCACATATGCCTATTATTTGAGTATCTAATTTATTTACACTTTCAATAACTCGCTTATTTATTATATCTATATAATAAGACAGATGATCTCGAGAATCTGTGCTAAATACTTCTAATAAATCACTAGAATTATTACGATTGTTTAGATTAAAACTACTTAGTAGTTGTTTAATAAATTCTACTCGTTTATAATTAATAAATCCCTTTACTTCATTTAGTCTTATAAGATTATCAAATGCTAGCATTTGTTGTTTAACAAATGATTCAATATTTGGAACCGCAATATCAATTCCATTTACAGTAAGATATTTAATTGAATTAGTTGATCCTGGTGCTGGATTAGAATACATAGGATCCTTACTCATAACTTGTACATAATTAATTTGATTGCCATTCTCATCTAATTTTTGGCCTGAGCCACCATCATGAACACTAATATCGCAAATTTTTAGCAATTTATTTTTAATTTGAAACATTATAGTAATATTAAATACTCCAGCTGGTCGAGTTTGAAAACTATTTACATATATCTTTAGTTCATCTGCATTTGAAGCATTTGTAATATATGGTTTAATTTTGAGTTCTAATTCTTTTGATGCTTCATTTAATTTTTCCTGTAGTTCTACTTCAAATACTCTAACAAGCTCAATAATGGCAGTAGACTTTGAAATAATTATCTCTTTATCACTGGCTTTGCGAGGCCACCAAACTATATCAATATCTGATGTTTTTTTCTTAATATAATCCTCTAAAACCCCCAGTCTATGCCTTTCTTTAAATGCTCGTAACTTATGGTCATATACGTTTAGTGCGGCCCCACCTACAATCATAATATCATTTGCATCATATTCAATTGAATAACTATTAGTACTTGTCTTACACGGGCTAAAACGCGTTACGCGCATCATATTTGGCTTTATTGTACAAACTTCCTGTCGTAAAGGTATAACCTTTTTTTTATCATTAGTTGCTTCTAAACCTGCATCCTTTATAATCTTATATATATCTGCGATGATTTCAACATCTGATAGAATCTTGGATGAAATTATTTCGTTTGCGTCCATCTTGCCTAATATATGCGTACAATAATATAATATACAAATATATAATTCAAATTTTATAAATATAACAGAAGTTAAAAGAAAATATATTAAATACTTAATTATAATCCAAAGAAATTTGATTTAAACTCTGGACCTATTTAAAGCCGTAACGCAATTTAAACACTCGTTCAAGACTTTATTCCAAGAATGGCCTCCCGCAAGTATCAAAAGCACACTCACCACCAACATATCCTGGAACTCCCAGATACATATGTCGGCAGCACCAAGACCAACGAAGAAACTCGCTGGATCTATGACGCCTCCTCAAACAAGATGATTTGGCGGAAACTCAATTTTAACCCTGGTCTTTACAAAATATTCGATGAAATTCTTGTAAATGCCCGTGATGAATACGTACGCTCTATCAGCACTGCCGATATGACACCCATTAAACATATCGACATTTCAGTTACCTCAAAAGATGGTGATACCTTTATCTCCGTTGAAAACGACGGAGATGGTATCACCATCGACGAAGATAAAGAAACTAATGTAATGATTCCTGAGCTCATCTTTGGTCACCTACTTACCTCAAGTAACTACGATAAAACAGAAGATAAAATCGTAGGTGGTAAGAATGGTTATGGCGCCAAACTTACAAACATTCTTTCAAAACTCTTTACTGTCGATATCCGTTGCCCTTCCTCTGGAAAACAATATAGCCAGAGCTGGTACGATAATATGACTAAGGTTGAAAAAGCCTCCATTAAAAAAGCTGCATCCTCTAAAGGCTTTGTAAAGATTACATTTATCCCTGACCGCAAACTATTCGCTGGTGCATTTCAAGATTCAGGCATCTCTGATGATATGATTGCCGTCTTCCATACCCGCGTCATTGAACTAACTGCACTCGTTGGTAAAGATGTTAAAGTCACCTGGAATGGCACAGTTATTGCCAATAATAACTTTGAAAAGTATATCAAGCTCTTCCTTCGTGATGGTATTGGCGCCAGCGGCTTCGCATATGAAAGCTGCGGAACTCGCTGGGAAATTGGTGTGATTCTCTCACGTCATCTTTACACCGACGATGAAGATCTTCCTGAAGATAAACATATCTCCTTCGTTAATGGTATTAATACCAAGAAGGGTGGTAAACACGTCGAAACTGTGACACGTAAAGTTCTAACCGACTTCTGTGAGTTTGCCAAAAAGAAGAAAGTCGATATCAAGCCAGGACAACTTAAGAACTCTGTTGTTCTCTTTATCAATGCCACTATCGTAAATCCATCCTTTGATAGCCAAAGCAAAGAGTTTCTCACTACTCCCGCATCTGAATTTGGATCCCGTGCTGAATACAGTGGTAAACTCATTGAAACCCTTAACAAACTCGGCCTACTTGATGAAGCCAAATACCTACTCGAAGCCAAAAACCTACGCGATACCAAAAAGACTGATGGCAAGAAGCGTACTGTAATTCGCGGTATGGCAAAGCTTGAAGATGCACTTTGCGCAGGCACCACCAAATCCAAAGAATGTACCCTCATCCTTACTGAGGGAGATTCAGCTGCCACATCCGCTATCTCTGGCCTCAAAGAGGTTGGCCGTGAAAAGTGGGGTGTATTCCCCCTTCGCGGAAAACTACTCAATGTACGTGATATTACTATCCAAAAGTTTAATGCCAATGAAGAACTCACTGCGATTAAGAAGATTCTTGGACTAGAGCAAGGTAAGAACTACAAAGATGTATCTGAACTTCGTTATGGCCGTGTAATGGTGATGGCAGATCAGGATCACGACGGTTCTCACATTAAAGGTCTACTTATGAATCTCTTTCACGCAGAATGGCCTGGCCTTATGAAATCGGGCTTCCTCTGTACTCTCCTCACTCCTATCCTAAAAGCATCCAAAGGTAAATCTACTATCTCCTTCTACTCTATTCCTGAATTTAATGCCTGGAAGGATAATAACTCATTGAGTGGCTGGAAGATTAAATACTATAAGGGGTTAGGTACATCTACTCCAGCTGAGGCTCGTGAATGGTTCAAAGACCTCCACGAAATCAAGTACGAGTGGGATGATAAGACTGATGAATCCATCAATCTTGCTTTCAATAAGAAGCAGGCTGACGATCGTAAGAAGTGGCTCTCACATTATGACCCTACAAAGATGCTCATACCTGAAGACGGTAAGGCTAAATATACTAGCTTTGTAAATGATGAGCTGATTCACTTCTCGAATGCTGATAATATCCGTTCCCTTCCTCATCTCATCGATGGCCTCAAGCCTTCTCAGCGCAAAATCCTTTACAGCTGTTTCAAGCGCAACCTCAAAGAGGAAATCCGTGTAGCACAGCTAGCAGGCTATGTCTCAGAACACGCTGCCTATCATCACGGTGAAGCATCCCTTATGAGCACTATTATTGGTATGGCTCAGACCTTCGTTGGCGCTAACAATATTAACCTACTGCGCCCTGTGGGTCAGTTTGGTTCTCGTCTACTTGGTGGTAAGGATTCAGCATCTCCCCGTTATATCCACACTTATCTTGAGGAAGTGGTTAGTAAGATATTTAGGAAGGAAGATGCCTGTCTGCTAAAATACATCGATGATGATGGTGAATTTGTTGAGCCTGAATACTATCTTCCTGTAGTACCTCTACTTGCTATCAATGGCTCTGTAGGTATTGGTACTGGTTATTCAACTGACGTTCCACCTCATAAACCAGATGATATTATATGTCTACTCCGCCATCGTTTGAATGGCAACATCGATACTCTTGAGGGACGACCACTTGATCCTTGGTGGTGGGGATTTAAGGGTAAGACTACTCGCATAGATGATAATACTTGGATAACAAAGGGTATCTATGAGTTCAACAATGACAAAAAGTCTGTAACAATCACAGAACTTCCCGTTGGAACCTGGACAAAGGACTATAAAGCATTCCTCGATGAGCTCTGCGAAAATGACGACAAGAAGATAAAAGGTGCTAAGAAAGATGCTAAAAAGCTTGAGAAGGGAGGCAGTGTTGGTTCTAAGGGAACGCGTGTTTCAAAAGATGATGATGAACCAGTTGGTATCAAAGGCTTTGATGATCTTTATAATGATATTGATGTTAAGTTTATTCTCTACTTCACAGATGATGGCTATGAAGCAGCAAAGGATGATACTGAGAAGTTTGAGAAGAAGTTCAAGCTAAAATCCTCTTGGAAGACTACAAATATGACGTGTTTCGATACTGACTTCAATATTATAAAGTATAAGACGGTTGGTGATATTCTTGAAGCATTTGTGGTGAAGCGTCTTCCAATGTACGAGGCTCGTCGTTTGAGTATCCTTGAGACACTTAAGAAACAGATTGAGGAACTCGATGCTAAGCGCCGTTTTATTCAAGCTATTCTTGATGATAAGCTGGTACTTCAGAAGAAATCTGATAGTGAAATCGTAGAAGGTCTTAAGAAGTGTAATATCCCACCTCTTTCAAATCCTGCTGCACCTGATGATTATGATTCATATGAGTACTGTGTTAAGATGCGTATTGATCGTGTGAAGCAGGCTGCAGTGATTGAGATGGATAAACAGATTGCAGATAAGCAGACTGAGATTGAGCGTCTAGAAGCAGAAACAGCCTCTTCTCTATGGATGGCTGATCTGGATGACTTTGAAAAGACTTGGAAGGAGATGTCTGATGTACGCTTGGCAGATTCTGTCTCAATTGCGAAGTCTGAAGCACCCAGTGGAAAAGCTCCTCGCAAGAAGAAACCTATTGTATCTAAATAAATCATACTTTGAATAACTAAAAAAAAAAATACAAAGATATATATTTTTTAGTTATAATTACACACTTTATACTTTTAACAAAAGTATTAAAAACTTTTTTTTGCACACTTTTTCCTAAATCTGAATCCAATTTTTGCGAACTTTTTCCCAAAAAGTTCATTACATCTGTGGTTGGAAGGGGAGTGAGCGAGTACCAGCCGATGACATATTTAGTGGTTGTTGTAATGGTACTGGTAAGTGTGAGATGTCATTAATGTAGTAGTTATATTGCTCAATTTCAGACATTATACGGGGTGCAGACCATTTAATGACTAGCTGATTAAGTTCATTGAGTTGCCCCTCAATGTTAAATTCATTATTTTTAGCATATTGTAAATACATTGCACGCATAACCATTTTAAGTTCATCTACATCTTGATCATCAATTACATACTTTTTAGGACCGCTCATACGGTAAATCTCTTTTTTGATTTCGACTTGAATCAAATTAGCATTCTTACGTGTAAAGAATGCGTCAGAAAGAGCTGTATGGTCCCAGTTGCCCCGGAGCATATCACTTGAAAAGCTCTTTTCTGTTTTTTGGGGATAACTGAAGCCAGCCGAATCCGGTACGGGAGCACCGCTAGCGCCTTCGCGAAGATTAAAATTGACTCTACCATTTTGACCACCATAACCATAGGCGGTATACGGGAGCTGAAAATCAGGGATTGGAGCACCGGCTGTTGAAGACATTCTATCCACCTCCTGTGTTTTTTTTCTAAGCTCTGAATATAAAATGTCCTCGACTCAGAGCTTCTTAAGACAACGCGTACTTGGTGCACGAGCACTTCTTGTTGATACTACTAATCTATACGTAATGGTCGCCTCATCTGGTAACTATGTTGGTAACTACCCCCCCGCTGTAATGGTATCATTAGCTACTGCGGCAGCCTCCGTTTTGGGCGCTCTTGGTGCAACTGCATACGCACGTGATATGGGTAAGACCGTGGTTGCAGGTATTGCGACATCCACTGCTGGCACCACAGTTGGAACTGTGGGCGCCTTCCGTCAAGTACAACTACTCAAGCCTGTTACTGTGCAATACCCAACATCTGTAACTAACTTTGGCGTACTAGGTCAACCCGCTGGTACTTGGAGCGTTGGTGATTCTGGCTACAATACCTTCTTCATCCCTGAGGTTCTTGGTGGTGTTCTTGCCAGCACTGCGGTTGTTGGCGGTGGTACGGCTGTTACGCAAAACAGCGCGACGCTCATCCCAGACGGACAGCTCTAAACAGTTTTATTTATTGTTTATTCTGGTTTTGGTTACTAAATAATTTTTTAATATAATTTAATATTTTATAAATATTTCATTATTTTCATTTACTTTTATCTTTAAAGATATATTTATTTAAATTATAAGAGACCGGCTAAAAGGTAATTAGGCATCTTATAAAATAGTTGTAAGATATTAGAGAAATGTTCAATATCTATTTAGGAATTTACATTGTTGTCGCTATCGCAATAATTGCTGGCGGTACATTTAAATTAGTAGGAGGAGGCCAAACACTGGGTGGAATTTTGTTCCTTATTGGTGCTCTTACTGTTTTTATTGTATTTGGCTTAAAATGGTTTGGGAAAAAAGGAGCGTTATTCTCTGAAACTCCGGTTTCGTGGCCAACCACAATCAATACCTGCCCTGACTACTTAGTATATTACGGACGTAAATTGGCAGATGGTACTACACAAGATTCTTGTATCGATACAATTGGTGTATCTAAGAATGGCTCAATAAAGGTATTCCCTAAAGGTGATGTCCCAACCAGCGATGAGTATTACTTCTCACTTGCTACAAAGAGTTCAGATCCTGCTGCTAAGAATGCTGAATTGTGCCAACGTACTATTACAGCTGGTTTAACTTGGGAGGGAATTAGTAACGGTGAAAGCTGTATATCTCCCAATGGCCCTGTTGCGCCTGGCGGCGGTGGTAGTGGTAGTGGTTGCCCTGCTTAGCTAATACAATAACGACAAAACTGTAAGACACATTATATATTTATGTATTTTTAATAAAAATATATAAATATATTTTGTAATTTAACTATTTATTTTATTACTCTTTATCATTTTTAAAGAATGCCATCATTTTCTCAATCACTTCCATTTCGGCTTTAGTTGGCACTTTGCCAGGGAATGATGGAAGTGGATCAGTAAATCTACGAATTGTATTTTCATCAGCTACATTTTTCTTAGGCGCTTCGCTAAGGAGTAGTTTCTTGGAAGTATTTACTTTATCTGATTCCATCTTGAGAGTTCTACGTTGAAGCTGCTGCTTAGCTTTCTTTGGTGTCTGGTGTGAATTCAATTTTTTATTTGTTCTGGCTCTTCCTTTTTCCAAGGTTCTATTCTTAATTGTTTTACCTCTTACCTTTGTATTTTTAAAGGTTCTATGTCTTAACATTCCTGGAACTGTACTAATTACTCTTCCTCCCTCAGTTATTGCTGCAGCTTCTAGAGCAGGTAGGGGCACTGGTAAAGACACTGGTGGAGACACTGGTACAGCAGGTAAGGGTACTGGTGGAGGAACAGCCTTTCCATTTTTTAAGATAATTGTCTTATCTACAATTCTATTCTTCCAGGGCATAAATGTATCATATGTAGTTGGTATATCTATATCAATTGGCAATACAACAAGGTGCTTATATATAATTTTACCATCTGCTGATTCAGTTTGTTTGACAAACTTATATCTATGATATGGATTTAATAGTATCTCATTTTCAAGTTTGTGAAATGATATCGGTTTAACATCTAGAAAACTACAATTAGGATGAAGATAAAATACATAAATTTTTTGTTTATATGTACTATTACTGACATTATAGCTTGATCCAAAACTTAATGCTACACTTGATGTAATAGATGTAGAAGAAAATGAATTAATATAATAAAACCTATCTGTATTTTCCTCTAAATACCACGTCTTAGTACCTCTATATACTTTAACTGGTTTATCAGTAATACCTTTTATTTTTCCTAAAGCATTAAATAAATTTACAAAATAATAGTATACTACTCTATTATTATAAACTATAACAGATTCCTCGTTATTAAGAGGAAACTTATCTTGTATCCATTTATATATCACACTAGTTTTATCTGGATGACAGAGCAGATTAGTATATAAAAATCTATTAACAGCATCATATCCATTGCCTGTATAATTTTCTATAGCTTTAATATCAACTAGTGTAAGCTTACTAATATTACTAGAAAAATTAGATGCAGGTGTATTAGCTATCAGCGATAATTTTGTTATATTATTACTATTTTTAGTAGGTTTTAGAGGAGTATTATAGCTAATTTTATATTCTGGATGTTTCGAAAAAAATTCATTTAAATTGATCCTTTCTCCTTTTGCGTGTGTTTTAGCTACATAATCTTTCCAATTTGCATTTTCTTTTGCTTTTGCTTTTGCATTTGTTTCAACTGCATTTGCATTTGTATTTGCATTTACTGCCGATTCTACTTTTGTGTGTATTTGAATATTACTATATATAGTAGGTTTTACAAGAGTATTACTAATTTGAGATAATATAGTTTTATTAGTAGGGGATGGAGCACTGATTGGAATAGTATGAGAATTAAATTCTTTTTGTATTGTGTTCATTATAGCCTTTTTTGTATTCATTATTTTTTTAAGATCTCGTTGAAGTAATATTATGTCTTGTGAATTATGATTATTAGATTTTACTGACAGTGCTTCATCATAAGCTGACTTTGCTTTATCATAAACTAATTTTGCTTCTTTATAAGCATCTGCATTTGTTACTCCAAATATAGAAGAAACTGAACCTGGAGTTATACTAGTAGGTGTTACTCCTAAATAAGTATTTAAAAAACCTTTTATCGTAGGTTCATCATCATCTCCATATTTCGCTTTAAAATATTTTTTAAGAGCTTCTTTTTGTGCGGGGGTTTTACCCTTTGTCATATGATTATAAAAATCTTGATACGATTTTGGTAATGTATTTGCGTTTACTGTGTTTACTGCTTTTACTGCTTTTACTGCTTCTGCTTTTACTGCTTCTGCCTTTACTGCATCTGCTTTTACTGCTTCTGCTTTTACTGCTTCTGCTTTTACTGCTTCTGCCTTTACTGCGGCTACTATAGTATTTTCTGTATTTGCATTATCTGTAATTTTTTGAAAGAATGTATTTGTAAGTATGTTTTTAGTCACATTTTTACCTTTTTTTGTAACAGGATTATTAATACTAACTCTAAATCCACGTCTAATATATTTCTTCATACGATTAATTAATACTTGACTTCCTTCAAATAAAAGTTTTAAATAATGATTCTCTAAAAATCCTTTTTTTGTTTTAACATGTTCAGGGTATGTCATATATACATTCTCACCATCATACCAGTTCTCACAAAATGTTAAATCGAAATTTTGTACAACATCTTTTGGTGTTCTGTCACCTTTTACTTCTACAATATCCATTTCTGCATAATGGTCTGCATCTATTTCTCGTTTGTACTTAGTTACAGATACAATACCATTCTTATTTAAAAACCCTGTTGGCGATGCCAAATGTGTTACATGAGATGTTTCATCAAATAATTTAGACATTATACCTCTAAATACTGCTGTATGCGCAGTTGGAACATAAATATCTATATCCACTGATTTTTCATCTACAAATGTTCCAATTGCTTTTAATAAAAAACCACCACTAATAATCGCGTGATTATCTTTTAATGTTTTATTAAGAAATGCTAATAATCTTTCGTCTGAATTTCCTGCACCCTTATTTTCATTCTTAAAATTCTTTAACCATCCTGATCTAAAAAACTTTATCAATGCTTTTTGTACCTCAGGTATATATTCAGGCGTTGATGTTTCTTCCACTGTATTCTTGAAAGGTTCTTCATTTACCCATACCATTTTGCCAATTAAATAATCCATTCTCCCCCTCATAATTTCTTTAAGTTCTTTTGGCGTGAATGACAAAATTAATTCATAATTTGGAACAATTATCGTTTCAATCTGTTCATTAATATCTGTATCTGTTAAATCTCCAAAAATTGCAGCTGCCCTTGGTGCTATACTCGGATCACGCATTTTAACAATTTCAGTTACTGTCTTACCAAAATTCTTTGAACCACCTTGTGCTCTAAATGTTAATGAACCACCATTATCAATACGAACTGCTGATGAGCCATCCGCTGGAAGTAGAATATTGTCTTCAAGTAATCCAATAACATCCCAGTTTGCTAAAAGAGCATCAACAATAAATCCCTTTTGAAGTTCTTTCTTTGCTTTTGTTCGTTCAGCAATTGTAGCATCAGCAAGTGATTTACCATTAATATATTCAAGAATTAATGCCTTATTTGCAATATCTAAAAAGTGTCTAGGCACAGGAATACCTAATGCCTGATAAATATCATCTACGATAGATTCTGATTGTACTTGAGGAAAACCGCCCTTACCTTTCTCAGATTTCTTAATAACCCATTTCTTATCCGTAGTATTTTTATATAGTTTAGCCCCAGTTGACCCAGATAATACTTTCGCATTTGGAGTCATATTGCTAAATGGAGGAATATTAGCAGCACTCATCTCTCTAATCATACGGCATATTTTAAATAAATAGCATAAATTATATTATAAGTATAGAACAATGTGGACGGAAAAAGATAAAACACTATTTACAATTGTTAATAATTTTGGTGAAAAAGATCTAGAAGCTCAAATTGAACAAGCTTCAGATAAATTCTCACATTTAAAAAAACGACCAGATTTTTTTACTATATTTGGGTTTTATGATCTTACAAAAGATGAATTTATTTGGCAAAATAAAATGAATATATTATCATATGACTTTTCTAAAAAATATCTACCAATATTTGATTCAGATGAAACACTTAAAAAGTTATTTGAACCCATTGTAAAGTTTGATAAGAAAGATATGAATATAATACCCTATTTAATGGAGGCTCTAAATGCTGAATATAGTGTTGTTCGTTTCAAAAGTCATACCGCATATATGTATGCTCTTGTTAAACTTGATGATATAAAAGAGACATTTAATTTTGATGAATTTGATGCAGCTCTGTTTTTTTATAGATACTTTGAAAATATTGATAAAAAGTATAAATCTAAACAAAATACACAAAAAAAACAGAAGAAACAGAAGAAGCAAAGAAGCAAAGAAGCAAAAGACAATCAACAGACATATAAAAGTAAAGATTGTGTCTGAATGTAAAGAAAAATTAGTATAGAGATCTTAGTATGGTTCGTACTAGTTTACCTGAAAGAGATACAGCGTGTCTTCATCCAGAAATAGAAGAGGCTATGCTAAAATGGCTAAAAACACGATCACATCCAGCTTTTCTTCTAATTGGACCACCTGGTGTTGGTAAAACAACAATGGTATACAGAGTTTCTAAACAAGCTCATTACTGGATTCAAGAATTTAATGCCAGTCATACTCGCACAGGTTCCAGTTTTAGACAAACTATTATGCCACTTCTTATTGAAACTGGTGTTTCAAAATGGATTCATCCAACTACACCTAATGGTAGAGCAGTGCTATTAGATGAAATGGATGGTTTATCACAGGGTGAGAAGGGTGGTCTTCAAGAGTTACTAGATTATCTTAAATCTAAAAGAAACTTTGTAGATGATTGTCCCTTAATTCTTATTTGTAATATTTTGGAGGGACGTATTATGCAACAGCTATTGAAATATTGTTGTGTCCATTATGTAAATATGCCCAAGAAGGAGAAACTTATTGAATTCTTTAAAAAAGATATTCCAGATTCATTATATCAATTAGGAGATATTCGAAAAGTATCGCAAAGTCTAATATATAATGATAAAAATGGTATATATACACAAGGAAAAGATGCGAATCTTGATGTAAATATTCATGTAGCGATTAGAGCGGCGTGGTTTACTTTATTTGAAAATTGGGGTGATAATGATGAACTAGATCTTGAAACTAAAGATGCCAACTTAGCTGGCCTATTATTTCATCAAAATCTACCCCTCTTTCTAGAAAAAATGCCATTTGAAATATATGAAGAAATTCTAGATTACTTACGTTGGAGTGATCGTGCTGATTTTTGGGCATTTTTCCATCAATGTTGGAATCTTCTCCCACTATCCTATCGGCTTAAACTCAAATATCCAAATCTCCACCTACAAAACTTCGAAAAACCTACCAAAATTCCTGAACCATCTGAACTTCAATATACACTTGTTCTAACTAAACAATCCGCACTGTTTAATGCTTGGAAGGAGATGAATCGTGTATCGAATGAGTATGATATTCCTTTTCGATGTGTAACTCAATGGGCGACACATCAAACAGGTAAATTGTATGATACTCTCGGTGTTAAACTTGAATCTCAGAATTCAATTGAATTATCTTTAGGGGCTGCTTCCTCCCAATCCGCTGCGCAGAGTGGATCAAAACCTGCCTCAACTCGAAAACGGGTAGTTCGTGGAAAAAAATCAGATGCGAAGTAGCCGCCAATGATAACCCTCTTATTAAATCAATATTTGATACAAATAATATATTTGTTCGACCCTCCTGAAAATTCTTTACAGTCTTAAGCAGTGAAAATAGATTGCCTTCTATTCTTTCTGCCTTTAAACCTAATTTATCCATCTCTTCGAATAATTGATAATAAATATTATCAAATGATGAATAAATTATAAACTTTCCATTTTTATTATTATTTAATATATCTAAACACACTTCCGTTTTATTTCTTGCTAAAATTCTCTCCTCTTCTGTTAACGACTTTAAACAACAAATATTATTCATTAATAATACTTCCCTACACGTTGGACATTTTTGGTTAACTATCATATTTCTTAAAAGACATTTACCACAATATATATTATAACAACAGTTCACTATTGTTGAATACTCAGTATGATCTAAACAAATTACACAGTCACTCTCTTCTACTTTTCTTCTAATTAAATTATGCTTCACTGTTGGCTGATTTACTATATAATCCTCTAACTCTCTAAATTCTATATTTAAAGCTTGAAATAAATTAGGAATCTTTGCTGAATTAATATTCGGCTCTATATTACGTGCCAAATAATAACTCGTTAGAGAATTTAATGATATATTCGGCCTACAATGTAATATATCATTCGTTATTGCTGGCAAATTAATACTTGTCTTTATTAAATCCAGTGAATTTCTTATTACAATACTTCCTCTATTTTGATGAAAGAATGGCACATATTCCTTTAAAAATGAAGATGATACTAATTGACCCTCATAGTGAACATTTATATTATCTAATAACCACTGCTCTAATTCTGGATTTAATTTAACTCGATCTCTTAAATAATATAAATTACTTTTAACAATCGATGGCATTTTAAATATAAGTGGTATCCAATTATTAGTTACAAACCATAGAAATTGAAATCTTAGAGGTGGATCCGATGAATTTATATATATTGACGATGCCTCATCTATTATTACATTATTCCACTGAATACCATGCTGAACTGCGTATTCTTGTACATTTTTATAACACTTATTCGTCGTTAATATAAAATTACTATTCACCATACTCTGTGCTAAATCAGTACCTCTAATAATACGTTTTGTTTCAATTGGTACATATGGTATTGTAGTATGTTGTGCTATTTCTTGTCTCCATTGACCAAATAAACTATGAGGAACTATAATTAAATTCGTCGATGATGCGTCTGATAAATGATATAATTCGTGAGAGAAAAAATACTTTGAAGAATTATTTGTTAATTCACACGTCATTCTTGGAAATGTTGCAACCTGACTAGCCAAATAGGCTAAAATACTCAAGGTTTTTCCAGTACCTGCTGGATCCCCTACAATTCCAATTTTACCATTAATTGCTTGATTTCCTAATAAAAATCCACGTGTCATTTTATCGCGATATATATGCATTCCATTTACTAACGTTGACTGATGTGGAAATAATTGTGTTTTAATTACCGATGCCTGTGTTAGCACCTTACTAGGTATAAGCGTGTTATTATATACATTATTTAAAATTACTAACTTCTCATACAAAAATCCATCTGTCATTTATCTTCTCTAATTAATATTTTGTTATTAATATTCTTTAGGCAGTTATAGACTCAAATAAAAATCCCGTATCTTCTTATCTTTTACTAAATCCTCCAATTTATATGTACACTCTTTAAACTTTGATTGAAATGTTCCCATTCTCTCCAAATGCTCATTACGTAATTCACTCTTATCCGCAGTATTATCTGTATGACATATTACTAAAATTGTACTTAAAGGATTTAGCTGAATCATAGGATGTTTAAAGTTTTCTAGAAATGTTATTTCTTCTGCCTTTGTTACATACTCATCATATTTATGCTTATCCGCATACGATTTTCTCCAAGCCATCGTCCCATTCGTTGCGTGTGTATCCATATAGGGCCCAATTGTATATAACTTTTTAGTATCTAAATAATATAAATTCATTTCTGAACTTCCTGCCAGATCGATCTTTGGATTCTTTCTAAATACTTCAACCGCCGCAGAAACTCTATCTGGTGGATAATAATCATCATCATCCATCGCCACAATTATTGAACCCCTTGCCTCTTTATTTAATAGGTTTCTCTTCGCCCCTAAACGCATCTTTTCATCTATGCGAATATATCTAATATTTGGTATCTCCTTAGAAACCTCCTGAAATAAATCCTCTACCGATCTTCGACCATCATCTATAATTATCCACTCCATCTTTTCCTTTGGGTATGTCTGAGCTTTATATATATCGATTAATGTTGGAATAAACATACGACGATTATATGTTGGTGTAACCACTGATACTTCAATCATCTCTATCTCTTTCATACTCTAATTATTTTAAATCCTAGTTAGTAGGATTATTATTATTAGCTGGTGGAGCAGATGGCACTGGTGGAGCAGATGGCACTGGTGGCGACACAACATTTCCTACCATTTTATTACTTTGATTTGCTTTAAAATTAATAGCAGAACCTGATAAATCGTGTAAATGTGATAAATCATATTGTATATTCTTTATATCTTCCACAAAAAGAGGAAGATTCTTAATCTTATCAAAATCCTTAAAAGATTCTACCAAAGACTCCCAATACCCTTTCATTACTTCTGGCAACTTGAGCGCAGCCTTCTCCGTCTTTGGATACGTAAATGGATACATAAAGAACGAAGAAAATGATGACATAGGTTTATACGTAGTTATTGGAAGTAAAGCAAAAATAGTTGGCATTATATTCTTCTTTGGTCTATCCGTCATATTATTTACATAATAGCTATAGGATCCTTTAAAAATATAATACAAAGATAATGAAATTGCTGCAGTCTGTGAGTAAATACATATGGCCAAAGTAACAATGAAAAATATAATGCGTATAGGCACAGCATAAATTATCAATTCATTTGTAACAATCATTGCAAGCATTACAGCAATAAATGGGAAAAATATCTTTTTTAATATATCTAATGTCTGATTACCAACCTTTTTGGCAAGTCGTACAGTATTAAACTTATTAGGGTCTGATGGGGTTCCTCCACCTCCATTAGTATCCGTAGTTGTAGTATTAGTGCTGTCTTTCTTCTTTTTAGCCTGCTCTTCAATAAACTTATTGGCATTTGGATCATATACTGCCTTATGTAAATTGTATTTTAACTTGTTTGTTAAATTACTAAATAATGAACTAGTACTGCCTTCATCAACAGGACTATTGCTATTGTCACTGGTATTATCACTGGTATTGTCTCCTGCCCCATTATTAGTTGTGTCACTATTATCTGACATTCTAAGACCTGTCTCGATTTTATTATACCCTTATATATCTCACTAAGACGGAGGAAGTTATCCTTATAGTGCATACTTGAGACCACCTGTACCACCTGATACACTTACCCAGTTTAGATTCTCAACAAATACTGTTATGTCATACTGATAAAATGAATTTGCTGGTAATGGGTATACATTCAAATCTACTTGGAATAACTTAATACGACTGCTATTAATTGTACCATCAGGCTGTGTTGAAGGAGAATGAAGACCAAACGGATACACCAACAATTCTGGGTCTGGAATACCCGTTAAATACTTCCAAGGTACAACTTGTGTAAAGTATTCAATCGGTTTCTCTTCTTGTAATAAGTTACCATCGCCTAATACTGAAAATGCCCGCATAATAGAGCGCTGACCATTGAGTACAAAATTACCTGTAGCAGATGTAAGATTTACATTTGGTGGCCATCCACCTCCTGCTGGAATAAAGGGTGGTTTAAGTGGATTTAACCAATTAGAAAAGTTGGAGACTTGATTTCTATATAATAGAGAATCTGAACGACGTGGTATAATTATCATACGCTCAATAGGATTATGTGTCTGTAATTCTACAAGCTGACGTGATGTTATACTAGGGAATTGATATGTTGTAATTTGTCGTACTAAGTATTGTAAGGGTTGATCTGAAAATTGTGCTCTCTCTTCATCTGTCAAATATACATAAGTCATCTGAATTCTTGGATTTAGAGGCCACGTATTTAATAGTGGATTAGGTGTACCAATATCCGTCAAAAAATTATTTATTGTAATATCTGAAATATCAGATACAGACGTATAATACACATTTTCAGGCTGTAGAGAAATAGGCGA
>Ga0334722_10002655_pt1 | contig 19925 bp, 15 predicted proteins | sample C3_bottom_MG_FD_207210 | JGI IMG/M metagenome (GOLD analysis project Ga0334722, IMG submission 207210) | Sediment microbial communities from Yellowstone Lake, YNP, Wyoming, USA - C3_bottom | ecosystem: Environmental > Aquatic > Freshwater > Lake > Sediment | place: USA: Wyoming | collected...
CACGGACTCGCGCGGACCTGTCATGACGATGCCCAACCGGCGACGTTCTAGCGGCAGATTGAAACTCTTGTCTTCCGGCAATTCAGTTGCGGCTTCGCGCGGCAGGAGCGTATCATCCGCGGTGCGCTGATAGAACACGGGACCGATTTCAAATGCGGCAACGCGCGGACGATATCGTAAATTTGCCGCGGCGTGGTCAAGCAAATTGACCAACAGCGTTTGGCGCAACGCCGAACGATCCGGGCTGATTGGGTTTTCGATGCGGACATATTCGCGCGTTGGAATCGCCGGATGAGCCGACCCAGGCAACGTCAACAGTGCTTCACGCTCCGATGTGGTGAAGCGGTACGTGATGACATCCTGCAAGCCCGCGTCGATCAAAATGTCGCGCGCCTGTTCATCCTGTTCGAGTTCGATGTTCGTTTTTTGCGGCGGCAGTTCGTCGTTCATGCGCGAAATTGGAATCTTGTCATAGCCGTACAGCCGCGCGATTTCTTCGACAAGGTCGTGTACGCCGGAAACGTCGAGGCGATGGTCGGGCACGGTGACCTTCAAGACGGACGACGAACGACCGCTGACCGCTCGCCGATTTTTGCGGTCTGTCGTCTGTCGTCTGCGGTCTGGCTCGACTTGAAATTCCAAACTCTCAAGGTATTTGATGATTTCTTTCGTCGGAATTTCCACGCCCAGTTGGCGTTTCACTTCAGAGACCGGCAACGTGATGACGATTTTCTTTGGCTTGTTCGGATAGTTGTCGATGATACCCTTCGCAATTTCGCCGCCACCTAATTCGCGCATCAACTCAATCGCGCGCAACAATCCGGCTTTGGCTTGCGATGGATGCACGCCGCGACTGAAACGATAGCCCGCTTCCGAAGCCAGGTGTTGCGCCGCCATCGTTTGGCGAATGTTGATAAATTCCCAGGACGCCGCTTCGAGCAAAACACTTTTCGTGTTCGCGTCCACTTCGCTTTCCGCGCCGCCCATGATACCGCCAATCGAGAGCGAACCTTTGGTGTCGCACACGAGAATCGTGAACGGATCAAGTTTGCGTTTTACGCCATCGAGCGTTTCGAGTTCTTCCCCAGGTTTCGCAAGCCGCGTACTGATGATCGGCGAGCCAGTGGCTCGCGCTACTAATTTATCGTAATCGAAAGCGTGGAGCGGCTGACCAACTTCGAGCATGATGTAATTGGTCACGTCGACGATGTTGTTGATGGGACGCATCCCCGCCATCAGCAATCGGCGCTGCATCCAGAACGGCGATGTTTTGATCGATGTGCCTTTCAACAATGCGGCGGTGAATCGTGGATTGAGTTTCGGCTCACCAATGACAATATCGATTTGACCGGCAATCGGCGCGCCTTTCGCTGTAACTTTTTGCGGCAGGGGGCGCAACGGTTGCCCGGTGAGTGCAGCCACTTCGCGCGCAATGCCGATGACGGACGCGCACCGCGCCATGTTTGGATTGATCTTGATGTCGAACACAATGTCGCCGAGATAATCGACGAGCGGTGTGCCGACCGGCGCATCGTCAGGCAAGAGAATGATGCCTTCGTGCTCTTCGCTCATGCCGAGTTCTTTTTCGGAGCAGACCATCGAGCCAGATTCGATGCCGCGAATTTTCGATTTTTTGAGCGTCATCAACTTCCAGCCCTCGGCGTGTCCATCGAACAAGCGCGAACCTTCGAGCGCGAGCGCAACTTTGTAACCGCTTCCGCCGACCTTGATATTCGGCGCGCCGGTCACCATCTTGATCGGCTCTGCCGCGCCGTACGCAACATTCACGAGCGTCAAGCGGTCGGCGTTTGGATGTTGCTCGACTGAAAGAATTTCGCCGACGAAAATCTTGTCGCGATCCCAGGAGATCTCCGGTCGCTCGCCGGTGGCGCGCGAACCTTGCGGACGCGCAATGCCGATGTATTGCATGTCTTCGACTTCCAAGTTAGCGAAGGTGAGTTTCAGCGCCAACTCTTCCGGCGAAATTTTGATGTCGACATAGTCTTTAATCCAGCTTAATGGTAGTTTCATAGCTGCCTCCAATAAGCCAATGTGCCAATGTGCCAATGAGCCAAATAATTTTGGTCATTGGACATTGGTCAATTGGCTCATTGATTTAGAATTGTTCGAGAAATCGCAGATCATTGCCCCAGAAATATCGAATGTCCTCAATGCTGTGCTTCAACATGGCGATGCGTTCGGGACCCAAGCCAAACGCAAAGCCGCTCCATTCGTTCGGGTCATAGCCGCCGTTGCGAAGCACGGTCGGATGAATCATTCCCGCTCCCAGGATTTCAAGAAAGCCGGTGTACTTGCAAATGCCGCAGCCCTTGCCATCGCAAATGATGCACTCGACATCCATCTGCGCGCTTGGCTCGGTGAACGGAAAGTGATCGCCGTAGAATCGCACAGGACGGTCGCCGTACATCCGCCGCGCAAATTCTGTCAGCGTCCCTTTCAGATCGGCAAAGGTGACGTTGCGCCCAATCGCAATGCCCTCGACCTGATTGAATTGAATTTCATAACGCGCGCTGATTTGCTCGTACCGATAACACATTCCAGGGAGAACCACGCGCAAGGGTTGTGTGCCATTCTTGCCCAGTTCGCGCATCGCACGAATTTGCCCGGGCGATGTGTGCGTGCGGAGCAACACGCGCTGATTGGTCTCGGCGATGTAGAACGTGCTCCAATTATCGCGCGCCGGATGATGCGGTGGGATATTGATCATCTGAAAATTCATCACGTCCGACTCGACCTCACGCGAGCGAAACACTTGAAAGCCCATATCGCCCCAGAGGCGATAAATCTCGCGCAGGTTGGCGTTTGCCGGATGCAATCGTCCGCGTTGAACGAAGCGACCTGGGAGTGTAATGTCGAGCGGCTCCGCTTCGAGCGATTCGCTGAGCGCGCGCTGTTTGATCGCGCCGATCTTTTGCTGATACGCCGATTCGAGCGCGCCTTTCACTTCGTTCGCCAATTTACCGGCGGCGGGTTTTTCTTCTTTCGATAACGTCCCCAGTTTCGACATTTCGGCGGACAGCAAGCCGTTGCGTCCCAGGAACTTGACGCGCCATTCTTCCAGCGCGGCATCGTCCCAGATGTGCGACAGTTGTTCGAGTGAGTCGGTGCGTAAGCGATTTAGTTCATCGAGCATGGCTACCTCCTAATATCAGTGAGACAGTAGATCGGTTGGACAGTGGAAGAGTAAGATAGTAAAACAGTTAAACAGTAAGACAGTGGGATAGTAAGACAGTGAGACAGTAGGTCAGTCGGACAGTGAAGCAGGATCGATAAAATATTCTGCTGCCGACTCACGCAATGATTTCGATTCATCCCAGAAAGTATCGGCGCGTTCGATCATTCCACCTAACATGCGACCAATTTCTTTGCATTTCTCCATCATCACATCTGATTGCGCCGGATTGATATATCCACAGTCCAATGCAGTGCTAATCCAATGTTGGGTTTCAAATTGCTCACCATCCGAGTCCGTTAGTTTACTCACAAAATGTTTGTCGTAGCGGCGTTTTGCCCACGCCTCTGCAATATTTGCACCAATTGAACGCGAGGATCGACGGATTTGATCGGTCAACGAAAAGTTCTCGTCTCTTGGAAAAGCCCGCGACAAGTGAAAGATCTCGCGTTGAAACACACGCGCCTTTTGATAAACGATCAGGTCTTGAAAACTTGCTACACGTGGCAGACTCATCTTCTCCTCCTCCAATTTTATCGTCTCACTGTTCTACTGTCCCACTGTCTTACTGTCCTACTGTCTTACTGTCCTACTGTCTCACTGTTTCACTGTCCCCTGTAATTCCTCAACTGCGGCGCAAGCCACGCAACAAGTGCAACCGCGATGACCGTTGCCACGCCGCCGCTAATCACCGAGAATGGCGCGCCAAACAATGCCGCGACAATGCCTGCTTCAAGATTTCCGAGTTGCGGACCACCCATAAAGAAAATCATATTCACCGAGGTCATGCGTCCGCGCAAATGATCCGGCGTCGCCAGTTGGCGAATCGTGTTGCGAAGAATCGTGCTGACGGTGTCGGATGCGCCGACGAGCGCGAGAAAGAAAAATGAGAGCACGAACAATTGCGAAAACCCGTAGAATATTGTCGCCACGCCATACGACGCGACCGCTAAAAGCAATATCGCGCCCTGGCGTTTGATATTGCCTGCGCGCGCCATCAACACTCCGGCGATCACTGCGCCCACCGATTCCGCGCCGTACAAAATGCCCAGTCCTTCCGGACCCACTTGCAAAATATCTTGCGCGAAAATCGGCAAGAGCGCAGACGCCGACGAGAAAAATGTGGCGATGAAATCGAGCAACATGGTTGCCGTGATGATTTTCTTGCTAAAAACAAATTTGATGCCTTCAGTTAGCGAATCGAGATTGACCTTTGCCACGCCGAGATTTTTTTGTGTTGGCGTGCGCATCAATAAGAGCGCAACAATCACCGCGAGAAACGACAGCGCGTTGATCCAATACACCGCGCCGACGCCGAGACCGGCAATCACAAACCCCGCCAGCATCGGACCCATGATCGACGCGACTTGCATGTTGATATTGTTCAACGACATCGCGTTCGTCAAATGTTCTTTGCGCACGAGATTGGGCGCAAGCGCCTGACGCGCGGGACCGTCGAATGCACCGGTCGCGGCAGTGGTGGCTGCCATCGCATAGATGATGTACGCCGTGATGATTCCGACGTCCGTAGCAAAACCTAGCATCGCCGCAAAGATCAGCATTAGCGTTTGCGTGATGAGCATCAAGCGGCGGCGATCATGCGCGTCCGCCACCACGCCGCCAAACAATGAAAAGATAATGATTGGCACAATTCGCACTAGCCCGGTCAATCCCAGCATCACTGGCGAATGCGTCAGGTTGTAAATATGCCAATTGATGGCGACCATTTGCATCTGCGTGCCGACCGACGAAATCATTTGCCCCGTCCACAGCAAGCGAAAATCGCGGTACAATCGTAGCGCAATGATCGACGATTCTTTCAATACTTCGGGTGGTAAAAATGATCCATCGACATTTCGTTTGGCAGGTCGCACCGTCACAATCGCATCGCGATTCAACGCGCCGTAAATGTGCGGATAGATGTGCGGCTCGGCGTCGTAACGAGTCGGCGCGCGCACGCGTGTCTTATCGATGTAGAGATAGTAATGCAGTCCAGGGTTCGATTGATAATAGCGGTTCGCCGTCCGCGCCATTTCGTCCGCGCCATCGGTGCAATGAATAAAGCCATCTTGCGCGAATGCTTCGGGCGTATAATCGGTTTGCGAATCCTGGGAATCGAAATACGCTTGCGGAACCAGGTGAAAAGTCAAGTCCAAATTGATCTCCAAATAAAAAACTCTCGCCCGTAAGGGACGAGAGTTGAAATCTCGTGGTACCACCCTTGTTAGTTCGTTAGTTGGGTTGTTGGATAGTTGGTTCGTTGGGTTTCTTCAACAAACTAACTAACCCGCAAACTAACAAACTCTCTTTGTGCCGACCATCATCGGTTACCTTTTAACGCGGGTTAGCGGTATGCGCTAGTTTCTTCTTGTGTCATTGCGAGGAGCGTTTTTTGCGACGAAGCAATCTTCGCATTAGTTGGGGATTGCTTCGCTCCGCTCGCAATGACAATTGCGATTTCGCGCACACGGCTCGGGAGCGAATTTCATCGCCAGGTCCTGAAGGTTCGCACCCAGCACCTTCTCTCTGCAAGGTGACTGGCGATTACTACTCTCCGTCTCTGCCGGTGACGTCATTATCGTCAAAATATTTTGTTTGTCAAACGCGCGATTCAGCCGCAATCAAAAATTTTTCGGGCAGGATCTCTATCGACTGTCCGTTTATTTTTTGGATGGTGATCGCGGCGATTTCGCCTGGCTCCAGTCCGAGCGCCTTGTAAAGCACGGTCGCCAGCGTTCGCCTGGCTTCAAGGTCGCGTTGCATCTGGAGTTCGGCAAGGCGCGCCTTGAACGGGTCCGCCGATAATGCCTTGCCCGACTGGAACTGTTCGTCGATTTGATCCAGCTCGTCACGAATAGCGTCCAAATTCATCGCGTACAATTTCTGAATTTCGCGAATGAAAGACAGTCGGTCGATCAACGATGGGTCGTAATAACCGCGCGTGCCGCGTCCACTGCTGACGCGCCCGCGGGTTGGTCGCGGCACGAGTCCGCGTTTTTGCCAGAAACGCAGCGTGCTGTAATCCACGTCGATGCCTAACGCATTCGCCATGCGCAGCAAGTCGTGCGTTGGAATGAGGCGCGTTTGGCTTGGCGCTGCCTCGTAAAATCGCGAAAGCCAATCGGGAAGCTGCTCGGTGAAACCGCTCAATGCGGCATCCTTGGTTTTGTCGGCGGCGCGCGGCGCTTGATTTTTCGATGTTTCGATGGAAGAGTTATTCTTGGTGGCAACGGCGATGGTCGCCTTGGCGCGATCCGATACGGGCGAGCCATGCGCGGCTTTGGCGGATGGCTTGCTTAAAGTCTTGCTCGCGCTGGCTAGCGCAACCGTCAGCCGTTCACCGCACCGATTGCAGAAGAGACTAGAGTTCTGGTTACTGGCACCGCATTTGCCGCAGGTCAAAACGGAATTTGCCGATAGTTTTGCTCCACAGTTCTTGCAGTACTTGGTGTCATCGCGATTTTGTGTGCCGCACTTGACGCAGTTCACCATGTTCACCTCGTTACAACGATTGGCAAAAGGATTGCTCACTCAATGACAGTTGAACAACCATACGGTTTTATAGCGACTCTCTCTGTTTCACACTCCAAATAATACTCGCAAACAATTGATTTGTCAAAAGTGTTTGCGAGCGTTACCTAAGAATTCAAGTGGGCTGTGCAGTGGGCTTGAGCCGCCCTGACGCGTCGCCCCGCCAATTCGCTTGGCGCATTGCCATTTTCGAAAATTGAACTCCGCCAGTTGACCGATGCGCGCTCTCGCGGTAGAATACAAATGACAGACCATTTTGACCAGACGCTCGCAGAGCGTCGCAAGCGCGGGGACGATGCCGTCCGCGCGTGGAATATCAAGGAGGATTTCCTATGCCAGTCTTGCGAGATTTTTTTCTTGCGCTCTCTACGAACAGCGTGGTTCGTAATTTCGTGGTCCACTTTCCACTTTCGCGCCGCGTAACGCGGCGTTTTGTTGCGGGCGAAACGCTCGACGAAGCCATCGCTGTCGTCAAGAAGCTAAACAAGCAAGGGATTCTGGTCACGTTCGACCAACTCGGCGAGAGCGTCACGAGTGAAGCCGAAGCGCGGGAAGCCAGAGACGGTTATCTCCGTGCGCTCGCCGCCATCGATTCCAACAAGGTCTCGTCGCAGGTGTCGGTGAAACTGACGCAGATGGGACTCGATCTCAGCGCCGATGTGTGCCTCGACAACATGCGGCAGATTTTGCGTAAAGCGAAAGCCATCGGCACGCTCGTCACCATCGATATGGAGGACGCGCACTATACCCAAAAGACGCTCAACGTTTTCAAAACTCTGCGCGAAGAATTCGACAACGTCGGCGTCGTGATTCAGAGTTATCTCTATCGCAGCGAACAAGATATGAAGCAATTGCTCGCGCTCGGCGCGAATGTGCGGCTGTGCAAGGGCGCGTACAAAGAACCCGCCGAGGTTGCGTTCCCGCAGAAAGCCGCTGTCGATGCGAATTATCTCAAGCTCGCGCAGATTTTTCTCGACGCCAACGGCAATGCAAACGGCGCGTATCTCGACATTGCTTCGCACGATGAAAAGATCATCACCTGGGCGAAAGAGTACACCACCGCGCACCAGGTCAATCGCAATCGCTTTGAATTCCAAATGCTCTATGGTATCCGCAGCGATTTGCAGCGCCAGCTTGCTACCGAAGGTTACACGATGCGCGTTTACGTTCCATACGGCACGCACTGGTATCCGTACTTTATGCGTCGCCTCGCCGAACGACCGGCGAATGTCATTTTCCTTGTCAGCAATTTGTTCAGATAATCAGGTAAACACGTAAACACGTATACCTGTCTACTTGTTTTCCTATTTTACCCAGGATCACCATGAAAGCAGAAACCATCTCCATTGGCACGGAACTATTGCTGGGTCAGATCACCGACACGAACGCGGTTTGGATCGCTGAACGTCTTTCTGAAGTCGGCATCGATCTTTATTTCCGCACGACCGTTGGCGATAACGTCGGGCGCATCGTCGATTCGATCACGCATGCGCTGACGCGCGCCGATGTTATCATCACGACCGGCGGCTTGGGTCCAACCGTCGATGATATGACGCGCGAAGCCGTCGCCAAAGCGACGAATCGTGAGTTAGTACTCGATGAAGAATTGCTCGCCCAAGTACATGAACGATTTAGTAAATGGGGTCGCACGATGAGCGAGAACAATGTGCGCCAAGCGTACATCCCGCGCGGCGCCACGCCCATCGAAAATCCAGTGGGCACTGCGCCGGTGTTTATCGTCGAGACCGATGGCAAGTACGTTATATCCTTACCGGGCGTTCCACGCGAAATGAAATATTTGATGGAGACGCGCATCCTGCCGTGGCTCCGCGAGAAAACCGGCGGTGAGTGGATCATTTTGAGCAAGACGCTCCGCACCTGCGCGCTCGGCGAAAGTTTGGTCGATGCCAAGATCGCCGACTTGGAAACATCGACGAATCCAACCGTGGGTTTGCTCGCGCATGTGGGTCAGACCGATGTGCGCGTTACGGCGAAAGCGAAAACGCGCGCGGAAGCAGAAACTCTCATTCGGGAAATGGAAACCCAGGTGCGCGAGCGACTCGGCACGTGGATTTACGGCGAAGGCGACGAAACCATCGAAGAAGTGGCGGCGCGCTTGCTCGCGGCGCGCAATTGGCGCATCGCCATCGCCGAGACGAACACGGCGGGCAAAATTGCGGATCGACTCCGCTCGCGCCCGGAAGGCACACGCATTATCAAATCTGCCATGTTGCTCGACAACGTGACTGAGTTGACCGAAGAAAATGCGGCGACCATCGCACAGCAATTCCGCAACGTAACCGGCGCGGATGTTGCGCTTGCGGTTTTAGGCACGACCAACTCGGCGCAGGATATGTACGCCGAAGATACCGGGCGGAGCGTGATTGCCGTCGCTACGGCTTCGCAGACCACACATCGCGCCCAGGCGATTGGCGGCATCAGCGAGCAAGCGCAGACCTGGGTTCTTATCAGCGCGTTGGATTTGGTGCGGCGAGCAGTGCTGAAAGGATAGGCGAGTGTGGAAGTGGAGGAGTAGGAGGTGGGAGTGTGGGAGTGTGGGAGTGACTCCCATACTCCCACACTCTTTTGTTCTGATGTTAGTGCGACCAGGTCGGATGATCTCCGGGACCCTTGGTGAGCGGTGTGACGTTGCCGCCATTCGTGTCCATCATATAGATGCTGGTTTGACCGTTGCGCGTGGATGCAAATGCAATCCACTTGCCATCCGGCGACCACGTCGGCGAGAAATCGTTGAACGGGCTGTTGCTCAAGCGTTTGAGTCCAGTGCCATCGGCGTTCATCACGTAGATTTGCGAATGACCATCGCGGGTGGACGTGAACGCAACTTGCTTGCCGTCCGGACTCCACGCGGGCGAACCGTCGTCGGCAGGATGGTTGGTCAAGTTCTGCGCGACACTGCCATCCGCATTCAACTTGTAAACATCGTTCGCTCCAGTCGTGTTGTAACCCAGCGCAAAGTAATTCAATTTCGACCAGTCCAAGCCGCCGCGATATTGCTCGCCCTGGGTTGGCTTGACGACCAAACATTCGTACTTGTCGCCGCATTTACTTTTGTCGGCATTGACGACAAGCAATTCCCAGGATTGTTGGTCGGCGCTGAGCCAGATGAATGCAACGCGCTTGCCATCCGGCGACCAGGATGGGCTGGACAACCCACCGCCCCCTGGCGCAGAGTAAAGCGGCGTTGTCGTACCAGTGGCAGTGTCCAACACTTGCAGAATATTCGACGAACTCGGTCCACCGGCGAAGATGTACGCGAACTTGCTATTGTCCGGCGACCATTCGCCGAGATGCGCATTGGTGCTTTGGGCTAGGTCGAGCACCGGTCCTGTCGTAACAAATGGTGTCGTGCCGTTCGTGCTTACATTCAAGATCGTCATTTGATCGATGCCGCCTTCGTTCACGTGGTACGCGATACTACCACTGGGCATCGGCGGCTTGACCTGGGTCGCCGTGGCGGATGGCTTGGGCGTTGAAGCCGGTGCGGCTTTGGTTGGCTGCGCCGTCGGTGTCGGCGTTTCGGGCGTGGTCGAAACGAGTTGCGTGCCGAGCAATTTGTATTTGCGGATCACGGCGAGCGTCGGTTTTGCCATCGAGTCTTTCGGACCCTGGGTCACCATATCGACTGATATTTCGCCGTTCTGAATCGCAAGCGCATTGAGTTTGATGCGGTCGCCCAGTTTGACGGACGCGATGGGGGCGGGTGTGCCGTTCTTGTTGAGCACCGCGAACAAATAATAGAACGTGCCGGTGCCGCTGCCTTGCACGGTCAAGACCACGATGGCGTCTTGAACTCCGTTACCGTCCAGGTCACCCGACCCTGTCACGCTTTGAAGTGTGACGACCACTTTGGCGCTTGATTTGGCAATCGGTTCTTCGTAAACGCCGTTGACGAGTTTCGCTTTCCCGCTGGCGGGACCTTCGACGGTATATTCCGCATTTTTCAATCCATCGAGCGTCAGCGGCACAGTCGTCGGTGTTGGCACGGCGGTCGGCGTCGGGGGAGCTTTTGTGGGCAACGGCGTTGGCGATGGTTGGGTGGTTGCGGTTGGGACTGAGGTGGGAGTTGGCGGCGCGCTGCAAGCCACCACCGCGCTGAACCACACGACCACCCCAAACAATACGAACAATTTTTTCACTGCTATTCTCCTTTCAAAAAATTTAGCCCAAGAGAAAATTAGACCGCAGAGACATTCACTACGCCGACGAATCATCATCGTCTGTGCCATCCTCGTTCATGGCAGCGTCCGCGTCTCTGCGGTAAAATTGAAATTAACGTACATAAATATAGCACAAAGTGCAAAATGCTCAAAATCGATATTTTTGCTATTTGTGCTATAATTCCTGGCGATGGATGCTATCCTCACGCACGACAATGCCGATTTCGATGCGCTGTCCGCATTGCTCGGCGCAAAAAAAATCTACCCCGAAGCGATTGCGATTCTGCCGCATCGATTGAATCGCAACGTTCGCGATTTTTGCGCGCTGTATAGTGACGCGCTTCCTTTCACTCGCCCCGATGATTTGCCGCGCCAACGCTCCGCGTTCAACTCGATCGTAGTCGTCGATACCCAATCCATTCAATCGACACGCGGCATCACCGCCGAGACCCAGGTTCATTTCATCGATCATCATCCGCTCGCGCGCGAACTCAAACGCGGCATGTCTTTTCTCGGCGGCGAGGCGGGCGCGACGACGACGCTCTTTGTCGAACAGATCAGCGAAAAAGAATTGCCGCTCACGCCGATTGAAGCGACACTTTTGTTGCTCGGCATTTATGAAGATACGGGGTCGCTGTCGTACATCACGACGACGCCGCGCGACGCGCGCGCCACAGCATATTTGTTGGAACGCGGCGCAAGTCTCGCCGTCGCCAACGATTTTCTGCATCATCCGCTGACCGACGATCAGCATAAACTCTATCAGCGCTTGATCGACCATCTCACGACGACAACGATTGCGGGACACGTGGTGATGACTGCCTCCGCGCGCGCTGACAAGTACACGGAAGAAATTTCGACGCTGGCGCATCAACTGCGCGAACTCTATGATCCCGCCGCGCTCTTCGTCCTGGTTCAGATGGACGATCACATCCAGCTCGTGGCGCGTTCCACCAAAGCCGAGATCGACGTGGCGGCGATTGCGACGGCGTTCGGCGGCGGCGGACACGATAAAGCATCGGCGGCAGCCATTCGCGGAATGACCCTGCGGCAAGCGAAAACGAAATTAACCAAACTGCTCAAGGCATCCATCAAGCCGTCGATAACGGTGCGACAGTTGATGTCGTTCGGCGTGCACACGTTGGAACCGCACGCCACCGTTGCGCAAGCCGCCGAAGCGATCACACGATACGGGCACGAGGGATTCCCTATTGCGCGGAACGGCAAACTGGTTGGCGTGGTGACGCGCCGCGAGATCGACCGCGCGATGCATCACAAGCTTGCCAACACACCCATCAAAAATCTGATGCACAAGGCGGTCTCCGTTTCGCCGAACGACTCACTGGAAAAATTGCGCGCCGTGATGATCGAGTCCGACCTGGGACAGGTCCCTGTCATCGAAAAAAATAAAATCATCGGTATCGTCACGCGCACCGACCTCATCAAACCCTGGGGCGCAGCGCGTCCAGCGCGCGCAGAAAATTTGGCGCGGCGATTGGAGCAATGGCTTCCGCCCGATCTATCGATGCTGTTGCACAATGCGAGCGAAACGGCGCGCGAACTGGGTTACGAACTCTACATCGTCGGCGGGTTCGTGCGCGATTTACTGCTCAATCAGCCCAACCTCGATCTCGACCTGGTTGTCGAAGGCGATGCGATGGCACTTGCGCGCGCGCTGGAGAAAAAATTCGGCGGGCGCGTTCACACACACTCGCGATTCGGAACTGCCAAGTGGATTCTTAAAGAGCGCAAAGAGGATGGCGGAGAAATGCAAGTCGGACCGATTGCATCGTTTGTCTTTCCGCTCTCATCCCTCGATTTTTCAACGGCGCGCACCGAATTTTACGCGCACCCTTCCGCGCTGCCCGAAGTCGAAACGAGTTCGATCAAGCAAGATTTGCGCCGCCGCGATTTCACGATCAACACACTCGCCATCTGCCTTGATCCCGAACGCTACGGTCAACTGCTCGATCCGTTCGGCGGCGAAGAAGATTTGGAACGCGGGGTGATCCGCGTCCTCCATAGTTTGAGTTTCATCGAAGACCCCACTCGCATCTTGCGCGCCGTGCGCTTTGAGCAACGTTTTGGTTTCAAGATCGAACCGCGCACCGCACAACTCATTGGCGATGCGCTCGATATGGTGCAGCGTGTCAGCGGCGAGCGATTGCGCCACGAGCTTGTGCTCATCTTCGACGAGACCGAACCCGAAAAAGTTTTGGCGCGTTTGAACAAGCTCGGCGTGCTAGGCGCAATTTTCGAGCGGCTCGATTTCACCGATTGGCACGCCGCAAAATTCCGCGCCGCGCGCGAGGCGAATGGACGCGCCAATGCGCTGGCTTATTTCGGGTTGCTCGCGTATCGCTTTGCGCCATCAGTCGCCGCCGATTTTGCCAAGCGTTTCAAACTCACGCGCGCGGATACCGAAACGCTCATGCAAGTCATCGAACTGCGCGAACAAGTTGCCGAGCCGCTCAGCGCAGAAACACTTTCGCCCAGCGCGATCTATCGTTTGTTGGAAGACTATACCGATTCAGCGCTTGGTATCTTTGCGATTGCAACTGACGATGAGCGCATCCGCGAAAGGATCGACCTGCATCGTTCGCGCTTGCGCGAGATTCATGCGGAAATCACAGGCAACGATCTCAAGCGGATGGGGATTCGACCCGGTCCCACGTTCAAAAAAATCCTGGCGCGTTTGCGCGATGCGCGATTGGACGGCGCGATTTCTAGTCGCGCGGAAGAAGAAGAATTCGTTAGAAAATCTGTTAGCAGTGAATAGTCAACAGTGAACAGTGAACAGTCAACAGTGAACAGTGAACAGTGAACAGTGCGACTGTTTACTGATTACTGTTCACCGTCCACTTTAGGGAGTCCTATGCCAGGCAAATTTATTGTCGCATCAAAAAAGCGTGCGACGACCAAGCTCATCGAAAAAGCATTGAAGGAAGAACGCCATCGAGTCGCGATTGCGCCCAATGGCGCAGCGCTCGTCGACCTTGCGCTCGACAAAAAGCCGAACGCGATTTTCCTGGGTATCACGCTGCCCGGTTCAATGAACGGACTCGATGCGGCGCGCGCATTGCGGATGCTAAGACCGACCGAGAACGTGCCGATCATTTTTCTCGCGGAGAATAAAGAGGAAACGAAGCAGGTTTCCAACACGCACTTACCGCTCACCGATTGCCTGACCGCGCCGTACGACCTCGCCGAAGTCAAAACACACGCGGCAGGCGGATTGGAAACCGGGGAACACGTTGCCGATTTGCGTTCCATCAAACCCGAGAATGAATGGATGCTGGCGATTCTCGATCCACTCACGCGCTTGTATCATCGCCGCTACCTTCTGCATCAGCTGGGCTACGAAGCCAATCGGAGCACGCGCTACAAAACGCCGCTGGCAGTTTTGCTGGTCGACGTGGACAACCTTAAAGAAATCAACCGACAATATGGCATCTTGACCGGCGATACCGTGCTGATCGAAACCGGGCAGTTGCTGTTATCGATGATGCGTAAATCGGAAATTGTGGGACGCAACGACACGCAGGATTTCCTCGTGATCACGCCGCAGACCACAGAAGAAGGTGTGCGCAACTTGGCGGAGCGAATTCGTCAATCGATTTCCGAGCACCACTTTATTTTGGAAAAACTCGACCTGCACGTGACCGTGAGCGTGGGCATGGCGTGGACTAGAGGCAATGATCTTGCGGAAAACCTGGCTTTGCTGGGGCGCGCCGAAGTCGCGTTGACGCGCGCCAAACGCGCCGGCAAGAATCGCGCGGAGGTGGGATGAAATGTTGCCCGCGGTAGAAATGTACGAACGATTGTTGCGCCATCGGCGCGCGGATGTTTTGAAAATCCTGGAAGGTCTGAACGCGGAAGCGTTGAACTGGCATCCGTTGTCGGATGAAACGAATTCGATCTACGCGCTTGCCGTTCACACGCTCGGCGCGGAACGGTATCGGATTCACGGTCAAGTAGGCGGACGCAAGATCGAGCGCGACCGCAACGCCGAGTTTCGCGCCACGGGTGATGATGTGACCGCCTTGTTGGCGCAGTATGAAGCGGTGGCAAATGAAAGCAAGGAGATTCTGGAGCGATTGGTCGAAACAGACATGGATGTGTTGCGCGGACAAGCACCGGACAAGTACACCTTCCGTTGGTGCATCCTCCACGTGATGGCGCATTACGCCGAACACGTTGGGCAAATGGCGCTGACGCGGCAGTTGTGGGAGAATCGCGCGTCGCGTCCGCATGAAATATAACACCCCAGGCGGCAAAAAATCAGACACCTGATTGTTCAGGTGTCTGATTTTTATTTTCGTTTGCTAATGCGATTACCGTACAGCGCGACGCGCCGCTTTTTCCAAATCGTTCTTGCACTTGACGCACAGCGTCGTCTCTGGCAGCGCCTTGAGCCGCGCCGGATCGATGGGCTTGCCGCAACGCTCGCAGATACCGTACGTTCCTTTTTGCGCGGTCTTTAATGCCTTGTCGATCTCTTCGACTTTTTGTTCGAGCCGTCGCGCGAGCGCTAGATTTTTTTCACGCTCGTACACGTCCAGATCGGCTTCGTCGCTCGATGGGTCAGGTTCTGCTTTGACATATTCGCGCAATTGCTTGAGTTCGGCAAGCGTTTGTACGCGTTCATGTTCCAATTTTTTGCGTTCGGCTTGGTTTAGGGTTTTGCGATTCTTCGCCATGCATGCTCCTTCCTTCCAGCAAGTTTGGCGCATTATATAGCACAACTTAAAAGCGAGTCAATCCGAGAAAAACTTAGACCTGACAGGTTTCTCAAAACCTGTCAGGTCTCTGAAATTACACTATCGATTCGTAGAGCGTTTCGATCTGATCGGCGATGCGCGTCCACGCATACTTCTTTGCCACTTCAACTCCCCGCGCGCCCAAACGCGCGCGCAATTTTGGATCGCGCAATAATTTGCCGAGGCAAGCAGCAAGCGTTTCCGGATCATTTTCGGGAACCAGGAAGCCCGTCTCGCCATCGCGCACGACAAACGACAAACCACCGACATCGGACGCGACGACGGGCGTGCCACATGCCATCGCCTCCAGCGCAACCATGCCGAACGATTCGTAGAGCGATGGCATCACGACGACATCCGCCGACGCATAGAAATATGGCAACGATTCTTGCGTGCGTTTGCCCAGGAATGTCACCAGGTCGCCGATGCCCAACTCTTCCTTGAGCGCTTGCAATCGCGCCATCTCCGCATCAGGAACTGCGTCATCGTCCACATCGCCGCCGACGAGACAAATGCACAATCGCCCTCGCAGCCAGGGATTTTCTTCGACCACCAACGACATCGCCTTGAACCAAACGTCGATGCCTTTGATCGGATCGATGCGCCCGACAAATAGAACGGTGTGATCCTCTTTGGAGTCGACCGCTTCGCGCGCATCCGACCTGGGAATCGGATGGAAAAGATTCGCGTCGACGCCGGGCGGGATGATGACGATTTTATCCGGCGGCGCGTCGTAGAGATCGATCATTTGCTGGCAATCGCGCGGGGTGGCGGCGACGATGCGATTGGAGAATTGCATGATCTCGCGCTCGATCTGGATGCGCCGCTCGGTCTCGTGATCGTACTCGCGCCGCGCGACCTGGTTCTTGAGCGCGCCAAGCGTGTGGAACATTTGCACCATCGGCGCGGGCTGGCAATTTTGCAATTCGCGCGCGACCCAGCCAGAGAGCCAATAGTGCGAATGATAGATATCGTAATGCACGTGGTTCTGTTCGGCAATCGCTTGGACGCCGTGAGCAAATTCGGGGAGATAATCGAAGAGGCGATGTTTGTTGTACGGCGCTTCGGGTCCGGCGGGAACGTGATGCACATACGCGCCGATTTCCAACCCAGGCACTTCGTGCGGCACGGCGGGGTCTTGCGAGCGAGTAAAAATATCGACGCGATGACCGCGCTCGGCAAGTTGACGCGACAGTTCGCGGACGTAGACGTTCATCCCGCCGGTCTCTTTGCCGCCGAGCGCGGCGAGCGGACAGGTGTGAACGCTGAGCATAGCTATATTCATACGCTGGATATTATCCTGACGAAACAGATTAGGGTCAGCGTAGGGGCGGGTCTCAGACCCGCCCCTACAGCACGAGAATTATAGCACGATTGGAGAAGCGCGGCAAAAACGTTGGAGCGCGAAAATCACGATAGCCGCGAAAGGATACGACACTGTTCGCGGCTGCCGATGAGAGTGTCTTGGCAATTCACCGCCTCAACGAATCGCTTCGGAAACTGCGTAGCGAAAACGAATGGGCGAGAAACGTACCTCGCTCCTCGCCCCAACCAACCACCTAACCACCCAACTACCCAACTATCCAACGACTCTGTTCCCGCATAAACTGTTGCACATAGTACGGACCCAGTGCGCTCTTGCCGGTACTGCCGCTGCCTTTCCATCCGCCAAACGAGTTGATGCCGGGCCACGCGCCAGTCGTCGCACCCGCCCGGCGATTGGAATACGTCACGCCCGCTTGAATGTGATCGAAGAAATAATCGATCTCTTTCTGATCGTGGCTGTAAATCCCCGCGCACAAACCGTAGAGCGAATTGTTCGCTTCGGTCATTGCTTCATCAAACGAATCGACGCCGGTGACGACGAGGAACGGCAGGAACAATTCGTCTTGGAACAGGTGATGTGTCTTGGGCAATTCGGCAATCGCTGGCTCGACGAAATATCCATTCGCGAAATCGCCCTGGGTTAAACGATTGCCGCCGTAATGGAATTTGCCGCCGCTCTTGCGAACATCGTCGGCGGACGCAAGATACAAATCGACGGCGGCTTGGTTGACGACCGGTCCCATAAAGGTTTCTTTCTTCGTCGGATCGCCGACCTTGACGCGGCTTTGGGTGTAACCGATCAACAGCGACAAGAATTTTGCCTTGACGCGATTGTCCACGTAGACGCGCGAGCACGCGCTGCACTTTTGCCCATCGAACCCAAACGCCGCGCGCATCACGCCTTCTGCCGCTTCGTCCAGGTCGGCGCTGGCGGAGACGATGGCGGGATTCTTGCCGCCCATTTCGGCAATCACCGGCTTTGGAAATTTTGTCGCGAAACTTTTGTAGAGTTTCATGCCAACTTCAACCGAGCCGGTAAAGATCAGCGCATCGATCCCAGGATTCTCTTGCAACTCTGCACCGACCGTCGAGCCAGGTCCGACCATTAAATTGAAAACGCCTTCGGGCAAGCCAGCATCGGCGAACGCGCGATAGATTTCGTGACCGATCACCGGCGATTCCGAGGATGGCTTGAACACGACTGTGTTACCCGCGACGAGCGCGCCTGCGCTCATGCCGGTCGCCAACGCCATTGGAAAATTCCACGGCGCGATGACGCCCCACACGCCGTACGGTCGCAACACGCTCACGGTCTTTTGTCCCGCGCCCGGCGATTCGAGCGGCAGCGTGAATCCCTTGTGATACTCCATTCGCTCGCAGTAATAGCGAATGAGTTCGGCGGTCTCGTTCACTTCGGCGAGCGACTCGGCGCGATTCTTGCCCACCTCGAATGCCATCCACGCCGACAGCTCAAAGCGTCGTTCGATGATCAAATCGGCGGCGCGGCGCAAGAGGGCGATGCGGTCGTGATAGTCGAGCGAACTCCACTTGTCGAATGCTTCGCGCGCGGCTTGAATCGCATCGCGCGCATCCTCGCGGGTGCCTTTCGGAAAGTGGCTGACGACGATTCGATTATCGACGGGGCTGTGGTGCGCGTTTTCTCCGGCGGACGATCCGCGCGCCGCGCCGTTCACGAAATTGGTAAAGTGTTTGCCCAGTTCGCTTTTCACTTTCACGACAGCGGCATCGTACGCCTTGTCATCGTCGGGTGTCACAGTGAGTGTGGCGTAGGTAATGCGGGGCAGTTTTGGTGCGGGGGGAGATTTCTTAGCAACGCGCGTCACCTTGCGTTTCGGCGCGGCGCGCTTGACGAGTTTTTTGGCGGCAGCTTTTTTGGCTGGCATAGTAATTCCTCCTTGAATTTAATCGTTCAGGTGGTAGAGATTAGTCCGTTCCAGATGCCAATAGCTCGGCGAGTCGTTGCGCTAATGGCGGAACATGCGTCTGAATAGTTTGCCAGAGCAATTCATCATCCACACTATAATAGCCATGAATGATTCGGTTTCGCATACCTACGATGCGGCGCAAACCAGGAATCGATGTAGGGAGGTCAGGGGCATCGGTTTCTGCTTGGTTCAACGCTTCGCCAACAATTTCAAATTGCCGCTCGACGACCGAGCGCAACATTTGATTTTGTTCATACTCGGCGAACGTGCGATTGGCTATGAATGATTCGCGTCGCGTTGCGCGGCAAGCGTTTAGCGCATCAAGCAATCGTTGTTTTGATCGAGTCTTCATAAAGCACCTGGGCTGTGCGTTCGACTTCGGCGCGGAAATACGGATTGCGAATCGCGCGTTCGGTGACGAGGTCTACGGGGCGATTGAACAAACGCTCCAAGGATTCGGCAAAATCGTAATAGCGATCAGCATAATCAGTGTCCTGGGTATCAGCGAACTCAGCCACAAAATCCAAATCGCTCGTGGCTGGCAAAAAGGCGCCGGTCGCCGCCGAACCAAACAGTTGCAATTCACGAACCCGGTATCGTTGGCACAGTTCGGCTAATGTCGTATGTTTTTGCTCCACTTCGCGAATCATTCCAATCCTCCTTGCTTTCGATTTCCATTATACAACAAATCGCTCGTTTTGAAATTGTCGTATGCAAAAAAAGATTGACGATGGAGTAGCATTCCATCGTCAATCTTTTTTAGCGTCCAGTCGCCGTGTGTCTCGTGATGATCGTCTATTTGGCATTTGCGTGTTTAGTCATGGTTGTTTCACCTGCGCTTGCAATCACGCGAGGAGTTGCAGTACTCTGCCGAGTCTTGGTGAAGGGAATGATGCGTGCGCCGGTGGTGCGCTGTTCGGTTGTTTGATTTTCCTGCGCACGCAATTTTCGTTCCACCCAAGTTGCCAGAGCGAACAGGATTGCCACC